>Ga0265297_10007598_pt1 | contig 14924 bp, 15 predicted proteins | sample Munlanlwell13791_FD_192502 | JGI IMG/M metagenome (GOLD analysis project Ga0265297, IMG submission 192502) | Leachate microbial communities from a municipal landfill in Southern Ontario, Canada - Leachate well 137-91 | ecosystem: Engineered > Solid waste > Landfill > Unclassified | place... | reverse complement strand
CGCGCCCGCGTCCAACGCATTTTCGACCAACTCCTTGAGCACGGAGGCCGGGCGCTCCACCACCTCGCCGGCGGCGATCTTGTTCGCCACGACGTCGGACAAAACATGTATGCAAGAAATTGAGTGATTTAGCGATTCAGTGATTGAGCGATTTAAAGCCATTAATCTTCCGCCTGTTCCAAGAAATTGAGTGATTTAGCGATTCAGTGATTGAGCGATTCAAAGCCATTAATCTTCCGCCTGTTCCAAGAAATTGAGTGATTTAGCGATTCAGTGATTTAGCGATTCAGTGATTGAGCGATTCAAAGCCATTAATCTTCCGCCTGTTCCAAGAAATTGAGTGATTTAGCGATTCAGTGATTTAGCGATTCAGTGATTGAGCGATTGAAAACGTTCTTGGTTCTTCGTTCGCAATTACTTCTGATTTGTAGCCGCGCCGGTAACGGCGTGGACTCGTCTGGCAAGGCCGCCGAGCGAGATCCCTCCGGCGGCCACGGCGTCACCGCCGCGGCTACATGAAACAGTTGCCGAAGGTTTTCATAAACGAAGAACGATGAACCGGGAACGCTTGCTTCATTTCGCGTTTTAGTTATGATTCTATGGCAATGGACTATGTTATTCCAGCCTTAATCGTTATGGCGGCCCTGGGGCTGGCGGCCTGGTGGATTCGGCATGCCCTCCTGGCGGCCCTGCGCCGGGATACCGCCACGCAGGCGCTCCTGCTTCTGCAAAATCAGATGCAGGCGGGACTCGCCCAAACGACCCAGCAAGCCGAGGGTTTGCAAAAACACCTGCGCGAGGAACTGCGTCTGTTGCACGAGCAGGTGGCGCGGGCGCTGACAGACGCCAATCGCACGCTGGGCGACCGGCTGGACAATACCGCCAAGGTCATTGGCGATATTCGCGGGCAACTCGGCCAGATGGACGAGGCTTCCAAGCGCATTTTCGACGTCGGCCGGAACATCGCCGAACTTCAAGAGACCCTGCAGGCGCCCAAATTGCGCGGGGGCTTCGGGGAATACCTGTTGACCGAACTGCTGGCCCAGGTCCTGCCCGAGCAGAGCTATGCGCTCCAGCACAAGTTCAAGGGCGGCGAAACCGTGGATGCCGTCATCAAGCTCAGCCTGGGGCTGGCGGCCATCGACGCCAAATTCCCGCTCGAGAATTTCAAGCGCAGCGTCAACTCCGCCGACGAAGCGGAGCGCGCGGCGGCCGGCAAACAGTTTGTGCGCGACGTCAAGAAGCACATCGACGACATCGCCAAAAAATATATCCGCACCGACGAAGGCACACTGGACTTCGCCATGATGTATATTCCCGCCGAGAACGTCTATTACGCCATCATTGTGCGCAACGAGGACGGCGACGAGGACGCGCTCTTCCAGTATGCGCTCAAGCGGCGGGTCATCCCCGTCTCGCCCAACTCCTTTTTCGCCTATCTCCAGACCATCCTGCTGGGCCTGCGCGGCCTGCGCGTGGAGGAAAGCGCGCGGGAGATCATGGACAACCTGGCGCGCCTGAAAAAAGAATTGGACAGTTTCACGGATGATTTCCGCGTCATCGGCCAGCATCTGGGCAACGCCCAAAAGCGCTATGAGGAAGCCGACAAACGCTTGGGCCGCGTGGAAGTCAAGATCGAGCAGATGAGCGGATTTTCCAAGGCTGTCGAAGGTGAAGTCGCCGCCGCCGGATCAAGTTAGGCCCGGATGCGGGGCGACTTCACAGAGCACGGAAAGATGTTGGCCACGAACATGACATTCAGCGGGACAATCGGTCAACACGCCATCACCCGAATGCGGGAGACTGCGCGGCTGTTTGCCGTGCTGGGAAGCATCCTCGCGCAAGCGGCCCGGCCGCAAAACTGGCCGCGCACCACGCGCGCGGTGTTCGCGCGCCAAATCCTGTTCACGGGCGTCGAGGCCTTGCGCTTTGTGTCGCTGGTGGCTTTTTTGACCGGCATCTCGGTCGTCGTACAGGCCCAGGTCTGGCTGAGCAAAGCCGGCCAGTCCGAAATGCTCGGTCCCGTGCTGGTGGCGGTCATCCTCCGCGAGGTTGCCCCGCTTTTGGTCAACTTCATCGTCATCGGGCGCAGCGGCACGGCCATCGCCGTCGAACTGGCCAACATGAAAGTGTTCGGCGAGATCAGGGTGCTGGAGGCCCAGGGTTTGGATGCCCTGCTTTACCTGGCTATCCCGCGGGCGCTGGGCATGGCCGTCTCCATTTTTTGCCTGACCATCTGGTTCACTATCGTCGCGTTTGTCAGCGGGTACGCCTTTGGCGTTCTTTTTGGCGCCGGCGCCAGCGACCCGGCGATTTTCATGAATACCGTCCTGAAAGGACTGCACCCGGCGGACGTCTGTAACCTGCTGGCCAAGACCTTCGTTCCCGGCCTGTTCACGGCGGGCATTTGCATCATGGAGGGCCTCAGCGCGCGCTATTCCATCACGGAGGTGCCGCAGGCCGCCACGCGCGCGGTCGTGCGCTCCATCGCGGCGCTTTTCATTATTTCGGCGATCGTTTCCGTGCTGACGTATATCTGATTCGGATTAAAGAGTTCCTGGTTCTTTGTTCATCGTTCTTCGTTTCGGATCAACGAAGAACCAAGAACGAAGAACATTCTTGAAACTGATTAGCATGAACCCAAACGCTCCCATCCTGGAATTTGCGGACGTGACGATCGCGGCGGCGGCGCGGGAACACGCCGGCCTGAGCCATGCCGGCATGCGTTTACTGCCGGGCGCCCTGAGCCTGGTTCAGCTGGAACCGGGCCATGAACAATCGCCGTTGGCCGACCTGGCCGCGGGATTGCTTGATCCCGAGGAAGGCCGCGTTTTGTTTCAAGGCGAGGCATGGAGCGCCATGTCCCCAGCACAGGTGTTACAGCGGCGCGCGCAGATTGGCCGGGTCTTCGACGGCCACGGCTGGGTCAGCAATTTGAACGTGAACGAAAACGTGACCCTGGCCCAACGGCACCATACCCGGCGGCCGGACACTGAAATCCTGGCGGAGGCCGAGGCGCTGGCGCGCGCCTTCGGCCTGGACGAATTGCCCAAGATCCGGCCGGCCCTGGTGGCGCCCCGGGATTTACGGCGCGCCGAATGGATCCGGGGCTTCCTCGGATGCCCCCTGCTGATCCTGCTTGAGCGTCCCATGCAGGACGTGCCGTTAGAACACTTGCCGCGCCTGCTCGGCGCTGTGCAGGAAGCCTGCGCGCGAAAGGCGGCCGTGCTGTGGCTGACCGACAAGGATCAGGTCTGGCAGAATCCGAACTTACGCGGCGCCATGCGTTGCGCCATGCGCGGGCAAACCTTGAGAACCGCGGCGGCCCCCGTGCGCGCCGGAAACTAAGATTACATGTTAAGAACACACCTATCAAAGCAAGAAAAGATTAACTACGAAACACGCGAAAGGCGCGAAAATGGGGACAGAGATTCTGTTCAGGGAGGAAAGCTACCGGATAATAGGCGCCTGTTTCGAGGTCTACACGGAAAAGGGAAACGGGTTTCTGGAGGATGTTTATCAGGAATGTCTTGCCATCGAGTTCGCCGATCAGGGAATCGCGTTCGTTGAGCAATTAAAACTGCAACTGAAATACAAGGGACACGCCCTTCGACAAACCTACGCGCCTGATTTTTTGTGTTTTGACGAGATCATCGTTGAAATCAAGGCGGTGAAAAACCTGATAGACGAACACCGCGCCCAGATTATCAACTATCTGAAGGCAACCAACAAACAACTGGGTTTATTGGTCAACTTCGGACATTATCCAAAAATAGAGCATGAAAGGTTTATCAATCAATTTCCCCGTGCTTAACAAAAGAATATTTCGCGCCTTTTGCGTGTTTCGTAGTTGAAAAATCTTTGGGTTGCGGTCAAAGGCTGCGTTTGGAGGAATAATTTAAGAACACACCTATCAAAGCAAGAAAAGATTAACTACGAAACACGCGAAAGGCGCGAAAATGGGGACAGAGATTCTGTTCAGGGAGGAAAGCTACCGGATAATAGGCGCCTGTTTCGAGGTCTACACGGAAAAGGGAAACGGGTTTCTGGAGGATGTTTATCAGGAATGTCTTGCCATCGAGTTCGCCGATCAGGGAATCGCGTTCGTTGAGCAATTAAAACTGCAACTGAAATACAAGGGACACGCCCTTCGACAAACCTACGCGCCTGATTTTTTGTGTTTTGACGAGATCATCGTTGAAATCAAGGCGGTGAAAAACCTGATAGACGAACACCGCGCCCAGATTATCAACTATCTGAAGGCAACCAACAAACAACTGGGTTTATTGGTCAACTTCGGACATTATCCAAAAATAGAGCATGAAAGGTTTATCAATCAATTTCCCCGTGCTTAACAAAAGAATATTTCGCGCCTTTTGCGTGTTTCGTAGTTGAAAAATCTTTGGGTTGCGGTCAAAGGCTGCGTTTGGAGGAATAATTCATGATGGATAAGACATTCAAGTTTCGCTTTGTCAACGAAATCACCGGCGTTTTTGTGTTGCTCGCGATCGCCGCGCTGATCGCGGGCATTTTCCTGGCGGGCCGCGCCCAGGGCCTGTTCGAGCCCAAGTTCCGGCTGCATGCCGTCTTCCAGGCCGAAGAAGGAACCTACGGCCTGAAAAAAGGTTCGGAGGTTAGAATCCGCGACACCGTGGCCGGCAGTGTCACCCGCATCAACCCCTCCGCGGACGGCACAATCGAGGCCACGTTCGAGTTGAAGGCGAAATTTCACGGATTTGTGCGCACGAACTCCGTGGCCGTGGTGAAAAAAACGCTGATCGTGGCCGGCGATGCCTACGTGGATATCTCCATCGGCAACCGCCAGTTCCCGCCGATGCCCGACGGCAGCACGATCGCCTGCACGCCTGACAAGGACATCGCCAAACAAGCCGAGTTGATCTTGGACGAACTCCGCACCAAGCTGTTGCCGACAATCGACAAAGTGAACGCCGTGCTCGATGAATTACCGGCGCTCACGGTGCAAACCCGCAAAACGCTGCGCGAGGGCGAAGTCCTGTTGCGCGACGATGTCCCCGGCCTGTTGATCCAGGCCCAGGACACCCTGCGCTCGTCGCAGATACTGATCGAGGGGCTCCAACAACATTGGCCGTTCCGCAAACACGTCGAAACCCCTGAAAACGGCCCATTGATTTCCCCGGCCAACCTGACCCTGGAACCCGCGAAGCAACCGGGAGGTGAATCCAAATGAAAATAATCCCGTTAACGCTGGCCAAGGTTTGCATCCCAAAAACATCGAACATCGAACATCCAACATCCAACATCGAAGGGGAAGCCGGCATGGACAAGCATGCAGCGATACGTCTTTACTTCGATGTTCGGCGTTCGATGTTGGATGTTCGATGTTTGTTTTCCGATCTTTTCTCCCGATTGAGGATGGCACAGGCTTTGCCGCTGGCAGCCGCCCTGGTCCTGGCCGGGGCCGGGTGTTCCACAACGAAAATCGTCCGCACCGATCCGGAAATCGAGCGCAACGCCGCCGTGGCGCGCGGCGCTTATGCGGCCGGATCCGCGGAAAAAGCGGCGACCTATTACCGAAAGGCCCTCCAACGCGCGCGGGTTATGGATTCACCCTCGGAGATTGCCCGCAACGCGTATAACCTGGCCGCCTGCCTGGCGGCGCTGCGTTCCTATGACGCGGCCCAAGCCTGCTTGGATGAGGCCCGGGTGGAATTTCAACGCGCCGGCATTGTCTGCCGGGAATTGCCCTTGTTGGATGCCAAAATCGTCCGCGCCCAGGGGCGTTCACAGGAGGCCATAAGCCTGGCCCGCGCGGAATTGAAAATGCCGGGAAGCCTGGACGACGCCACACGGCTCCAATGGCGGCTCCTGCTGGCTGAATCGTTGTGCGACCAGGGCCAGGTCGCCGCCGCGGACACCGAATTGGCCGCCATCGTTCCCAGGCAACTCGAGGCCAGCGGGGCCGAAATTCAAGCGGAGACGGCGCTGACCCGGGCGCGCATCCAGATGCTGAAACGGAATCCGCCGGCCGCCGCGCTTCAATACGATATCGCCGCAGGTTGCTGGCGGGCGGCCGGGTGTTACAACGACATGGCCAACGCGTTGGACCAGGCGGGGCGGGCCTATGAAGGGGCCGGCGACAGCCCCGCGGCCGCGGATCGTTACTATCGCGCGGCGCGCAATTTCATCGAAAGCGGCCAGTTGGCGAGGGCCAACGATCTTGCAACCCGAGCCCTGCCGCTGGCCGTCGCCGCTAATCGGACGGACTTGCAAAGACAGGTGGAGCGGCTGAAGAAGGAGATCGAAGCCAGACACCAGACGACGGACGACGGACGACAGCCCGGAAAAGAATAAAGATCGCGGAATTACCCAGAACACACGGAAGATCACTGAAAAAAACGGCTTTTTGCGTGCTTTTTTTCGTGTGTTCCGTGGGTAAATTCTTACTTCCGGTTTTTCGGCGGCGCGATGCGCCGGCCCGCCGGGATCAGGACTTCGGCGCTCCGCCGGCCGGCGGATTCGTCCCCCACCGCAAGCGTCACACGCGCCGCCTGGGGCAGAAGCGCATTCGTGCCCCCGCCCCACGCATTGGTCCAGCGCTGGCCATCGAAGACTTCCAGCCGAATCGCGCGGACGCTTTCCCAGGTCTCACGATTGGACGCAACGCCGGCCGGATCGTTTATGCGGAATGCGGACCAGGCGCGGACCAAACCGCCGGCGCCCGCCGTTTTGGAAGCCGCCAGGGCATAATCCATTTCCCGCAAGGCATAGGCGCGCGCGTTTGTCCCTTGCGGAGCGGCCGTAAAAAAATGGAGCTTGATTCCACCAGCCGGGGAAGGGCTCAGCACGAACGACGCATTGGTTATCCCCCAGGGCGCCACGGCGCAGGCCAAATCGAGTGTCAGGGCATCGAGCGCGGACGCCGCCGGATACGCTTGCGCGCGCCAGCGGTTTTGGGAATCGAGCGCGCGCAACACGCCGGCATAGATCGCGAACACCACGGCGGCCAGCAACACCGCAATCCCCATGGCCACCAAGAGTTCAATCAGCGTCAGCCCGCCTATTTCACGAGAACGGAGTTCTTGTTCATATGCGGGAATGGGCGATGCTTGATGGTCAATGGTGGATGGAAGCCTCACAGAAACATTCTTCATCTGATCCGCGTTAACCATTTACCATAGCAACAACTCAGGTAGTCAGGAGTCAGAATTCAGGATACAGGATACAGAATAAAATACGTAAGAATCGGAAGAACGCGACAGACATTCCGCCAAGGCCTTGTGTTTAGCGCCGATTCTCTTCGTATTCGCTTGGCCTATACGGGTTCCTTATTCTGACTACTGACTCCTGACTCCTGAATTCTGACTCCTGAGCGGTTACTTACCATAAACCATTATCTCCATCCCGGACCTTCGCGCTTACGCGCGGAACGGGGTTACTTGACGATCTGGATCAGGAAAATCAAGAGACTGACCAGGGCGGCCAGGCCGATGACAACAAACACCACCAACCATAGGGTCCGGTTGTTCTTTTGGCGCGCGCCGAAGGGCGACACGCTTTCGAAAAAAGCCGGGTTGATCACCGGCCGGGCCATATCCACCACCACCTTCGTCATCGAGACCGCGGACGCTCCGGCGCCCTCCTCGGAATCGTCGTTAAACATGAATTCACAAGAGCCGATCTGGATCAGGTTTTTGGGCTTGAGTTCGACTTCGTTCGTAATCCGCTCGAAATTCAGCATGGTGCCATTGGTGGAATTGAGGTCATGCAAAATATGGTTTTCGCCCCGCTTGGCCACGTAGCAATGCTGGGACGAGACGGCTTCATCCGTAAGCACCAAATCGTTGATCGGATTCCGGCCAATGGTCAAACGATCCTTGTGGATCTCGAATTTCTGGCCCTTGACCGGTCCTGACATGCCCATGAGATAAGCCACAAATACCGCCTCCTGGAATTCGATTAAGAGCCGGAATTCAGGAGTCAGAATTCAGAATGAAGCCATCTTCTGACTTCTGACTACTGTCTCCTGAGAACGTGTGAAAAAATTAATCCGGACGCCGTGTGAGGGCATACGGCCTGCAATTTCCCCATATTTTTGAGGATTGTTGCAGGCCCGGCGCCCTCACCGGGCGATTTTTTCACACGTTCTGACTGCTTACACGGTTAAAATGGCATGTTTTGACGCCCATGTCAATTTCAAATCCGCACAAAATGCGCGGATTCACGGACAGCTATGCGGTCAGCACGCGTTCCACCCGCGACCCAAGCGCGCAGGTGATTTCGTACGGAATGGTTTCCAAACGCGCCGCCAGGGACTCCACGGAATGCGGATCGCCCCGGCGATCGCTGACGACACAGATCGGACTGCCCACCACCGCATCCGGCGCATCCGTCAAATCCAGGATAGTCAGATCCATGCTGACCCGGCCGATGACCGGGATCAGCCGATTTCCAAAACCGACCTGGCCGGCATTGGACCAGCGGCGGGCATACCCATCGGCGTACCCCAGCGGCAACAGACCGATGCGCGTCTTGCGCCGCGCGGTAAATGTGCGGCCATAGCCGCAAGTTTCGCCCGCCGGAATCCATTTTGTCATAATCACCGGCGCTTCAACCCGCAACGACGGGCGCAGACGTTCGGAGCCCCGGATATGTTGACCGCTGTAGCCATAGATCGCCAGGCCCGGGCGAACCATGTCAAGGCGCGTATCCGGCAGGTTGAAAATGGCCGCGCTATTGGCCAGATGGCGGATCGGGATGCGCGCGCCGCGGGCCGCAAGTTTTTCCAGGACATCCAGGAAGATCGCCTGTTGCCGACGGGCAAAATCCGGCACACACTCATCCGCACTGGCAAAATGGCTGTAAGCGCCCTCCAGTTCCAGGAACGGGCTGGCGCGCAATAACACGGCCAACTCGAGCGCGTCATCGACCAGGCATCCGTTACGGCCCGTGCCGGTATCCACTTTGAGGTGCACATGGGCGGCCAGCCGCCGTTGCGCGGCGCGCCCGGCCAGCAGACGAATGCCCGCCGCGCTGACGATGGTCGGCCGGATATCCGCTTCCAACAACGCGTCAATGGCTTCCTCGGCATCGGCGCGGGGTTCATAAAGATCGAGCGGACGCAACAGCAGAATCGGTTCGCGCACCCCGCGTTTTCTAAGTTCCAGGGCTTCCGCCGGCGTGGCCACGCCCCAGAAAGCCACGCCCATGCCCGCCAGGGCTTCCACCACGCAGGCCGCGCCGTGTCCGTAGGCGTTGGCCTTGACCACGGCGCATAACGGCGTGCCGCCGGCGGCGGCTTGCACCACTTCAAAATTATGCCGCAAAGCGGCGCGGCTGATGCAGGCTTTGACAAGATTTGTCATGGCATTAAGTATGGGAGTATGGGCGTACCGGAGTATGGGAGTATGGGCGTATCGGAGTATGGGAGTATAGATGCGTGAAATAAATCCTCACTCCCATACACCCAAACTCCATTACATCCAGACTCTTTTATACGCGCTGAATCCAAAGCTTGACGGCGTCAATTGCGCCGATGGACCACCCTTGCAGAAAGAGCAGGGTATCATAACCGAAGGCCACCAACAAGGCGCCGACCAGCGCGCGCATAAACAAGGCGCTGGAATTGAAAAACAGATAATAAAACGGGTACAAGGGAACCACGATGGCAAGCAGCCCGTCGAACATATTGTCCCGCAGGGCCAGGCCGATAACGAACAGGTAGGCGGCCGCCATCGCCAGCAGGCCATACCACTTCAGCGTTTCCAGGGGCACACCCGGCCAACCGCCATAGAACCGGATATATGCCAGCCCCCCCGCCAGCGCCAGGAAAAACAACCAGCTCAACCAAGTTATTAACGCATGCGCTTGACCCCGATGGATATCGCGCGCCAGGTTAGCCGAACGCCGCGCAACCAACGACGGCAAGACCGGCGCATTGCCATTCGATGCCGGCGCATTCGCCGGGATCGCCTGCTCGCGCGAGCGCGGCGGCGCGCGCAATTTCAGTTTCAAGCCATCAGGTTTCCGCTCCGGCAGAACCAGGGTCTGCCCGCACGCCGAACAGGCCAAGGCCGGTTCCTCGACAAACTCCGACACGGTTTGGAGCCGCCCGCAGGCCGGACAAGTTAGTTGGATATCAGCCATGGGGCAATGGGGAATGGTTAATGGTTGATGGTAAATGGCAAATGGTTCCCGTCTATGGTGGAAACCATTGACCACTCTTCCGCTGCCCATCATACGCACGTTGTTACGCGCGGATCGGCTTTGGCGTTCTCCGGCTTGCGACAGGGGATGGCCAACGTGCCGTTGTAAAACTCGATGACATGTCCTTTTTCCACCATCCAACGCAGGGCATGCAGAATGGCCGCCACTTCGGGCGTGTCCGGCCCGGCGCTCGGCGCGGCCTCCGGGCGCAGCAACGCCACCAATTCCTGGCGGCTGACCCCCGGGTGCGCGCACAGGCATTCCAGAATCCGGCGAATGCCATCGGCGGCCCCCGAAGGATCGATGGGATGCGGCACAATCGCCGTGACAAAGGTCGCTTTGCCGGAGGCCTTAAACGTATGAAGCCCCAAATGCCGGAAAGCCGGCTGGATCGAAACCGCCATTTTCAACGGGAACTGATTTTCATGCGCCCAGGACTCCGCGACTACGCGGCGCATGCGGGGATCCTCAAGATCCAGGCAAGCCACGCCGGGCGTAACGAACCTACGCCCTTTCCAGATCAAAGCCGGGGCGTAATTTTCCAGGAAATGGGCCTCCACCTGATTGCGACGCTTGAAGGTCAACGGCTCCGCCGCGCGCAAGGTCCGATAAACGACCTGGCGGCAGGCCGCCGTTTTCCACTGCTCGATCAAGGCCGGATCCGTTTCGTTGACAATCTGCCGGCGATAGGCGTCCAGCGACATTGAGGCAAACCGCGTACTGTGCAGTTCCAGGACCCGCTCGTTGAATTCATGATAATTCGGCGGCCCCAGCAGTTCGCCCGAAAGCTTGCAGCGCGCCACGCATATAAACGCGCCTTTGGGCGGCTCGCTTTGCGTCTCCTCCCGGGCATAAAAGAGATCCATATGCTTGTTCAGCGCATGGGCCACGGCTATGTTGCGATCCAGGAAAACAACCTTGCATTCGGCGCACTGGTAGAGAAAAACCGATTCCGCGCCGGCGGCGCCGGGAATCACTTCCTGTTTGACGGCATAAAAATCCGGCTTGCTCAGGAAGAGGGTTGCCACTTCAAACAGCGGATAGGCGCGGCCCGAGCGGGCCAGACGGGCAACCAACGGTTTCAGACCCCGGCGTTCGGGAATGAAGGTCACTTCAATGGGCGGACGACGATCGCTTTCGGGCGATGACGCCCTTGGCGCCACGCGAACCGGGCGGGACGAATCCAAGCCGTCGCGTCTTTTCCCGCCCGAGTCCGGACCCATGCGCCGCCGATCGGCATATCCGGATTTATTGTCCGGACGGCGCCGGTCCCCGTCGCGGTCGCGGCCACGGCCGCCGCGACGCTCCTCGAACTGCGTATAGGCGCCCTGATCGGCGGGGCGGCGCGCCCACTCCGGCACAAAATTCAATTCGATAACCATGTCCCCGGGTGTGCTCATGAATCGTGTCCGCCGGGCCAACTGGTCATCGAACTATCCTTTTCTTTCGTCAGAGGGCGGCGCCGAATGGGACGGAGAAGACGGCAAAGTTTCAGGTTTGGAAGACGGCTGTTGACTATCCGTAAGATCATGCGTTAAGTCCCTGGCCGCGCGGCGAAATTCTTCCATGGCTTTTCCCAGGGAACGCGCCATGGCCGGCAATCGTTCCGCGCCAAACAGCAACAAGACCACCGCCAAGACCAGTAGAATTTCGCCCGCCCCCATGAAACTCCTGAAGAATGGTCAATGGTTAATGGCTGATGGACAATGGCGCACACGTTCCAATTACAGCCTCATGCGCTTACCTACCGATCAACATCTCATGACACTACGCCAAAGCACTGCGGAAATCCATGCATTAACCATTTACCATCAACCATAGACCATAATCTTATGGTTTACTGATTGAAGAGCACGAAATCGGCGCGGCGATTCAAGCTCCAGGCGGCTTCATCATGGCCCATGTCAACGGGCTTTTCCTTGCCGTTGCTCTTGGTCTGAACGATGGCGCCATCGATGCCCAGGCCGACCAGGTACGCCCGCACGGCCAGCGCGCGGCGTTCGCCCAGCGACATATTGTACTCGGCGCTGCCGCGTTCGTCGCAGTTGCCTTCCACCAGCACGCCGGTCCTGGAGTTTTTCTTCAGGAAATCGGCGACCGCATCGATTTTGGCGCGTTCGCTTTCCTTGACCTGGGCGCTGTCATAATCGAACAACGCGCTTGCAAATTTCTCCGAGCGCACGTCCATTTCGCCCGGCAGACGGGAAGAAAGCCCCAGCTCGGAGCTCTGTCCGGAAAGACCGCCGATATTATCGGCGCCGCTTGCCGCCGTCTTGGGTTTCCGCCGGCATCCCGTTGTGCTCAGCGCGCAAACCAACACCACCACGAGCATTCCGAACCACAGATTCCTGCTCATCCTCGAACCTCCTTATTATTTAAAGCCCTATTGTTGCGACCAACTGGGGGCAACCCAGTCGCCTTTTTCAGAGTCCGGCAGTAAAGGTATTAAAGAACCGCCCTGGGTGTCAATCACAAAAATCCGCGACCGGTAATTCGACGTCCGCGTGCACACGATGTGCCGCCCGTCGGGCGCCCAGGACGGATCCTCATAATTAGCGTCCTCCCGCGTGACCTGTTTGAACTCCAGCGTGGCCGGGTTCATGACAAAAATCTGGTAGATGCGGCCGATAAAACTGCAATAAACGATATAGCCGTTCGCGCCCCAGTCGGGATCCACATTCTGCGAGCCGCGGCTGGTCAGCCGCTTGGGCTCGCCGCCGGAACGATTCATGACGTAAAGCTGGGGCGTCCCGGACGAGTCCGAAACGAAGACAATCTGCCGACCGTCAGGCGACCAGGAAGGACTGGCCTCGGCCGCGCGGCGGGTGCTCGTCAGGCGCGTGAGGGCCCCGCCATCCAAGTCCTTGATATAAAGGTCCGGGTTGCCGTCCTTGGAAAGAATGAGCGCCACTTCGCCGCCATCCGGCGAGAAGGCCGCGCTGGAATTCAGGCCGGGATAATTGGCGATGCAATTGCGGTTGCCCGTAGCCAGGTTCACCAGGTACACATCGGGAAACCGGGAGCGAAACGAGGTGTACACGAAACGGCCGCCATCCGGCGCCCATTTCGGGGCCATGCTGATCGTGTTGTCATGGGTCAATTGCCGAAGATTCTGCCCATCGGCATCGCACAGATACACTTCCTTTTTGCCCGTGCGGTTTCCAATCAGGAGAATGCGCGTGCCGGCCATGCCCTTCTTGCCGGTGATCGCCAAAACGATGTCGTCGGCCGCTTTATGGGCCAGACGGCGGACTTCGCGGCCGGTGGTTTTATAAGTCTTGCCGAGCAATTTTTCACGGCCGGCAACGTTATAGGCTTCGCAACGGACCGCCAAGCCGTCGCCGTCCATGGCGGCCTCGCCGAGCAGCGAGTATTCGGCGCGTCCGCCGGCGGCCAGGTTAAACCAGCCGGACGCTTTCAGGTCCGCTTCCAGCGTCTGCCGGAACAAGGCCGGCGCGCCGGCGGACTTGCCGACGAACTGCGAGATATCCAGCGACGACACTTCGTTCATCGACTTGGTCACCCGCACCTGCGCCGGCGCCGCGGACAGGACACTGAAAAAGACCAAAGCCGAAATCCATCCCCATCGTTTCATAAGTCTCGAATCCTTTCTACTTAGACGTCAGGAAGGTCTATAGCCGGATGGCCGCGCAATGCAAGATTCAGGTTGTCTCCCAAATCCGCGCGTAACAACGCGCGGATAATGGTTAATGGAGCATGGTTAATGGTTCATGAATGGATCAATGTAGCTACGTTCTTCTCTCCGGGTTTAAACGTGCTTCGCCCGGCCGGCATCAACCATCAATCATTGACCATCAACCATTCCCGATTTGCGCGTTTACGCGCAGATCGGGGGATCCCCGGCGGCGGGCGCATTTCAGGCGTTTACGGTATTCACGGGCGCCGTAATAATACTTGCCGGCAAAACCATGCCGCAAGCGGTAGAGCAGAAAATAGGCCCAGCGCGCATGCCGGTTGAAGATGTTGTCCAGCGCCAGATGCGTCACAAACCCGACGAAGAGACCCAGCGCCAGCGGCCGGCGGACGTCGGGCACGCACAAGAGCAGGGCCAGCCAAACCAGGGCAAATTCCCAGGAATGCAGGAACACGAAGATGTTTTCCAGAATCTCGAATTCGAAAGCCGCGAAAAAGCGGCGGAGCCGCAGATGGCGGCGGTGATTATATAAAAAATCGACGATGTGATCCAAATCGATGAAGACGCCCATCAGGAAACAGGCCAGGGCGGCGACGGACGAACGCAGCCACCACCAAACCAGGGCGCTGACAATGACCGAGACAACAACATGTTTGGACACCTGCATGACGTTTTGCAATCTATCAGAACCCTTACTCCAATGCAAGCGCAAGAACCGCCTGAATCTAAATGGAACAGTTGAACCGCCGAATATAGGCTGAATCGTCCGAGCGAGTTCGATCCTGGCCGAATTCAACCTTGACCCCGCCGATCAAAGATGGAAAGCTGAGGTGTTTTCGAGACTCATTCGGACGCGAAAAATCGCGTCCCTCCCTTTCGGAAAAGGCCGATATTGGGAGAGCCGCGTTTTCGCGCGACTGTTTCTTGAACGGGGGGACATTAAACCATGAAAAGCCGCATTGCCTTTTTCTGGTCATTGGGCCTCGCTTGCGCCGCGGGCTGGCTCGCAACACCGCTGTCATCGCCGGCCGCCGACACGGGCAACCGGCGCGCGTTACTGGCAGGCATCGACCATTATTCGTAC
>Ga0265297_10007597_pt1 | contig 14925 bp, 5 predicted proteins | sample Munlanlwell13791_FD_192502 | JGI IMG/M metagenome (GOLD analysis project Ga0265297, IMG submission 192502) | Leachate microbial communities from a municipal landfill in Southern Ontario, Canada - Leachate well 137-91 | ecosystem: Engineered > Solid waste > Landfill > Unclassified | place... | reverse complement strand
AAAGATGGTGGAACAAACCAACAGTGGCGTTTTCTTCCTGTAGGTGCAACCGTGGAGTTTGATGCTCCCACAGCACCTGCCAATCCGGTTGCCACTGCAAATGCAGCATCTGTCCGGTTGAACTGGTCCGCCAACTCAGAGAGAGATTTGGCCGGATACAGCATTTTTCGCTCGGAATCGGCGGGAGGACCTTACAATACCATTGCCCGTAATGTGACCTCAAACTCTTTTGTTGATAATACAACAAGCACGGGAGTACCCTATTTTTATAAAATCAAAGCGGTGGATATCGCCCAAAACAGTTCCGTTTACTCGAATGAAGTTTCGGCAACAGCCACCGGCAACCACGACCTGACTACCCGCCTACGGTTTGACGGAAATACGCTGGATAGTACCCTGAATTTAAATCACAGCGCCTCGTATGGTACCGTTTCATTCGTGACCGGCAAAGTTGGCTCCAAAGCAATTGCACTGAATGGCACAGATGCCTTTTTACAACTGCCTCCCAATGTGGCAAATCATCAGGAAATTACTGTTGCAGCGTGGATTTACTGGAACGGAGGCTCTACCGCAGGACAACGCATCTTCGACTTCGGCAGCAGTCAGACTGAATATATGTATTTATCCCCAAAAGTAATTTTTGGAGGATTGCGTTTTGCCATTATGAATGATGGTGTGGAGCAACAATTGAACGCACCCGCGCTCCCTACGGGCAAATGGACACATGTGGCGGTGACATTGGGTGCATTGGGAGCAAACCTGTATGTCAATGGTGTACAGGTGGCTACATCCAACGCTATTACTTTAAGTCCCTTGAATTTTAAACCGATGTTGAACTATATCGGACGCAGTCAATTTACTTACCCGTTCTTAAATGGTTCAGTAGACGATTTCAGAATTTACAACTATGCATTGCCTTCCAATGAAATTGCTCAGCTTTCAGGAATTCTTTCTAAAGTGGAAGATGTAAAATATAACAGCGAAAGCAACCTGACCTTATGGCCATTGCCGGCAAATGAACTGCTGAATGTGAGTTGGTCCTCTGCAAACAACAGTGACATGTCAACTCTTAAAATGTTTGATACCTATGGCAGGCTGGTAATGAATAAGGAGATTAACTATACTTCCGATACGAAACTTAATGTTTCCGATTTTCCATCCGGTATCTATCTGCTTAAGTTAACCACCGGTAAAGAAACATTGATGAAAAAACTGATCATAAATCACTAAGTATCGAATATGTTTTGATACTTAAAGAAGCCTCCCGGACAATTCTGAGAGGCTTCTTTGTTTTCAACCTGTTACAAAAGAGAAAATAGTATTTTTTAATGCGAAGTATGTTTGCAAGACAGAAAACTATTTTTGACTAATTTGTCACTCATTTCTGACGATTTTGTGGATGGGCTATTTATTTAAATAGTTCTATTTTTGCCAACAGAATGTAAACTACTTGTTGTATGTTTTTAATATAAACCTTACAAAATACATCAAGGAATGTTTGGAACAGGTTTTTTCAGCATTTACAGGAGTTAAGACTAATTTGTGCTCTTCATAAACGAATTTGTGCACCCGATAGGCTAAATTGTCTAGCATTTCTACCTTGAAATAACCTTATTTTTGCAGTTTAAGAAATTCAGATTTTAAACCAATTAATAATTCACCTTAAATAATTATTTTTATGAAACACAAAACTTTACTCTTTAAAGCAAGTATTTTACTTGTTAGTCTTTGTCTATCAGGTTTTGCCAATTTGCAGGCGCAAACCTTACTTTACTCCAATGATTTTGAAAGCGGATTGAACGGCTCAACTATTGTGGGCAATGGAGTTCTTGAAGCTTCAGGTGATCCAGCTCATGGTCAGGTCTTTCATAACGACCCAACTGTAACGAATGCAGTTCGTACAAACTATATGCTGTTACCAACCACTATTTTTTCCGATTTTCAGACATCAGGTTCACAGGGATTGACCGTTTCTTTTTGGGTGAATAAAAGTAATGCAACAAACTACTATTGGTCAGCCATGTTTGGTGCCTATGGTATTGCCCCAAATCCTACAAACGCAAAACCTGCTTTAACACTAATGTCTCGTTCAACAGGGTTGGTTAATTTTGATTATGTCAATACAGTTAATAGCACAAATTATAGTTACAAAGACTTTACTTCAGGCTCTTATACTTCTACCGCATGGTTGGATGCAGGTGGCTGGCATTTCTATACCTTTACCATTACACCCACTACAGCTAAAGTATTTATCGATGGTGTTGAAAAAAATGCATGGACTTTTGATGGTACCTCGACAAATAGTGTAAATGGATTATTTAATGTTGCTTCAGAGATTAAATATATCGCTCTCGGGGGAAACCAGGCATGGGATTGGAATGATCCGGATCCTGCATTTATGTTTGATAAACTGAAAATATATGCCGGTGCACTGACTGCAGCTCAAATCGGTTCCCTTTTTTCTACTGATGGGTTATCTGCTCCTGTATTGACCGCAAGTAAATCAGCATTATACTTCGATGATAAATTTTTATCAGATACTATTGTTGTAAACGGTGCTAACCTGGGAAGCGATATCACACTTGTTTCACCTGCAGGTATTACGCTTGGTAAGACTTCGATTGTAAAAACATCGGCTACAGATATAAAGGTTAGTGCAACCTGGAATGGAACAACAGTTGTAAATGGAAATATTACCTTGACAAGCGGTAGTTCAGTTGTAACTATCCCGGTAAAAACATCTTCCAACTCTTGTTATACTCCGGCTTATGCTACAGGTAATATGATTGCTGATCCAACATTCAGTGCTGCCAGTCTTTCCGCCGGAGGATTTAGTGGTTGGGGACCAACTGCAATTACAAATACTAATGCATATTGTGGCAGAGGTAGTGCTTTTATACGTGGTGCTTGCTGGCCTGATGGAGGTTCTATTGACAGAACTCTGTCTGATGCCAATGGAAATGCTTTAGTTGCTAATAATACTTACAGACTTCGTGCCATGGTTAATTCCAAAGCCACAACTGGAAAATCATTCCAATTCCAGATAGAAGGGGTTGATGGAGCAGCAAGTATTTTATTCCAGATTCCAAACACTAACGGTTGGAAACAAATTGACACTACTTTTACTACCGGTGCAACTGTAACAACAGGAAAAGGAATTTATTTCAATTCATGTACTAATGCTCCATTGATTACAGATACTTGCTTTATTGATAACTATGAGTTGTACAATATAACCGGACTTTCTACAGGAATAAATAAGTTGATGACAAATAACGTAAACAGTTTTGTTCGCAACAATAAAGTTGTTTCAAGTTTCACACTTGATGTTGCAACTGTAGTAAGTGTCTCATTGTACAATGTGAATGGCACTTTGATTGAGTCAAATAAATCGATGGGGCAGTCCGGCAAAAATGAACGAGTATTGAATGCTGTTCTTCCTTCAGGTGTTTATGTTGTAAAAACCACCATTAATGGTAAATTTACAATCAACAAGATTATACTTTAAGCAATAATCACTAATAAATACAGCCCTCTTCGGTTTGCCGGAGAGGGTTGTATTATATTAAAACGAACTTCTAATTAAATTTTGTTTTTTTGCCTAATTTACTCCTCAAATATGACGAATTTGTCTACTTTTATTCATAAAAAATATTATACATTTGGAGAATAAAACACCTGCTTTTTTGAATCAACCTTAAAAATCAATTTCATTTATGAAAAAGACTTACATTATCGTTCTGCTCTCAGCTTTCAGTTTAGTTATTTCCGCACAAACTGGTAAGGAACTGAAATTTCAAACCTGGGCACTTACACCTCCAATGGGATGGAACAGTTGGGATTGCTACGGTCCTTCGGTGGTAGAATCGGAAGTAAAAGCCAATGCCGACTATATGGCTGCCAACCTCAAACAATATGGCTGGGAATATGTGGTGGTAGATATACGCTGGTATATTGACAACCAGACAACCGGTACATACAATGCTTATAACAACTCAACTTTTGTCTACGACCAATATGGACGCTACACGCCTTCACCAACCCGTTTCCCATCGGCTGCAAATGGTGCCGGTTTCAAACCTTTAGCCGATTATGTTCACAGCAAAGGGTTGAAATTCGGTATTCACATCATGCGCGGTGTGCCAAAAATAGCTGTTACCAACAATTTACCCATTAAAGATGGAGGTGGCAAAACGGCTGCCGATATTTATACCACTGCCGATCAGTGTACCTGGTTACAGGATAATTACACGGTGTTGCCTAAAGCCGGGGCACAGGAATATTACAACTCAATTTTTGACCTCTATGCATCGTGGGGTGTGGATTTTGTAAAATGCGATGATCTTTCGCGCCCGTATCATACCGATGAGATTACAATGCTTCGCAATGCCATTGATCACTGTGGGCGTCCGATTGTATTAAGCATGTCACCCGGCGAAACACCTGTGGCAAATTACGACCATGCAAAAAACCATGCCAATATGTGGCGAACAGTAGACGATTTCTGGGATAACTGGAGCCAGTTGAACTACTCATTTACAGTATGTAACAAATGGGCACAGTATATAGCTCCCGGAACCTGGCCTGATGCGGATATGCTTCCGTTAGGACATATTGCCATTCGGGGCGAACGAGGTGTGGATCGTCAATCACTCTTTACACAGGATGAACAATACACACTTATGACGCTTTGGAGCATTTTCAAATCCCCGTTGATGTTCGGGGGTAATTTGCCTGATAATACTGCTTTTACAAAGGCATTGATAACCAACGACGAAGTGCTTGCCATGCATAAAACAGGGGTTAATAACAAGCAATGGTTTAATCAAAACGACCAGATAGCCTGGACGGCCGATGACCCTAACAACGGCGATAAATTCGTGGCTTTGTTCAACAACGGAGGCGATGGTTTTATTTCAACAAAAAACTTGCTTTTTCGCAGTGGAACAGTGTCGCGTCTGACGGATAATTACGGAGTAAATATTGATATCAATATTGCACCTGAAAGTACTTCACTTTACCTGATAGTAAACGATGGTGGCGACGGATTTAGCAACGACCATGCCGATTGGATTAATCCTACGCTGTATAAAGCCAATGGTGATTCATTAAAGTTGACCGATCTTAGCTGGCTTGCAGCTTCTGCAGGTTGGGGATCTGTTACCAAAAATAAAAGTGTTTCGGGTGCGGCACTCAATGTAAAAGGAGTGACCTATACTAACGGTATTGGAACACATGCCAAATCGGTTATCTTTTTTGCAATACCTGCCGGTTATACTCGCTTCAAAGCTTTTGCCGGATTAGATAATGGTGGAACCAGTCAGGCTGGCGGATCAACCGTTGAATTTGCTGTTGCTACTCAAGATCCTACTTTACGCAATGTGGATGTTAACAAAGCCATTGCCAATACGGGTTTGATAAGCCGTACCTATCAACGTCCTGGAAAAGCGGTTACTGCGGATATTACCGGAGCTTCTAAGCTTTATCTGGTTGTAACCGATGCGGGTGATAACTTCAACTATGACCATGCCGACTGGATTAATCCTACTATTTACAATGTAAACGGAGATTCGTTGAAACTGACAACACTTACTCCGTTAAGTGCTACCAGTGGCTGGGATGTTGTTCATACAAATAAAAGTTTGAATAATGGCACGCTCACAGTCAATGGTAAAACCTATACAAATGGTTATGGTGTTAACTCTTATTCAACAATTCAGTTCAATTTGCCAGCCGGATACACCACATTTAAATCGTTCTGCGGATTTGATGATGAAGTTCTCAATGCTGCTAACGGTGTAACGGTTGAGTTTATGGTTTTTTCACAAGATCCGGCTATCAGTAAGTCAGCTGCTATACCTGTTGATCTGGCCGGTCTGGGATTCACCGGTAATTGCCTGATACGTGATTTGTGGGCAAAGAAAGATACCGGAACATTTGCAGGAACTCAGTTTGCACCACTGGTGAAAATACACGGGGTTAAATTATATCGCATTTCTGCACAAACCCGCGCTGACTCAACATCGGTAAGTCTTTCGGCTTCATCCCCTCAGGCTAACTTAGGCGATACGGTATTATTGAATATCTCTGTCCAGAGAACTGGAACTACTACCGAAAGACCAACCGGTTCATTCGTCGTTTCGCGTAACGACACGATTGTGGGTGTTTTCCCGGTTGACAGTATGGGTGCCGGAATATTTACTGCAAATGCCTTAGGGATTGGCGTACATACATTCACAGCAAAATACAGCGGTAATACAATATATAGTCCGCAATCTAGTAACACGATTACTGTGGAAGTTAAAAAAAAAGATACCGGATTCAACAAGATACAAAACGAATCCGGAATCAGTATCGTAACCACAAACGGTAAACAATACCTGAAAGGATTAAAAACAGGTGATGAGGTTGCTGTTTTTGATGTGACCGGGAAACTGGAATCATCTAAGATAGCCGGGTCCGATACTATGCTGTTGACGCAAAAAGGAATTGGTCTGGTGAAAGTAAAATCTACCGGAATTTATACGGTGCTGAAATCGTTTGGAAGGAATTGAAGACCTGTTGAGCGAAAAACTAACATCCCTCTTCGGATAACCGGAGAGGGTTGTTTGGTTTTATTAAGGTTGAAATTTATTCGTTATCAGCTTTTATATTTTTCAGATGTTCTGTTGGTGTAACTCCAAATTCTTCTTTGAAGCATTGACGGAAATAGGCCGGTGTACTGATTCCCACTTTGTATATAATTTCTGCAATGCTAAATTTACAACTTAACAGGAGCTTTTCGGCATTACGCATTCGGATTTTGCGGATAAATTCATTAGCCGACAGACCGGTCAGCGTCTTTATTTTCCGGTAAAGGGTGGAATGGCTCATGTTCATCTGATCGGCTATTTGTGCTATGTTGAGTTGTTCGATTTCTATGTTTTCCTCAATAACATGCGTTAGTTTTTCGATAAATTCATTATCCAGTTTGCTGATAGATTCCTGCACGATAGATTGTTTGCTTACAATGGACGTGGAGAATAATTGTGCTATTTTCTTTCGGTTTTCCAATAGATTATTTGCGCGGCTACGCAGCAAATTACTGCTAAATGGTTTGGTCAGATACGAGTCGGCACCTACGTTGTAGCCTTCGGTTTTGTCCTGCAACGAGTCTTTGGCCGTAAGCATGATAACCGGAATATGACAGGTTCTCACATCTTCTTTCAACCTTTTGCAAAGTTCCATTCCATCCATCACAGGCATCATAATATCGCTAATGATAATATCCGGTACTTTTTTCAATGCAATATCCAAACCTATTTTGCCGTTTTCGGCAACCAACACATCATACGAATCTGTAAAACAGTCGCGAATATATTCGTTTATCTCCTGATTATCTTCCACTACCAGCATCAACAGACGCGAGTCAGTGTGTATTTCCATCTCAATTTCTTCAATTTTCACCGCTTTTTGTTCTGCCTGAATGGCATCCGGATACGTGCTGTTCAGTTGCAGCCGAATGCTAAAGGTCGTGCCTTTGTCGGGTGCGCTGTTCACCAATATTTCTCCCTGATGCAAGTCGACCATGTTTTTCACCAGTGAAAGCCCAATGCCTGTTCCTGACATTTGATGCTCACCTTTTACCTGGTAATAGCGGTCGAAAATACGGGGAAGTGCTTCAGTAGGTATACCAAAGCCGGTATCCGATACGAGAATTTCTATGTACGGACTTGCGTCGTCAGCATGATATCGGAGTTGTAGCGTGATTTTACCTTTAGCCGTATATTTTAAGGCGTTGGAAAGCAGATTATCCAGTATAATGGTAATCACTTCTGTGTCAAAATACATTTCCAAAAGTGTTGTTGGCAGTTGAATATTGAAACTGACTTTTGAATTCTGGTTCAGTTCTTTGTATTTCAATCCGATTTCATTCACCAATGTAGCTATGTTGCCCTTACGAACACTGAGGCGACGGTTTCGGGTTTCCGACTTACGGAACTCCAGAATCTGGTTTATCAGGTCGAGGAGGCGTTTGGCACTACGTTGAATAGACCTGACTTTCTTTTGTTGTAATGGCTGTAGAGTTGAGTCGGTTGTAAGGTCTTCCAACGGGCCAATAATCAGCGTTAGCGGAGTGCGTAGCTCGTGTGTAATGTTTGTGAAAAATCGCATCCGCTCATCGTTCAACTCCTGTTCCTGCAAATGGTTTTTCTTTTCCAGATAAAGTGAATTTTCCAGATCAAGCTTTCGTTTGTAAAAGCGTGTCAGGTAAAATGCAGCTATGATTAAGCCAATGGCATAAAGAATTTTTGCCCACCACGAAAACCAAAACGGTGGATTGATAACGATGGTCATGCTATGAAAGATGTCCGGCCATTCGTGATTCCGCAACCTCGATTTGATGTTGAGTATGTATGTTCCCGGACGCAAATTGCGGAAAGTAAGTTCCTTGTTGTTCTGCACATTGAACCAGTTATCGTCCAACCCTTTCAGCTGATACGAGAATTCAACTTTCTCGTTTAATGAATAATCCGGAATATTGAATGAAACACTAAACGTATTCTGATTGTATTTCAGATCCACGGTTTCTTTTACCGGAATATCCATCAGGTCGCCCGAATAAGCATATTTTTTATCGGCAACGGCAAAATTACTGATAATTAATTCAGGCAGTTTCAATTCAGGTAGTCCGGAGTGGGCATTAAACCAGCACACACCATTTTGCGAACCAAAAAAGATAGTCCCTTCAGACGATTTAGTAACGGTGGCATTCATATAATCTCCCAGTGGAATGCCGTCCAGTTTGTTGAAATTTCTGACTTTGTTGTTTGCTAAGTTCAGGTAGCTGATACCATTTGTAGTGCTTACCCAAATATCGTTTGGTGTTGCTCCTTCAATAATTGCATGAAAATAACTGTCTTCAAACCCGTCTTTCATGTCAAATTTTTTGTAAGTCTTATCGTTGCACGACTTAAATTCAACCAGACTGGAACGTGAACCAATCCAAATCCTGCTTTTGGAATCTCTGTAAATATGGTTGATACCATACAAATCATCGCCGGAAGGATAGTAGCGAATCCGTTTAAATTCCGGATTAAAGATACAAAGTCCACCGCTCAGGGTTCCTACCCAAAGGTTTCCGTTATTATCCTCCACCACACTTCGCACCACATCATCTGTAAGTCCGTTATCAGTTACGTGATATGCTTTTCGTTTTTTATTTTTTAAGTTGTAACTATATAATCCATTGTCCGAACAAGCCCATACATTTTTTTTCGAATCTTCGTAAAAACTTCGGATTCGAGCTGCACCAAGTTTGAATTCAGGAATCAGGGTGAATTGATTGGTTGTTGCACTATGGATGATAATTTCACCATCCACTGTTCCAAACCAGAGGTTAAATTCTGAATCGGTAAAAGCACAGGCAATATTATCGGGCACAATACTGTTTTGCTTGCTGTAATTACGGATTTTGACATTATTCCGGAATAAATCGATTCCCTTTTCTTCGGTACTTACCCATAGGTTACCACTCTTATCCAAACAAACTCCTGATACCAGTTTGTTACTCAGACTAGCTGTATTACCTTCGATTGGCAGGTATGAAATCTTATTAAAGAAATCAGGTTTATTTTGAATAAAGTTCAAACCGCCACCTGCAGTTCCAATCCAGATATTCCCATACGAATCTTGTTTGATGACCGAAATATAAGCATTTGAGAGTCCGTTTGGGCTATCCAGTACAGAGATGTGTTGAAATGTAACTTTCTCAGGCGTTTTGAATATTTCATCTTCGTAATTGAGTATGTTTACACCACCGGTACTTGTTCCAATCCACAAGGTGGTTTTGTTGATTTCAGTGATAGAAAGTATTACATTTCCGGAAATTGAGTTTGGATTGGCCGGATCATTTTTGAATACCTGAAACTTACCTAACCGTGGATTAAAAAGTGCCAGTCCGTTATTTGTTCCAACCCATATCCGATCTTTGCTGTCGATAAATATGCAGCTTACAAAATTATTTGGAATGGAGTTCGGGTCGTTGGGGTCATTCATGAAGTTTAAGGCTGTCCGGTTTTTGAGGTTGATAACACTCATCCCCGATAAAACATGTCCCACATAAAGATGTCCGTTGTTATCGTCTACGGCACACCAGTTAAAGTTACTTCCAAGCCCTTTAACGTTTGATTGGTTGTAATGCGTAAATTGTCCTGATTTTTTATTCAGATAATCAACACCGGCATTGTAAGTAGCAAACCAGATATTACCTTGATTATCGTCGGAAATACCCGTTACGCCATTACTGCTGATACAATTTTTACTTTTATCACTCGTATAGTAAGTGAATTTGTTCTCATCGTAGTTATAGGCATTTACTCCGTTCTTTTCGGTGGCAATCCAGATGATATTTTCATGTTTATCTGCAAAAACCGGATTTAATTCGTTACTGTTGATGCAGTTTTCAACAAGCGATGAGTGTTTAAATACCTTGAATTTAGATCCGTCAAAACGGTTTAACCCGGCTCGTGTACCAATCCACATAAGCCCGGAGCGATCCTGCACAATTCCGTTGATATTATTATTCGAAAGTCCCTGTTCTATACCCAGTTTTGTGATTGTAAAAGAGTTGGCACCGGCTAAAAAAGGTAAAATTGCCAACAAGGCAATTAAATGTTTTTTCATAAACATTGATTTTACTCCAAAAATAATCAAAAATTTCGTATCCCGGTAATAGGAACGTGTTTTGCTGAATTTGTAGCTCACTTCTGACGATTTTGTGTGGTATCAATGAATTTATATTGCTCCTGTACTCCGGCATATACTCTTATATCAGGTTTATATTTCCAGCAGAAATTGGGAATATTAGTGATAAATAATTCTTCACTTCCTATGCAGTTAGTTGAAGTTTATTTTTGGTTATTGCGGTTATAACCAAATAAACGGTTGTCCTTTATGTGTTGAAACACTTTATCCGGAACATAGTTGATTAAACTTTCATCCCCGTTTTCTATAAGTTTGGATATATATTCCGAACTAATCTCAAGGTTTTTTGGCGGGATACTCTTCAGAATAAGAATTTTTTTTGTGACATTAAGATATTGCCAAAGTAACCTGTTTTCTTCCGAAAAATATGAATCTTCCGGATATATAACCTTACCGGAATTCATATCAATGTATGGATATAAATACACTTTTACATTCTCCTGAAATAAAGCTCCGGTTGCTTCAAGCAAACTTCCCCGCAAATCAGTATAATTTGATTTGTCCAGAATTTTTTCGAAAGTGGGCAATCCGACGACAATGCGAAGCTTGATCAGTTTAAACTGGGCAAAGTATTTAACCAATTGAAAATAGCGGTAAAATTTAGATATCATTACACTTTGTCCCATCATATTGAGCAAGTCAACGCGGTGAAGAAAATCTTTTTCATCTACTTTTTCATTTTGCATTAGATATTTCAATGAAATCTCACAAAATGCAATGGTGTTATCGGGTTTGTAATCTTCATCCTTTTTAAAATTAGCAATACTGTCCTCAATAAATTCAATTCCAAGGTTATTGATCGGTCTGAAATAGCCTCTCAAAACGATAACATTTTTTTTGTGCAACATATCACCGGGTTGCTGTACTTTTCCCGATTTGTCGAACATAATGGCCGGTGTCATATCATTACTCACCAGCATCAGATTGAGCAAACGGTTATCCACCCATTCCATATCAGGACCTTCCACATAAATATAATCCACTTCCACACGGTCAGTATCCAGGTTGTCGAGCAACGATAACAGGATATTCCGCGGATCTTCCCATTCGAACAAACCGCCGTGAATTAAATTGATCCCCAAAGTCCCCAGACTGTATTGTTGTAATAAGGTATCCTTTTCATGCAACTTCACATGAATGAAAATCTTATTCGGATGATACCGGTCACTTCCTTCAACAGCTATACCAAGCCATCCGTTTCCCTGATTTGTTTTCATGAAATTCAGCGTTTCAACTGTATTGGCAAAGGCAAAGAATTTCCGGCTGTTTTTCTTATCCAGTATTTCTATCAGTTCACCATATTCATAATCAACCATTTTTTCTACTCTTTCTTCGGCCACATACCGGGATGGAGTTCCCTGATTGTAAAAATGATCGCTAAACAGTTTGTCGTAGGCTGAAATGGATTTGGCAACAGTATTCGAAGCACCACCCGCCTGAAACAAATGACGCGCCGTTTCCTGTCCACCGCCTATTTCGGCAATGGCACCATAATACTTTGAATTAATATTAATATGAACCGATTTTTCTTTTGTACTCAGCGTATTTGCCATAGTTTCAGCTAATTTATTATCGTGGTTATGTCAGGTAATTCTTAGATATGCAAAGTTATTCTATTTTATCGAATATGAAAATATAACGTTGTAAGTATAATTTAGTTTAAAATAAAGGAAGGTAATTGCCGGAATTTTCGGATTGTTATTCAAACCAATAACTTTTTTACCGGAAAGGATAATTTCAGTACCTTTGCAGACTTATGTTACCCTTCTGAACCAAATGACTACAGAAGTGTTTTTTACAGAAAAACTCCATGCAACCTAAAATATATCAATTAACCGACTTTTTACCCACTACTAAAAAGGAACTTGAACTGAAAGGATGGGACGAAGTGGATGTCGTGCTTTTCAGCGGCGATGCCTATATCGACCATCCGGCATTCGCAGCTGCCGTTATCGGACGACTACTCGAAGCACAGGGTTTAAAGGTAGCCATCGTACCTCAACCGAACTGGCGCGACGACCTGCGTGATTTCAAGAAAATGGGACGTCCACGCCTGTTTTTTGCCATTTCGGCCGGAAATATGGACTCGATGGTAAATCACTATACCGCCAACAAACGACTGCGGTCGGACGATGCCTACACGCCTGATGGTAAATCGGGTATGCGCCCTGATTATGCAACGATTGTCTATTCCAATATCATCAAAAAACTGTATCCGGATGTGCCCCTGATAATCGGAGGCATCGAAGCTTCCCTGCGCCGCTATACGCATTACGATTACTGGTCGGATAAATTGATGCCCAGCATACTGTTGGATACCAAAGCCGATTTGCTGGTTTACGGAATGGGAGAGAAGCCGATTAAAGAAGTGATCCGCCAATTGAAAGAGGGCAGAGCTATTTCAGAAATGATCGATATTCCGCAAACCTCCTTTTTGTCAAAAGAAATTCCCCAACATCCCAAATGGAAAGATATTACCCTGGTTTCGCATGAAGTTTGTCTGGAGGATAAAAAGCTGTATGCATCCAATTTCAAATATATCGAGCAAGAGTCAAACAAATATTATGCATCGCGCTTGCTCCAGAAAACCGGCAACAAATGGGTAGTGGTAAACCCGCCCTATGATCCGTTGAGTCCTGAAGAACTGGATGAATCATACGATTTGCCTTACACCCGTGTACCTCACCCCAAATACAAAGATAAAAAGATTTCAGCTTATGAAATGATCAAATTCTCGGTGAATATGCACAGGGGATGTTTCGGTGGTTGTTCGTTTTGTACCATTTCGGCTCATCAGGGTAAACATATCGTTTCGCGTTCAAAAGAATCCATACTGGAAGAGGTGAAGCAAATAACCGCTATGCCCGATTTTAAAGGTTATATCAGCGATTTAGGCGGCCCATCGGCCAATATGTACGGCATGAAAGGTATTAAAATGCATATCTGCAAGCAATGCAGAAAGCCATCCTGTATTTTTCCAAAGGTATGCTTCAACCTGGATACCAATCACAATCCTATGCTGGATATTTACCGGTCTGTGGATCAGATTCCGGGAGTCAAAAAATCATTTATCGGCAGTGGAGTACGCTACGATATTTTGTTGAGCGATACAAAAAATTTTGATACCAATAAAAGCCATTCGGATTATATCCGCGAATTAATAACCAACCATGTTTCGGGACGGTTGAAAATTGCACCCGAACATACTTCGGATGCCGTACTGAATATGATGCGGAAACCATCCTTCGCCTATTTCGGAGAGTTTAAAAAACAATTCGAACGCATTAACCGCGAAGCAGGACTGAATCAACAACTCATTCCGTACTTTATTTCGAGTCATCCGGGCTGCCACAACGAAGACATGGCGGATCTGGCCATATTGACCAAGAAATTTGATTTTAAGCTGGAACAGGTTCAGGATTTTACGCCGACACCCATGACGCTGGCTACCGAAATCTACTATTCGGGATACCATCCATATACATTGGAACCAATTTTCACGGCAAAAAGTAAAGATGAGAAACTGGAACAACGAAAATTCTTCTTTTGGTACAAGAGCGAATACAAAAATGCGATTATCCGTGATTTAAACAAGCTGAAACGACCTGATTTGGTGAATAAGTTATTTCAGAAATAATCTTTTATTCGTAGTACGACTTAAAGTCGTACTACGAATATATAGTTAATTATTGTTTACCATTTTTCTTTTGCGATTTCAGACCAAATTTTATTTTCATAAATTTGTTTGATTGCGGCCATTTGTTCGCTCGTCAAATTATCTAATCGGGAAGCCCCGATATTGGAAACAATCTGTTCAGGACGCGAAGCACCGGGAATAATACAGCTGACCTGCGAAAACATTAAAATCCATTTGAGTGCTACTGCTGCCAGTTCTACGTCTTTTGGAAACAGATTTTTTATTTCAGCTACAGCTTCCAATCCTTTCAGGTAATCTATTCCCGAAAAGGTTTCACCCTTGTCGAAAGCTTCCCCGTTCCGGTTGAAAGCGCGATGGTCACCGGAGCTAAAAGTAGTTGCGGGAGAAAACTTACCGGTCAGCAATCCACTTGCCAGTGGAACACGGGCGATAATCCCCACATTTCTTTTGGCTGCTTCGGCAAAAAATTCTTCAGCCGGACGTTGTCTGAACATGTTAAATATGATTTGTACCGTCGCTAC
>Ga0265297_10007596_pt1 | contig 14925 bp, 15 predicted proteins | sample Munlanlwell13791_FD_192502 | JGI IMG/M metagenome (GOLD analysis project Ga0265297, IMG submission 192502) | Leachate microbial communities from a municipal landfill in Southern Ontario, Canada - Leachate well 137-91 | ecosystem: Engineered > Solid waste > Landfill > Unclassified | place... | reverse complement strand
ATGTGAGCGCGCGCGGACGTGGGTGATGTTGCGCGATGGTTTTTTTATGTGCGCGAGGGATGGTAGGGAAAAAATAGGTGTGTGTGGGGAATATGTGGGGAATGCGCAATACGTTCGCGCCGATGATGCGATGACGATTATTCGATTGCGCGCCGCAACGCGGATCGCATTTCACCGTAAATGGTCGCGCATATATCGACGTCACAATCGCGCTGGGCATATAATTCCGCGATTTTCTCTCTGATAATCGCGATATCGCGATGATACCCATCGCGCGCGATGAATAATTGATCTTGAAACTCGCGCGCGCCGGCGATTCTAGAGCGCATCACGCGATCATCCACCCGATCGCGCAAACAACGGCGCGCCGCGAGCAAGCGCTCCTCAAGTTCCCGAATATACGGCGCCGCATCTTCATTTTCGGACCGCGCGCGCCTATAATCCCCCTCAAGCGCGTTGATTTTCGCCGTCACGGACGTATCGATATGAAGCAGCAGCGGCGCGATGATCCTCGCGCAGGAAATGATCGCGCGATCGCGATGAACTCCGCCGATACACGATGCGCACGCCGCGCTAATATTGAACGCGAGCGCGATATTATCGGGCGTACGCGCCGCGACCTCGTAATCGCCTGCATTCGCGAGAATGGCAATGACGCCGATCGCGTGTGCGCTGCCAATCACGAAAGCATGATCGCGCGCGTCCGCGCATACAAGTTTATCGTCGCCCCTGTCTTGCGGATGGCGATTCCAATGAAAATTAGTGCGCGAGAATGCCGCGCGCTGCTCGAGATCGACCACCGTGAGTATGTATCCGACGCGCGCGGGCGCGCGATAATCGTCGTATGTCGCCATTGTAACGATGAGATTGGCCATGGGAGGAGCGCGAATGGATAATTTTGCGCGCAGCATTCATTTTTCAGCGCGCGATAATTGAATTTCGGCGCGGGTAATACAAGCATATTGCTTCCGCGCGTCATGTCGTACCTCGATATTATCGATAATTACTCGATCGAGAGAGTGGTGTCAATGATGCCGCGCGTTGGTGTTCGCGCTGGCGCGCCGATGCATCGCCGAGCAATCGCGCCCGGGCAACCGATCGATGACCCCGCGCGAGAAATGTCGCCGCTCGCCGCGCCTCTTTACGGATCGTGCATCCGCACGCGCCGATTTCTCTACGCGTGCGGGATTCGCGCAGCACGCAGGCCCGAGAGCGAACTTCATGGGGAGTCTGGGGGTGGGATCGTGCCTACGCGTGATCCCAGACCCTCCCCCTCGCGGAGAGGAACCGCGCCACGCCGCACTATTTCGACGCTCGCCGCGCGCCGATCATCGCGCCTCGAGAGTATTAATTGGCATAAATATCCACCGTATCCGCGCACGACGATCAACGATCTCGCCTTGATGAGCGCGACCCACGGCGCGGTCGATATATTCGCGTTCGCGCTCGCGAAATACACGGCGCTATTCGATAGCCGCGGCGCGCGCGACAGTGCGCAAACAGCGCGCGCCGAAATGTTGCGCGATGTTGCGACGCGCGCGCCGTGTCCGCTCATTCAATTCGGAACGGTAATTAACGCCGCGGCGAAATGGTCGAGAGAGGGAAGCGTGGCGCAACAAGCAGCGCGCGTGGACATCGCGATGCGCGCGCATCACATAATCGAAGAGGCCGCGGCGCTCATTCCGCGCTCGCAGTGCGAAAGTGAATATGAGGACGCGCGCGTGCCCTCGCTTCATAACAGCACCGGGGGTTGTATTTTCGATGCGGGCGCGATGCTGGGATACGCTGCGCATGCGTGCAGCGCGAGAATGTGTGCGCTCGCGCGAGAGTGGGGCGCGCGCTCGTTCGGTGGAATGTTCTGCTCGGCGGTTTACAACGATTGGATCGAGGGATGCACGCTCGCGTATGAATGGACGGCGCAGCGCGCGAATGATGATGAGGGGGCTCCGCCCCCTGACCCCACGCGCGCAGAGCCCGAGGAGATGGTTGATTGTATCGACGTGACCCGCGTTGGGGACGCAAATTTCGGTGGCGATGCGGGCGGTAATAAGCGCGGCGCGCGCTATGATTACGCGGGATTTCCCATCGCAAAACGCCCATGCACTCGCACGCGCGAATGCGGGTCGCGAGAGGCAACGTTTTCGGGATGCGGATGCGCACGACCGCGCTGCGCGATGTTTGATTTTATGAACAGCGTGGCCAGCGCGATTCGCGGAATATCGCTTCAGCATGCGCGAACGCGTTCGCGCAACGCATTACGCATCGCGCGAATGACGCTGGAGTGGATTGGCGAGTATTTCGCGCGCGATTGCGCGGTTGACGTTTGTAATAGCGTCTTCGTTTCCGCGGTTGTGTGCAGGTGGCGCGAAATGTTCATCGTAGCCCGCGTCGCGGGCGCGGACGCGCTTGAAGGCGCTATTGAGTGCGCGACGGTAGAACTCGCTATGGCAACCAGCGACCGCGCGCGGCGCGATTACACGCGTATTCTCGATCTTGCGTATTCGTGGATGCGCGAGCGCGACGAGAGCGATGATCATGAGACGCCGACGCTTCTGGAGTCGCTCATCGAGAAGTTGAGCGAGTGATGCCAATAATCGCGCGCCGCTGGCGCGCTTCATTCATTTTTTGCGCGCGCGTGGCATAAAATTGAATCGCGCCGCGGGTATATCCAGCAAGACTATCTCATCATAATGGCGGCAACATCAGCATCCGAGGCGGCGCAATCGCGCATAATAATCGCGCGGTTTTCGTTCCGGCAAACCGCGACGGGCGCGCGCGGAACGTCTCTTCTCGAATACGATTATGCGGCGCGCGCCGTCGCGCGACAGGCGGATGCGTGGAAATTATACCTTCGCGGGCGTTGTCCGCGCGATCCATGCAAAATTCTCGCAATCGAGGGCGCGATGGTCGCGATCGAGCAGAATGGCGAGGTATTTATTTGGTCACCCGAGCGGCCATTTTGGCACGCGACCCCGGATCTTATCTCGCGCGAGAGTACGCCCGCGGGCGCGCAACTACTGCGCGCGACTGATGGTGATCGCGTTTATACTTTCGCGCTCAGCGGCGGGTCAACGATGTCCGCAAGCGAGTTTACGCTCGCGACGGACGCTGTTCGCCATTTCGCGATCAGTTTCGATCCTGATTTCGCGATGGCGCGCGAGGAATCCGCGGACGCGACCGCGAATACGTCCACGCAAAACGAGACTGATTTGCGCGCGGCGCGCAATGTATTCTTGCCGCGCGCGCGCAGTGAAGGCGCCGGCGGATATCACGCGATCGTCTCGCGCGGAGTCGCCTACATTATGCGCGCCGCGCGTGTGTCGCCGTGCTCATACCTCGAGTTTTGCTGCGCGGATATTACTGCTGGTAGTTGCGGTTGCGCGCGTCGAATGCCCGTTCTCGTCGGCGAGGTCGACGCAGAGGCGGCATCGAAAATGTGTATTTGTGATGATCGCTTGTGGGTAGCGTTAGCGGATCCAGCGAAAGCGGATCGAGCGTTAGCTGATCCCGCGAAAACGGATCGCGCGCCGCTGATCGATTCCGCGCCAACCAATCTAGCGCCCGCTGTTCGCGAATCCGGGCATCGCGAGATCATATTTTCGATCGATATCGCGCAACCCGACGCGCGTTGGGAGCGCTACGGTGTCGCGGTTCCGCCGCGCGTGCGCCGCGTTGTTGGGATTGCTGCGCGCGCTGGATGGTTACATTTGCTATGCGAGATGTTCCCGCGTGCGACCATTCTTGCTAGCGGACGCGAAACGCATCGCGTTTTGTCGCGCGAAATCTCCAATCGCGATGGCGAATGGGTGAAAAGCGCGCCGGTCGAAGACGTCTGCGCGGGCGCGATTTTCGAGGTCGTGGACGCGCGCGCGAATGATGACGGCGCGCAGACCGATATTCAGCGCGATGTTTGAGCTCGCGGGGGCGCTCGCGATTCCTATTTTTTTCGACCGGTATGCGCTGCGACAAAAAAAACGAGAGAGCGCCGCGCGCGCCGGAATAGAGGTCGAGAATTGATCCGCGCGCATCATCGGCGACCGATGGTGCGATTATTTCCCACACGCGCGCAACCATTTCATTACAAACGCGCGTGTTCCACGCTCGTCACTCGCGCGCGGAGTATTATCATCACTCGCGCATGCGCGGAGTATTGTCATCGCTCGCGCATGCGCGCGCGCTGCGTTTATTCGGCGCGCGACTGGGTTATCTGGATGAACGAGTTCCGCCCCGCATGGTTTATAATCATCCTCGCCACCGATACGACTGTTCGGCACCGCGAGCTTTAATATCGCGGCCGCGCGCTGCGAAATAGTCGCCGACGCGCCCATACGCTCGCGCAATCGATCCGACAATGCGCGAAAATATCCATCGCGAATGATTTGCGCGGCATCTGCGGGCGAAATCGCGCGCTCAATTGCGGCGCATACCGATGCAAACCGATATGTTATCGCAATATGCATCGCGACGAGAATATGGCGCGAGCGTTCTTCTGGTTCTAATCGATCACAAAGCCACGCGACGAGGTATTCCGCGATCGCGACGTGTCCGCTCCGCATCGCATCCACCGCGGCTTTCGAGATGAAGATGACGCCAAGCGCTGGGAGACGCTCGCGCGCGGTGGATGCGCGCGCAATATCATCAAGTTCGCGCATGATAACCGCGATCTCACGCGCGGGTCCCACCGTTCCAGCGCACACGGCGAGCGGGTTAGCGAGCAAAGATATATTCTCGAGCCCGAAATCGCCTTCGGTCGCGCCACAGTTACCGCATGTGCATCGGCGCAATCGTCGCGCGCTTCCGTCGCGTAATCCCATTGTATCCGCAATTCGCGAGAACATCCACGCGTCGCACGATTGCGCCGCGAGCGCGAGCGCAAGACCCAATTCGTAATTCAGCTCGCGCTGATATGGGCGCGCCGTCGCGATGTTGTCGCGCATCGCGCTGTCGAAAATAGCACGCCGTGCGTCGCAATAGAAGCGCGGTTCGCGGTCGCCCGCGCTGAATTGCACCACTACCTCGATGACATAAGCGAAGAATTGACCATGATCCTCGCTCGCGCACTCGCATTCGTGCATACGGCGCGCGATGGTGTAAAGATCAACTAAACCGCGCGACGCGGCGAATAACGCAAACGAGCGCGCCGACGGATACCAAATGCGCATCGGCCGCGATCGTTGGGCGCGCGTGCGCGTGATGATGGCGGTGAATGGAATTTCGAGCGCGTTATCATCGGCGCCGCCATCGTTCACGCGTGGAAACATAAGCGTACCCTCGCGAATATCAGGTTGCGTGTCGCTCCATGAAAACGCGTCGCGCGTTACTCGCGGGAGCATATCGATGATGCGGCGAAATGACTCGCCGCTGATAATATCGAGGATAGACATTGCGGACGCGCGTATATAGTCCAGCGTTGAGTGGATTCAGTTTTGCGCGGGCGCGAAATAGTCACCGCGCGCTGCGGTGGCCAATCGGCGGCGAAAAAAAAAAGGGGGGGGGTCGGTGCCCAAGGCCGCGCGCGCGTCGACCGTCGTCATTTGTCGCGCGTTATCGGATTATTGAGCGATACGCGTTGCGCGCAATAAACGCCTATTCGATTCGCCTCGGAGAATAGCGAGCGCGCGTAAAGCGGAATCGCGCGAAGAGCGCGAAGCGTGGACTCCGGAAGCGCTGACTCTGGATGCGCTGGTACGAACCCGCTGGGCGGGATTTCCGCGAGCGTGCGATATACCGCGCCAAACGTCTCGCCGAATGAGATCGTTTCATCTATGATGCGATTCACGATGCGCTGACTGTGGCGCTCAACCGCGGCATGCAAAATCGCGATATAACGCGCTATATTGGCGCGACGCTGCGCGATTGTATCGCGATCATCTCGCTCCAACATCCACTGCAGCATGCGCGTGATTAATATCTCGCCGCCATATCCAACAGCAATCCGCGCAGCGCGCGAGATAATATCGGGATTAAGTCGCGCGTTGTCGAGCTCGAGCACCATCGTCGCGCCCTCGATCCAATTCGCGCGCACGGACGCATAAAGCACATGTTCAAGGACGCGCGTTGGCGCGCGTGTCATTTTCAGAAGTCGCGCAAGTTGCCGCTGATTTCGCGCCTGCGCCGCGAGCGGAACCGCCTCTTCGAGATCAGGGATCGGGTCGTCCCGGATCGCTGAGTGGGGGGGGCATGCCCCCCAGACCCCCTCCCAGAATGCGGCGATACTATCGCACGCGTGATCGAAAATCATATCGCGCGCGCTGCACCTCGCGCGCGGTTCGCGGGGGTCGCCAAACATCGCGACAACCTCGACGACGCTGACGTAGAAAAGACTATCGCCGCGCGGATCGTAGCGCGAATGCGACGGCATTGACGCGAACGGATAAGATCCATCCCCTCGATACGCGACGCATTTCTCGCATTGACACGTGTTCGCGAGCAGCTCTGTCGCATATAATTCATCCGCGCGCGCGTAAATGTCCGCGAATCCGCGTGATGCCGCGAATATTGCGAGATCATGCGCTTCCGGTCGCCATTCGCGATCTGTGCACGCGCCGATGCGCTCCGCGATTGCGCACACGCGCGCGTTCGCAGCACTGAGAGGGCGCGCGAATGGCCCTATTTCGCGATCGATGCCGGCCGGAAACGCGAGTGATCGGTCCCTTTTCCCATCTTCGCCCCATGTGAACGCGGCGCGCGTGCATCGCGGCATCATCGCGAATACGCGCTCGATCGTGGCGTCGTCAATAATATCGAGGATGGTCATGCTGCGCGCAGTTATTGGTGGGTATATCACGGTGCCGCGGATTCATTTTGCGCGCGTCGGCGGAATGCCCGCGCGCGTGCAAAAAATGAAGCGCCGTGGGCAATATACACACCAATAACCACGCACGGGCAATAATACCATGATTCGCGGAGCAAATGGGAAATATGTGGGCGCAGCGGCGGCGCGCGCTAAATTCATCATCGCGATCGCTATCGGCGCGCTTGCGTGCGCATCCGCGATATATATACTTTCTCATTCGACGCGCGCAATGGCATTCGCGCGCAGAAATATGGCGCTATTTTCGGTCCCAGCGTCGCGCTGGTTCGGCGAGAGTCTCGATACCGCGCGCATTCCGCATGTAATATGCGAAACGATAAATGGCGGCGATGTGACCACAGGTGCGCCTGTGACGACGCAAGGCGCGCAAACCCTCGATAATAAGACGTTCATCGCTGATCGCACGTGGTTTATTGATGGCGCAGATCCGCCTGGCGCGGGGCGCGCGCGATTTGATGTGGCGACGGCGACGGGCGATGTTATTGTGCGCGCGGTCGGCAGCGGGACGATTGTGCTTCCGGACGCGGGCGGCGGCGAGGTGGGAATGCTCATCGACGCGCCAATCGTGAACGTCAGTGGGCGATGGATTTTCTCGGACGCTACTCCCTCCCTTCTCGGCGGCGCGATTAATGTCGCCGGCGCGATTAATGCGGGCGGTGTTATTCACGCCGGCGATATGTCCGAATCCGATGTCGGGTTTCGCATCTACGCGGCGAGCGGCGGCCCGGGGCCGTTCTCCATCGGCTTCGATTATACGCGCAGCATTGCGCCCGATCAAATCGGGCGTTTAACGCTATTATGCGGCGGGACCGCGCACTCAACCAGCAATTCCGGCGAGATAATATTCGCGAGCGCTGGTGATGGGCACGCGGATAATCGCGTTGAGATCGGCGTTTATAATCACGCGGGGATGCTAAATGTGTATGGTGATCACGTAAGTATCAGCGGTGAGCTGCGGGTCGATGGCGCGACGCATTTATCCGCGCTGGCCGTCGGAGGCGATGCGGAAATTACGGGCGATGTATCGACCGATGGATCCATAACGGCAGGCGAACCAATCACCGCAGCATCAACGGCGGCATCAACGTCGCCCGCGACGGGCGCGCTCGTTGTCGCGGGCGGCGCTGGGATCGGGGGTGATCTTTACATCGGGGGCGCGATTCATGGTAATTTAGCCATCGCACGCGGCTCCATAACATCGACGTGGATGGGTTTTGAGATTCCTGGACTATCCACGCAGACCATCTATTATCGCAAAAATTATGGCGTAGCTACGCTTTGCACGCTCGATCGCTTTGAGGGCGTAAAAGATGCAGATGGTTTCCCCATCAAATGGTTTCCGGGGCTGCTGGGCCAGGTGGTATTACCCGCGGAATTTCGCCCGGCGGATACTTCGATTTCGACTATTGTTGTGTCCGAAGGTGGAGAGATGAAGATCGCGAGCGTGACGGTCCTCACCGATGGCCGTATCATCATTCGCAGGGCTGATTGGAGTGCGTGGACTCCCGGGGCCTCGATCGTTATTAATCCGTGGTGTATAAGCTACGCCGTCCCGGAATAGATACGCGAGCGCGAGTTAGGTGTCGCGCTTGCGCTGCGAGAGTGCGAAAAATAAGCTCGCGCGGCGTTCTTTTTTGAATCGCAGCGCGTGAGAGAATAACGAGAGCAAGCGCCTGCCCCATGACCGCGATTGATATCCTCGATGACGCTATGATAGCGCGCGCCGCCGCATTTATGATGTTCGATCTCGTCGCGTCGCCGCTCCGCGCAGCACATTTTCGCGCTGCGCGAGCAATCCCAACGAGCGCACCCACGAATCCGCATTGCATCGTTACGCACGCCGCGCGCATTCGCTCGCCCGAATTATGTCTTCGCGCGCTTGAATGGTCGCTCGCGTATGCTAATGTACGCCGCGCGCGGTTTCTGGCGGCGATGTATTTACCTTCGCCTCCTGGTGTTGGCGATTGCGATCCATCGCGATTTTCGACGCTTCCAGCGGACGAGAGCGGAAATCCATGCGCGCGATGCAATCTACCGCACGATTGGCGCGGCGAAGAAACGATAATGATTACAGCGGCGCGGATCAAATGGTGCGATGGAATCCACTTCGCGATTCAGCGCGGCGCTCGCGGTGCCGGCGATCTCGCGGCAGAATGCGCGCGCATGCAATGGCCCGCCGGATGCGAGATCGCGCGCGAAATGGTGCGGGGTAACGCTGATCTGAGTATTGCGAACCGAATCCTCGATGGTGCCATCGCGTCGCGGTGGGAGCGCGGTATTTGGCTTGCGAGCGAATATTTTCGCGCTGACGGCGCACGCATTGACTCGCGTGATCAGGAATTTATTCGCGCGGCGAAGCAGGCCTTTCGCCAGCGATGGATGGAGGGATGCGAACTTATTATCGCGCATTTTAAGCCGATATTCCCGCCAAATAAATGGCGCAAGCTCAAGCGCCGAATGGCGAAGCGCGTCGCGAACGTAGGCTGGGATGAAGGGCGCGCGATTTGTGCGTCGCAATGATCGCGAGGCGCACGCGTCGCGCGAGCCTCATTTTTTGAATGGCGCGGCGCGGTGTATAGCGAAAATGGCGAACGCGAGTCGATGTCGCGCTCCTCTGCTTGATATTCTCGACGCCACGATGATAATGCGCGTCGCGCGCTTCCTCACATATCGCGCGTTTTTCGCGCCACTTTGTGCATCGTGCGCTCGCGCTGCCGAATGCGCGCCGCGCTCAGAGCCTCACTCGTGGCGAGGAATGATCGGATATAGCGCGCGCATTCGCTCGCTCGCGGCGCTCTCGCGATGCCAGCGCGATTGGAGAGGCGCGTGCGCGCTGCGTGATTCTGCGATCGATGATATGTGGATCGAGGGATTGGAATTATCGGTGGAATGGTGGCGCGCAATCGCGCGCCCGGGTGGTCACATCGGCGAATTTATTGATCCCGTCGTGTGTCTTTTCGCGACCGCTGCCCGCCGATGGATGGCGGGCTCGCGCCTCGTTGCGCGTCTCGGTATCAACGCGTTCGCGGCGGCGGCAACGTTCGAGATAGTACTATTGGAATCATTCGCGGCGCCCGTATATCGCGGATGGGTCGCGGGACTCGACGTCATTCGCGAAATTATATTTGCGCGCGACGACGCTGCGGACATCTTGCGCCGGCGCGCGTGCGATATGGTTCAAATTATCGCGCGAGGAAGCGCCGCGCCGGAGGTTGTGCGCGCGTGTCGCCGCCGCTACTGCGTAGTGCAAACCGGCTTTGACGATGACGATGGTTGGCAGATCGTTGGCCGCGACGTTAATAATCCGCGCGCGAGTGGTGAAGATGAGCCCGCAGACGCGACCGACGATGAATTTCTCGGCGTGATTTGCGATTGGTTGCGCGCGATCGGCGATGATCACGCGGCGCGGCGTGTGCGCGAATGGTATGATGCAATACGCGCGATGGGTCGGCGTGACGATCTTTACGCGTCCAGTCTCGGCGTGCGATGGATTGATTACGCGTAGCGCATGGTGGGCGGGGTCTTTTTTTTTGAATCGCGCGCGGTCAGCATAACGATCACGCGCGCGATGTCTCTTGATATTCTTGGCGATGATATGGTTGCGCGGATTGTGCAATTCTTAGCATACCGCGTGGGGTCGCGCGAGCGTTCCGATGGCGGTGTATTTGTCACCATATTTCTCGCAACATGCGCGCGCGCGCGTCGCGGTGCGTTATCATCGCCGATCGCGCAGCTTCAATGGCGCGATCCGGTCGCGCTGCTTGCTCACGCTGTCCGCGCGCGGTCGCTCGCGATGTGTGATTGGGCGCGCGAACGCATGATGTCGCGAGACGATCCGCTGGACGAATGGAGCCCATATCTCAATATCGAGAGCGTCATTCTATGCGAATCCGCGCGCGATGGATGGGAAATCGGTGCGCATAGCGCGTGTGATAGATTGGTGCAAATAGCGCGCCGCGAATCGCATTGCCTCGATGATAGCGCGTTTTGCGAGGCGATTGGCGCCGCAGCGCGCGACCGTTGGGTCGAGGGTTGTGCGCTCATTTGCAGCGCGTACGCGCGGGCGCGCGGATCCGTAATCGCGATGGCAGCCGCGATCGAGCAGATTGTCGATAACGAATGGCGCGCTGGCGTGGTGATTTTGCGCGATTTATGTCGCGCGGGTGCGCTCGATGAAAGCGCGTGCCGCAACGCGATAACGAACCACGCAAGAATGCGCTCGCGCGACGCGTTTCGCGAATTCCATAGCGCGACGCGCGATTGGCGCGTCGTGGCGCCACTTTTTTCGCATTGCGCGCAGCCCCGCGAACACTCGCGAAAAATGAACTCGCGCGCGATATAGTATGAACCATGCCTGAATTCACATCACTTTTCGGTGTCGTTGCGCCGCTCGCGGTGCAGTATGTCGCGCCCGGTGTTGATCATTGCGGGCACGCGCGCGATTATGATGAATTTCCGCTTCACACGGTGCCCGCTGAGATTCGTGCGTGCATGGAGTGCGCGATTCGTCGCGCCGCTGCGTCGGGCGATCGCGCTCTTCTATTCGAGGCCGGGCGCGCGTACATTGAGCTGCCCGCGGCTCTCAAAACGCGCGAATTCGAGTGGCGCGCGCTGAGTACTGTCGCGCTCGAGAATTGGCACGAGGGATGCGAGATAATCCGCCTGATCGCGATGGAGAGCTCCGCGCACGATCCCGCGCATATTACCGTCCCGCTCGTCGCGTCCTATCTCGGCGTTCTTCTCAGATTCGCGCGCTTCAACGAGCGCGATAGTGCCGAAATGATCGCGTGCGCGGAGATGGTTGCGCGCTGGCTCGCGGAATTTGGATTCACCGCCGATTACGCGAGCGCGATGGTGCGCGATCGTCTCGAAATGATATACGACAACCCGGAGACGTTTGGGCTGCATGATCCGCGCGCGATTATTGTTGCGGCGGAATGAGCGCCGGGGGCGCGCTTTTTTTGAATCGGCGCGCGCGGATTATATGTCCGCGATCGCCATACTCGATGAAGCGATGCTCGGACGCGTCGCGCTGTTTATGAGCCCGCGCGATGGTCGCGATGATGACTTATTTATCATTCCGCTGGAAGCAGTATGCGAGCGCACGCGCGCGTTTATCCTGCGTCGCGCCAAGATAATGGCGGATGACGGGCGCCAGAATCAGCGCATGCGCGCGGGCAATGAAAAGCGCAATCCGTTGGCGCTCGCGGAGCGCGCTCGAGTGGTGTTGCGCATTGAACGAGCGCTATTGCGCAGCGTTGGGCGCGAATAGCATGCAATCAGCGTTGCTAAAAATATCGGACGTGAACGCGATTATTACCGAATCAGCGCGCAAATGCTGGATCGATGGCATTCATTTCGCGCGCGAGCTAATAATGAGTACTGCGCGCGGTGATAATGATCATCGCGAGCTCATGATGCAGGAGCATGAGCGGTCCGCGATTCATGCGGCCAGGATCGCGATTGAGACGCACTGGGATGATGGTTTCGCGGCTGCAATGCGGATATATTTCGAGTTTACCGAGAGCGGTTGCGACTATAAGGCGGAAGCGATGGAGGATATTATCGCGCGATCAATAATCGCGAATTCCTCTCGGCACGTCGCGCTTATGCGCGATATCATACACTCGCACGCGCGATTGCGCCACCACGAACCTCTATTTTACGAGCTCGTTGTTTGGTGCGCGCGCGAATATGAACTATCACTCAAAGCGTCAACCATCGAGAGCATCTCGGCGCGAAAGAAAGCCGCGGCGGAATGTTACGCGCTGATACGCGAATCGATGCACGATCGAGTCGAAGATGATATTGCGCGCTGGATTGCGGCGGCGAACGAGCAGGCGCGCGGTCATCATTAATCGCCACTCGCGCAAGTGGAGTGCTTTCGCCGCCACTCGCGCTAACGCGCGCTCTTTTTTGAATCGGCGCCGCGGATTATATATTCCCCCAATGGCACTTGCGATTCTCGACGCCGCCATGACCAAGCGCGTCGCGCAATATATGGGTCCCGGCGCGTTTTCGTCGCCGCTGCGCGCGATTTGCGTTCGCGCGCGCGACATGAATATCAGAATCATCGTCGAGAAATATTATCGCGCGCTCGAGGATATCCAAAGCGATCCTGAGGTGCTCGGCGCGATGCGGGACTTGGATACCGACGCGTGCGAATTAATATGCTTCGCGGTCGAGGCTCGCTCGCGTGTGGGTTGCGAATGTGTGATTAATAGCGCGAGCGCAGTAGACTTTGAATTGCCTGACCGTTCATCGGCGCGCGGATACGTTCTCAGTTGCGCGCTGATTGAATCTGCGTACGCGCGGTGGTCGGAGGGATTATTTATCGCGATCGCGTGTATGGGCGCGCTCGCTCCCTATCAACAAGAAGAGGTATCGCAATCTTTGTTGCGCGCGATGCTGATTTCGATGCGCGAGAATTGGCACGAGGGTTGCGCGATTATGCTTGGCGCGATGGTCGAGCGCGCCGGTTTTGGTGTTCGCGCCGGGTCAATGCGCCCAATAATTATCATGCTCGCGAGAGCCGGATACGCCCGAGGGTACGCGATGGTGCGCGACGTACTGCGCACGCGCGCTGATTACGTTGTGCGCACGCGCGAATGCTGCCGCGAAATATTTATTATCGCCATTTCTTCACTGCGCGACTTTGCGCGCGATTGGTTGCGCGAAATCGGCGATGATGATCGCGCGATCGACGATTTTGAGCGCGCGTGTGGCGCGACGTAATGGCGACGCGCCACTGCCTTATTTTTTGAATCCACGCGGTGAAGGCATAATAAATGGCGCCATCTTTCCTCGATATTCTCGACGGCGTTATGCTATCGCGAGTTGGCGCGCATATGGGCCCCGGCGCGTTTTCGCGACCGTTACGCGCGATTTGCACTCGCGCGCGCGATGCAATAGCCGACCCCGACGAGTGCGATAGCGAGGTAATGATTATATTCGCGATCGAGTTGCGCTCGTTACGCGCGTGCGATTGGGCGCGATGCGCGAGTGACGTATCGCGCAATGAGGGGATTGAATGCGCGTTTTTACGCGAGGCGACGCGCGCGCGGTGGCGCGATGGGATGATTATGGCGCGCGATTGGATTACGGCGCGCGTTGGAGCGCTTCACGCGCGACGCGGTTATTGGATGGAACTGAAAGATATCGCGTCCGCGCTCGGGATGATCCTCAGCGATACGATCGCGCGTGCTCGGGCGGACGCTGGGTGGAGCGATGAATGCGCGTTCATATGCAACGCATTCATATCGTCGGGGCTGGGATTTCACGTTGTAGCGCAGCATATCGCGCGCGAATTTGTGCGCGCTGAATGGCCCGATGGTTGCGTTGCTTTGTGCGGGGTGATTGCGCGCGATGCGGGTCACGCGCGATTATTATGCCGCGAGCTCACGATATGCGCGCGTAATTATGGCGCCAGCGGTTTCCTCGATGGACCGCATCCCGACGAAGCGCGCGCCGACGCAGTGGCGCGAGATTTTTACGCGTTGGTGCGCGCGTGGATGTGTGATCTTGGGCATTCGGACGGTGAAACCGTGGGTCTCATGGTTGATTGGTTCGCGGAGGCGGCGACGCGCGACTGGATTACCGATGGCGGCGATAGTGATCTCGAGTAGCGCCGGCGCACGGGTGGTTTTTTTTTGAATGGCGACGCGCGAGTATACGATGGCGGAATCAGCGAGCGAATGCCGGGGAGCGGGCGCGCGCTCCCTCGATATTATCAGCGAAGAGATGATTGGCCGCGTCGCGCAATATCTCAAGTATGATATTATCGCGGCGCCATTTCGCGCTTCCTGCAAGCGCGTGCGCGCAATGAATTTCGCGGATTGGGGTGTTGTTTCGGCGCCGATGCACTGTATTGTTTGTCACGCCGCGCGCATTCGCTCGCTGGAATTATGTGAGATGGTGATTGAATTGGCGAGCGATGATGATGAGGAAGCGCTGTGTGGCGACAGCACTCCGCGCGTGAGCGTGAGTGGCGACAGCACTCCGCGCGTGAGCGTGAGTGGCGACAGCACTCCGCGCGTGAGCGTGAGTGGCGACAGCACTCCGCGCGTGAGCGTGAGTGGCGACAGCACTCCGCGCGTGAGCGTGAGTGGCGA
>Ga0265297_10007593_pt1 | contig 14937 bp, 14 predicted proteins | sample Munlanlwell13791_FD_192502 | JGI IMG/M metagenome (GOLD analysis project Ga0265297, IMG submission 192502) | Leachate microbial communities from a municipal landfill in Southern Ontario, Canada - Leachate well 137-91 | ecosystem: Engineered > Solid waste > Landfill > Unclassified | place... | reverse complement strand
GGCGCCGAGTATTTCGGCGCTGCCGCTGCCACGCTGGTGGCAAAAGCCAAAACCAAGGCCACTGCCAGTCCGATAACAATCGTTTTTCTCATTTCCGCTGCTCCTCCTCAGTTTGCTAATCAAGTGAGACTTGGCACAAGCCAGGTCCCGAAAGTTATTTCTATTACTTAATTAGCAAATGATTAGTGAGTTTAGCTCAAAAACCTTTTTTCGTCAACTGGTTGAATACAAAAAAGCCGGGGCAAGGTGCCTGGGCTTTTTGCGGTTGGATTATTACTTTTTTATCTCAAAAACAATCGGATGCGGCAAATCGCGATAGCCGCCGGAATTATACAAGACAAAATCGGGCAGGCTGATTTTACAGCCGTTTTCGGTCATTTCCGAAACCACGCCTTTTTTTGGCACATCCCAAGAAGTAGCATTTTGAGGTACAGTTACACTTTCATTGGATATTTCATTATGGATTGTGAAGCCCGGGGTTTCAAATTTGCCTTCTTTGGTCACGGCTTCAAAAGTGCCGTCTTTCATTACCGATTCCGCGCTCAAATCAAATTCTAAATAATGATCATAGGAAAAATACATTGCACTTGAGGTGATAAACATCGCAGTCTGGCTTGGCCAATCTTCCCGATACGTGACTTTAACTCTCCATTTGCCTAGATAGGCATATTTGGCGTTAGCTGGTACGGAGTCTTTTACTAGTTCTCCTTCGGCCTGATATTTAACAGTACCAACATAGTCCGGGTTAACACTAAATATAGGTTTGGAAGTCATGGTTTCACCCTGATTGATTTCAAAGCACGACTCTTGAGTTTTTACTTTGATATTACTTACGTCTATTTTATTTTTTAATTCCGCATTGCTGAAAATCAAAATAATTTTATCAAAGTCCTCATCGGCTTTGTCAAAGCAAAAGCTTCGGCTTTCTTTGTCGGTCCAATCTTCAGTGTAGGGCTGGCCATTATTTTTTGGATAAATTATAGCCTTAATTGCCGCGTTTTTACTTTTGCCGGTAAAATTTTTCAGATCTTTAAAAACTGCCTTACGTACGCCTTGCGCGTCGCTAAAGAAAGTTTCAATCACTTGAGCGGTAAGCGGTTTTAATTCTTTGGTTGGTATGGTATTTTCGCCGGAGGTTAGGAAAATCATATCGTCGTTATCTTTTTGCGATGTGTCGCTGGTAAATTTTTTGCTCTGATCGGCGTTTTTATAATTTTCGATTGGTTTTTTATTAAAATTCCATAACGTAAATTCTTTCCAGTTTTTCTTAAATCCGCCGTCAATAGTTTTGTCGGCGCTGGCTAGCGGATTAACACCGCCTTTGCAGCCATCGAAAATTTTTGTCACAATCATTCGATCATAAGTATTGGATAGGTAGAAAGGAAAAACATAAGCGCCATATTCAAAATTTTTGCCATTTTGAAACAAACTTGTGGCTGGTTTGGGAATAAAACTTTCAACATAGCCTTGCTCGGTATTTTCTTTGGGGTAAATCAGATCTTCCGACCAGGTGGCGGTGCCTTCGATCCACCACCAGTTGGCTTTGTAAAGCCAGCAATCAAAAGCCCGCTGAAAGGCATGGAATAATTCATGAACGGTTGTGGTCTTTAAATATCTGTCATTTAAATTTTCTCGAAGGATGATATAGCTGCTTTTGCCATTGCCGTTATCCGGCACATTTACGCCTTGGGAGGGTGAGCCACCTTGGGAATCAGCTAAATGAACATGAGCACCGGTGGCGATAAAGATATCAGTTTTATTGTCGCCACCAAGCGTGCCGTCCGAAGGCGGAGTTTTTCCCAGCAACCCGACAAATTGGGCATAAGCGCCGTCAGTATTTAAATTAGAAACGATTTTTTGGGCGACATCATAATAAAGCTTGGTGATTTTTTCTTCACCGTTGACCATTTCCTTTTTTTCCAGATACCAGACTTTGATTTTTCCGTCAGTCGTAACTAAAGTGTCATCAGATTTATAGGAAAGCGGCCGGTCAAAAGCATTGGCTTGATCAATCAGCCGAAGCCAGCTGGTTTGCGGTGTTTGGATTTCACCATTCATGATTTTACTAATGGCGCTTTCCGGATTATCGGGCCGCAAAAAGTATGGTGCTAAAGTTTTTTTAGTTTCGGCAGAAAGTTTGTCCCAGTTCTCTTGGATTTCAGCAAAGGTACCAGCATCCTCGAATGGCGCATTTTCGCTGGCGTATTCTTTCGGCAAAGTCGGGTCATTAAATAAAAATTTAACTTTGTAAATTAAAGCCGTGTCTAAGTCAATTTTGCCTTCAGCCAAATCCTTTTGAATAAAATCAATGCCGGTTGGCTCAGTACTATAGCGCGGGTCAGTGAATTCGTCGGCTTCAGCCACCTTGGCTTTTTGCCCCTTGGGTAGGAAAAAATAAAGCCCAATTCCGGCGGCGATGATGATTAGGATGACGATGGCTAGAATGATTTTTTTCTTCATATTTTTAGCTTATGGGTTATGGCTTTATTATAGCAAAACCTAGCGCAGGTGTCTTGCCCTGCCCTTGACAAATATTTTTAATCGGGTAAAATAAAGTACAGCAACATAGCGCCATAATGGCGTTTTTTATGTTGGAAAATGAATATTTTAAAAATAAATTTCGGATTAATTCGTCGCGGTTGGCGAATTGGGATTATGGCGATGATGGTTATTATTTTGTCACGATTTGCACAAAAGATAGAATTTGTTATTTTGGCGATGTGGCAGATTATAAAATGATTTTAAACCGGGTTGGTTATATCGCCAAAAATTATTGGCGACAAATTCCCAAACATTTTGAACACGTCAAATTAGACGCATTTATCGTCATGCCTAATCATATTCATGGGATTATTGTGATTAACAAAAATAAAATTATTAATGACGAAATGCCGTTTATTGGTTTTAACAATAATGAAAATGGTCGTGGTTGTGGTCGTTATTATGATGGTAGAGACGAGGCATTGCCTCGTCTCTACGACGACGACCACAACCACGACGGCAATAATATTTCCCCAAAACCAGGATCATTGCCGGTTATCATTGGTTCATTTAAATCAATTGTTGCCAAATCAATTCACAAATTAAATGTCGATTTTTGTTGGCAGGCGCGTTATCATGATCATATTATCCGCGATCAAATTTCTTTATTTAAGATTCGCCATTACATTCAGGATAATCCCCGTAAATGGCAGGATGACCGAAATTTTAAAAAAAATAATTGACCATTTTTTATCAAAAAACCCGCCAGAACGATATCTGCCGGGCCAGCCGCCTCTCAAGCGGCGTCGACGAGGCGGTTGGGCGAAAGCAGGTTTTAACCTCAAGCTTCTTCAGGTGGAAACATGGGGCTATTAACTTCTCCAGACTTGAATTTTTTAAGATGCTCTGATTTAAGTTTTTCAAAATATGCAAGTTTTTTTATTACTTCTTGTGAATCTCTTTCTGCGTCCTCATTAAATCTTTCAAACGCGTAACCATGATCTTTATCTGGATTCAGAGCAGACAAAAGTTTGCCAGAAATTTTTAAAAGATCCTCAACCTTCTTATATTTAATAGGGAATTTTTTTAGTAGGTTTTTAGGATTAATTAAGTGGTCTACATTATTGTGGGACAGTTGGTGATTCCTTAGTATTCCAATATTTTTAATTATTCCATAATTTTTTTTAATGATTTTTTTAGCCGCATTAGCCTTTGTAATCAAACCTGTATTTTCCAAGTCTATTATGAGTGACGGTATAGAAATTAGCTTACCTGATTTGCTATATTTTCCTTCTTCATATAAGTTGGCAAGTTGATTTAGCCAGTTTTCCTCCATAGAAATTAATGTAGACACCCAAAAGGCTTTGTTATTATTAAAAATTTTTTCATATTCTTTTTTTTGTAGACCACGCCAAGAATAGAAAACGCCATTTGCTCTAGCTATCAATTGATATAGACTATCGAATTTTTCTTTATAAGTTGTCATATAATTCTGTCTAATAGTTAGGGTAGGGAACGATATTTGAATTTTATATCAGTACCAATTATTTTAGATTTTTAATAAAATTTTTTATACAGTAATTTGTTATCCTTTCAAACCATCTTGTTCTTGGGAGTTTTTCTTTTTCTGAAAATATCTTTCTGTCAACCATCATTCCTGCGTTTCCGTCTAGATCCCACTCTTTGGCAAAATCTGATATTATATCGCCACTAATATACATGGGTTTTCCTTCATGCAAATAGGATGAACGTGCATTGTAAATTCTTTTTGTATATGTATTTAATTCTTTTTTACTTATATAACAATGGTTTGCCTCTTTAACCCCATCCTTCCAAAATCCATCGGAGTAAGTTTTTATAAAAATTGTAAATCTTTGACCTATTTTTCTATTTTTGAGCCAATTATTAATTGCTTGGGACTCATCCTCTGTAAAATTTTTTTTAGTTATCAAATTTTTTAACTTCCCCTCTAAACCATCATTTTTAATCATAATAAATTTTAGAAGCGCCTCAATTGATGATGTCATCTTGATATAAAATAATTGGTGGTCAACTCCAATCTCTTTGATTGCACTGTTGTACCAGTAGAAAGCTCTAATCAAACTTTGATGATATTTTTGATCTAAATTTCTAACCTTATCTAAAAAAGATTTTAGCCCTTCTGCTTTAGACCAATTCCGTTCTTGGTGAGTAAACATTTCATAGTTAATTGCCGGATCAGGTTTTTTGTATTGAAATTTATTTTCAAAACGCATTCTTAAACTTTTTGATGATAATATTCCAGTTAAGGTTGCCGATAGATAAAAACGGGCTTGAAAATAAAATGAAAAAATGGCTAGAAGTTCTCCTATAAGACCATCTTTAAAATAATAACCCTCAGTTGAATATTTATTTTTATCAAATTCATAAACTTTTTCAATGTGTTTTACTCTTATTAAATATGTGTAAAGCCCTTGTTCATTTTTTTCCTGCATCAAACCGCATATGATATTACCATCATTATAATCCAAGACTCCAGGTATTCTAGCTTCTGAACATATCTCATACTCAGTAAAGTAAGCCTTTTTGTCAGGATTTTTTTCGCATTCTTCACTAACCAAAATCCAATCCATACGATTATCGCGATTTTTTTCTTTCTCAATTTTCATATCATTACTAAGTTGATTATTTTTTCATCATTTTTATTTTCTGCCTTTTTAGTCAAAAAGTCAATAAAAAAGCCGAGGTGGTTTGCCTCGGCCCTTTGGTTTCTTAATTTCTTATTTTCTTGAACTTTAGTCCATCTTCTGATAATCCCAATCAATCGTGCCTTTGATATTATCGCCCGGTTCATAAGTGGCATGGCCTTGGATGACCTTATCATTTGGTTTGATCGTGATTTCAATCGGGTTGGGAGAGTAAGAATAACTGGCGGAATACTCGGTATTGCTGCTTTCCTGATAGCCGCCCCAGGCATTTTGCAGCGGCAAAATAAACGAACAATTTTTTTCCAAATATTGCCAGTGGCTATTGGTTTTGAATTGTCTTTCCGCGGTGGCCGGATTGGGATCAGGTTTGATATCAAAACCGATTTCATATTGACCGCCGATTTTGCCGGTTAAGTCTTCTACATGAGTGGTGCCATAGATTCTGGAATTTTGTTGATCTTCATTTTTTAGGTCATAGACATAATTACCATTGCCGCCGGTATTACTGTGTGAATTGTCAAAAATTACGCCGCAACCGCCCCGGCCGCCCTGATAGGTTTTGTCATATTTTTCTTTGAAGGTAAAACTGTGTTTTTTTACCAGAAACTCGTCGTTTTCCGGATCATACTCCAGCTCTTCATGAATGGAATAAGAGCCGGAGGTTTTTACATTACCACTGGCCTTGCCGTAATCCAGATAGGCTCCCTGCCAGCTGACGCGCACCGAGCCGATCCAACCGGGCCCGCACTTTTTTTCCGCTTTAACTTTTAAGTTGCCATTGGCCGTATTAATAATATCCGAATTGGTGGTGATTAAAACCGCGGCCGTGATGTTTTCATCATCCAAATTGCGGCAGAAAGTCCTTTCTTGAAGATTTGACCAGTCTTCGTAATACCAATTGTCGCCAATCTTAACTAGGGCTTGTAAGCCTTTGGGGCCATTTTCATTTGGGTCAAAAGCCTTGACGTCAAAAGTCAGTTTTTTAATATTGTCATTGGTGAGGTAATAAAAATAATATTTAGCCCCGCCCCTTTCCAGGCTAACCGGTTCGGTTTTATCACCTGTAGATTGCAGCGGTATCATTTTCATTGAACTGCCGCCGGGAGTAATGGCGGGAAATTGCGGTGAATCAGTATGATAAATAAACGGTACCTGATTCCAGTTCCAGAAAGAAAATTCTTTGAATTCATCATTGAAGGCGGGCCGGGATTTTAAGGCCTGGCGGGCGGCATTGGTTTGTTTAGCTTTGGCCAAAGCCAAGGCGATATCCTGAGCGCCGCCACCGGCTTTTTCGGTTAAATAATAAAACCAAAGATAAGAACCGTATTCGTGGGTCGCTTTGGTGCTGGTCAGATCCCAGTTGGTGAAGTTAAAAAAGTCGGAGTCATATTCATGTTCGGTGTTGTAATCATGATAAACAAAATCTTCAGCCCAGGTGGCAGTGGCTTCCATCAGCCATTTCATATCCAATTCATACTTAAAGCCATAAAAATATTGGTAGCAATGAAAAGTTTCATGGGCCACGGTGGATTTGGTCATTTTTTCATTTAGTCCGGTTTTAACTCTGACTACGCAGATTTTATTGGAAACCGGATTTAAAGAAGCTTGGCCGTAGCCGGAAAGGCCCCGGCTGTTTAGATAAATATTGATTTTTTTATCGGCTAAATCAATGCCCAGCAAGTCGGAAAATTTTGGCACCGAATCAACTGCCGCGGTTTGGGCCCAGACATTATTTTGGTAATCCTGCTGTTCGCGCGATTTGTCATAATAAACACTGACTTGCGGCAAAGGCTTGGATTCAACCCAGACTGTTGCTGGCGCTGCCCCGGCTGGTTTGATCAAAAGAATTTTATCCCAAAGATTTTTTTCTTCATCAGCAGTCAATGCCGGATTGTAATAACTTTTGGGATCGTCCGGCGGTAAAAGGAAGGGGAGTAAGGCATCTTTGGTCTCTTGGGAAAAAGAATCCCATCGCTCATTAATTAAACCGAAAAGATAAGCGTCATCAGTGGGATTGGCTGCGCCTTTTAAATCAGCCGGTAATTTGTTTTCATCGCTTAAGGCAATAATTTGATAAACAATACTTTGTTCCTCACTGATTTTACCTTGCTCTTGGGCGGTTTGAATCTTGTCTGCGCTGGTTTCCTGATAAGGCACTTCAGGTTTATAAGATTCAACTATTTTTTTAATTTCGGGGTCTTTAATGTCATTAATATTGATTTGTTCTGATTGGCCATTTGATTTTTTACCGCCACAGCCAGAAATAATTAAAGCCAGAAAAATCAGGGTGAAGAAGAGAATTTTTGAATTTTTTTTCATATGAGTTATTTATTCTAAGGTAAAATTTTTAGCGGGTCTAGCCACTGCTCAAGTGATTTTTGGTCAGCCACATAGCCGCGCAAATTAATAGTAGTGCCTTTATGCAAAGCAAAATGAAGATGCTTTCGCTCGCCATCGGTCTGCTGGGAATAGCCTTGGCCTAAAATGCCGATTTGCTGGCCGCCCTTCACTTTCTCTTCCTTTTTTATCATTGAGTCTGGGTTCAGATGGCCGTAGATTGCCAGCACCGCCTCGCCATTAATTATATGACTAATTGCCACTGCGCCGCCATAACCGGAAGTCCAAGCGGAATATTTAACTATGCCGTCGGCGATAGCTAAAACCGGCACATCGTCGGTTACGTCTTGATATTCCACGTCAACGCCGGTGTGATAGCCGGTAAATCTTTCCGGCTGAACCGGTGAATTTTGCGGCGTGATATAAGTGCCAAAGAATTTTTTAGTAATGCGCTTTTGAAAATCTTTGATTGGCGCTTGCAGTTGGCTTGGCTGGTCATTATTAGTCCCGGGTTGAGTCACTCCGGTTTGAGTTTTTTGTTGCCCCGGGCAAGGCGCAAATTCGCAATTAGGGCCGGTGCGGCCAACGGCGCTGCCATCAGAGCAGAGTTTGGCTTCCATGGTGCAGGCAGTCGGTTGGCTGGTGGGCGGTATAGCAGAATTAGTATTAAAAGTCGGCAGCTGGCAGCCGGAAAGCATCAGCAGTAAAGTTAAAGTCAGGAATAGTTTGAAAGTTGGATTTTTCATCTGATTTTATTATAGAATTATATAATGCTAATTTACGAATTTATATGAATGACGCGAATGATTAATAATCTTTTTTACTTCTTGCAGAAAAGTTAAATCTCGGGCATTAATGATTTGTCCCTCATAAATATCGGGTTGGTCGGATTCAACTAATTTGATGGCAGTATCAAGATCAACCCAAAGCAACTTAAAGCCATCAACTAATTCTTCGTCGGTAAATTCTGGCTGCTGTTTTTGGCCGATTATTTTAGCTAAATAGCAAAATGATTCTTGTTTAATTTTCCATTGGTCTTTATATTCTAATATTGAGCCGATTTGGCTAGTAATTTCAATCTGGCAGCCAGCTTCTTCCAAGCTTTCACGATTCAAAGCGGTTATTTCGTCTTCATTCTTTTCAATGCCACCCCCAGGCAATTTATGATAATTATGTTTTGTCACATGTAATATTGCAATCCTTTTTTCGTCATCTAAAATTACTGCTCGAACCGCCCGACGGAATCGCCAGTCTTTGGTTTTATCTGGTAAAACCTTATTAAGATTAATAATTGCCAGTTGCTTCATATAAGATTAGTATAGCAAAAAATTATTTTTTCAGCGATTCCATTTTTTGCGGGTTGTTTTTTATTTAGTTTAAGTTTAAAATAATAAGTAATATGGTAAAAATCAAACTAGGCATCTATAAACATTATAAAGGAAAAAACTACCAAGTCATTGGTATAGCCAAACACAGTGAAACTTTGGAAGAAATGGTGGTATATATTGCCTTGTATGACAACAAAGTTTCCAAACTTTGGGTGCGGCCGAAAAAGATGTTTTTAGAAAAGGTAGTAGTTGATGGCAAAAAAGTACCGCGATTTAAGTTTCTAAAATGAAATCCTATGAATTATGAACAAGGGGAAGTTACAAATCATCACGAAGCTGTCTTAAGTGATAAGGAATTAGCAATCCAATGGCAGACAGAATATGGGGCCGAGTTAGAATTGATTCTGGAAAAAGATGAACCTGAATTTGAAGAAATTGTCCAGGCGATTTTTGAAAAGGGAATTTTGGATCATCTGGCGCCGGTTAATCCGGCAGTGATTGAAGCCAGAACCAGATTAAATAGGAATATTTGGTCAACTAACCGCCAGGACCCGAATTTATATTTGCGGACTTTGTATTCTTTGGAACAGGTAAAAACCGACATTAAAAAAGTTCAAACCCTGGCTGGTGCCAATGCTTCGGCAGTAATGCAGGGTTTTGCCAGCTTGATGATGTCTGATAAGAAAAATAATATTTTGCAAAGAGCGGGATTAAAGGATTCAGAGGCTCTTGACGTTTTAGTGGAAAGACTGGCGCAACTAACTAAAGAAGCAATAGCTGAAAATGGCGGACAAGTACCGGAGCAGATAATATTGCCAGGCACAAAAGCGGAGTTTTGCGGTATTCCAGTAACTGTTGTTCGTTACGTTGACGGCTGGGCTTCATTAAAAACTGGTGATGAAAATAGTTATATGGCCTTGGGACATAAAATTAAAGAGCTGACCGGTGAAATGGGCGCCTGCTTGCCGCCGCAGTATCTTTATTCGAAAGATTTTAAAACCGTAGAATAACTAACTTCCTAAAACCTAGCTTATGGCTTTTGTTAAAATATTAATTCAAGGTTTTACTAGTGGTAATAGTGGTGAAGGCGAGACCTGTCCGACGATTACTTTAGTTAGAGATAAAAATATCGTGATGGTGGTTGATCCCGGCGTTTTAGAAAGTCAGCAGGCTTTAGTCGGGGCATTGCAAAAGGAAGGTTTGAAATTAGCTGATGTCAATTATGTTTTTATCACCCATTCTCATTTAGATCATTATCGCAATATTGGCATGTTTGAGCAGGCCAAAACCATTGAGTATTTCGGCATTTGGAATAAAGGTTTCTGCGAAGACCGGCCAGACCAGCTGACTGATGATATTGAAATTATTAAAACCCCCGGGCATAATTATGATGCTTTGAGCTTATTAGTTAAAACCGATATTGGCTTGATTGCAATTGTTGGTGATGTTTTTTGGAGCCAGCGTGGGCCAAGGAATGATCCCTATGCCAGTAATTCTAAGAAATTAGAAGAAAGTCGGCAGAAAGTTTTGGATCTGGCTGATTATATTATTCCCGGCCACGGGCCGATGTTTGAAGTCAAGAAAATAATAAAATAAGAAAATAAAAAATTAAGCTTAATCCGGCTTAATTTTTTAATTTTTTATTTTCTTATTTTATTATTCAGACCAAAATAGTCAAAACTTTTAATCCACCCTGATTTTCACCGTCCAGGTTTGCTGGCCGTTCAAATATGCTTCTTTATCTTTATCAATCAGTTTCAATTTAAAGTTTAAAACGTAAGTGCCTTTTTTAATGCCGCGCGGATCCAAAGTGAATTTGAATTCGCCAGTTTCACCGGGTTTTATGTAGGTTTTGCCTACCGATACGGCGGCAACTTCTTTTCTTACCCAGTCATTGGGGTCATAGAAATAACTGGTTGAACCGTCTTGATTATAAATCCCTAAGGCAGTTTTGCGCGCCAGCCAGGTTGTGTCGGCGCTGGTATTTTTTATTTTCATCGTAATTTGAATCGGCTTCCACGTATTTTTAACCGCTACTGGCAAATTATGTTCGATAATTTGGGCGGACAGACCGGCCTTGACGATGATAAATTTAGCAACAGAAGTAATCTTTGTCGGCGTGCCATTTTTATCGTAATATAGGCTAAATTCCTGGTTTAAAAGGCCGGTTTGGCTGGTTGGAGCCGTCAGATCAAAGGTAAAACTGGCCAATTGGCCGCTGGCAACTGAAGTTTCCGTGAAGTTTATTTTGTCCGGTGCGCCGAAAGAACTGGTTTCTTTATCCTTGTCCGTAATTTTCAGCCAAACGTCGCCCGGCTGCCAATTGGTATTGCCGCTGTTTTTAAATTTAATGGTCGCTTTTTGGGTGGCGCCATTAATCATAATCAAACCGTCAGGGCTGATTGAATCAAAACTGCCAGCATAATTCCCGCTTACCGGAGTTGAAGTATCAGTTGAAACAATCGCATCTTGAACGGTGTCATCAATATAATCAATGTAATCGCTGGCGTCATGAATTTCCAAAAGGGCAGAAGCGACTTTTAGCGCCCCCTCTTTTTTAGCCAGGCCAAAATCTCGATCAAAGACAGCCAAATCTTCAACTTTCATCCGTTCACCGTTGGAAATCAAATAATATTTGCCGTCAATTGTCACAAAGGTTCCATCTTTTAATTTAACCGGACTGCCGCTTGGATATTTTTCCAAATCACTGCTACTGATAGTTTCCGGTTCTGCTGAGCCGAATCGATTCTGCCAGACCAAAGGATTGACCTCATGTTTTAACCCGTCTTGAACCCGCCAAATTTTGCCGGTTTCGTCTTTAAATAATTTTCCTTGAGGGAAGACCGATGAATTGGAAATCAGAGTGCCTAAGGCGTAATCAGCGATTTGAGCTTCAAAAACAGCGGGGATTTCATTTTCAGCAATAGCAATTTGAAAATTTTCAAGTAAAGCCAAGGCGGCATTATCAATAATTGGCCGCTTTTGATTTTCCGCCAGTAAATAGATTTGGCCCGAATCAGCTGATTTAACCAGAGTGTTATCGGCAAAAACAATTTCCGGCCCATCAGGATAAGCGGCCAAATCATCAGAAGAAACATTAATGGCGTCGGTTGCCTGATGATCTTTTAAAAATAAGGCCGCGGAAGCATATTTATTCTTTTGATTGTTTCGAATCAGCCAGTAACTACCGTTATAGGCGATGGTTTGGCCGTCAAGAAATTTTTGATTGGTGAAATAGCGGGACCAAATTCGCCAGAATAATTTATTGCCGCCGGCGGTTTGGGTTACGCCTAACTCCGGTGCATAACCAACATAGGGAGTATAGATATATAGATTTGCCGTTGCTTTATTGGCGGGCGTGACTTTATAGCCGTCAAAAGTGTTAGTAGTTTGGCCGCTGGTAAAGGAAAATTGGCCGGCTTTCTGCCAATAAATCTGCTGAGTCTCGGCCGTTGCCTCAACTTGATTATAAAATCCGCGATATTTTTCTTTGCAACCGCCGCCATAGCAGCCATAACCGGTGGCCCAGTCAAGGGCTTTTTCTGTTGCCTGATCTCTATGGATCAAACCCTGTTCTTTCTCCAAAGTAGTTAATAAAAATTTTGGACTGATATTATGTTTTTGGGCAATTTCCCAAATCATCGCTGAAGCTTTTATCGTCTGGCCGTTGATAATTTGGCTGTAACGGGCCAAAACGCTGTCTTCTCTTTCCAAGAATTTCTGGATCGCAGTTTGGGAAAGCGAGTCTTTATTTATCAACTCATCATCAGTGATAATATTGTGGGGGTTAAAGGTTCTGGCTTGGGTGTTAGTGGCGGATAAAACAAAAAAAGCTAAGATTACGATACTTAGCTTAAGAGTAAGTCTTTTTTTAGCTTTTATTTTTGTTTTGGTGAAAAGTTGAAAAAAGGCCATAATTTTGAATCTATTTATATTCTATCATATTTTTTTCCTTTTGTAAACCCCAGCCATTTATATTTTTGTTGTTTTTTTAAAACGATGAGGTGAATAATTAAGGTAGCATTTTTTTTAGCTTTGTGGTATATTAGGGGTAGATTATATTAGACATTTTAATTAATAAGGAAAGGGGGTGAAAAAATGAAAAAAATTGCAACTTTAACAACCTTGGTAGTAATTTTTACTCTGACTGTTTTGCCGGCCTTGGCTTTAGAGACTGGTATTGAATATGGCACTTACACTGGTTTAGGCACCAAAGATATCCGCGAAGGGATAATGGCGATCGTTAATGTCTTATTAGGCTTTTTAGGGATTATTGCTATTATCATCATTCTTTACGGAGGCTTTGTTTGGCTGACTTCAGCTGGCAATGAAGAAAAAGTTGGCCAGGCCAAAAAGATTATCGGTGCCGGTGTCATCGGCTTAGTTATTATTTTTGTTTCTTACGCCATTGCTACCTTTGTCATCAGCCAGTTGATTACGGCTACAGGTGCCATCTAAAGTATTATCAGCCAAGGCTAAGCTTTACATGAGTAATTAAGAGATATTAAGAGAGATTACTTATTTATGTCCAATTTTAATAATTTTGGGTCAGCTTTGAACGTCTCTGTTGGTGAAATTTGGCTTGAAATCATTGGTTTATTGCCAAAGATTTTAGGGGCGATAATAATTTTTATTGCCGGTTTGTTCATTGCTGAATTACTTGGTCGTTTTATCGCCAAAATCCTAAAAAAAATTTATGTTGATCGGGCGGTAGAAACAACTGGCCTGAAAAAGATTTTGGAGCGGATTGGCTTTAAACTCGAAATTAGTAAAGCTTTAAGTTTATTGGTTACTTGGTTTCTGTATGCCATTGTTTTGGTGGTGGCGGCTGATATTTTAGGTTTGAGCCAAATTTCCGAATTTCTGCAAGCGGTGGTTTTGTACATTCCCAATGTGATTATTGCCATTATCATTCTGATCGTTGGGATTGTAGTCAGTAACTTTATCTATACCTTAGTCAAGGAAACGTCTTTGGCTGCTAATCTAGAGGCGGCAGATTTTTTAGCCACTGTTGCCAGATGGGCTATTCTCATTTTCACCTTATTGGCAGCCTTGCTTCAGCTAAAAGTGGCAACCGAACTAATCCAAATCCTCTTTACCGGCCTAATTTTAATGTTTTCTTTGGCCGGCGGTATCGCCTTTGGTTTAGCGGGTAAGGACAAAGCTAAGGAAATATTAGATAAATTGAGCAAAAAATGAAAATTTAGAATAAATAAAGGGTATTAACCCTTTTTGCCTCACTCGCCCACTCGGCCTTGAGCCTGAAATTATACAGCTCGTGGCCGAAAGGTCGAAAATACAAGAATTAAATTTTTGTATTTTACTCGCTTCATTCGGCAATAAAAAAGGAATTCTCGCTTCTGATGAGGATTTCTTTTTTATTTTTTTTATGCTATCATCTTATTAGAGGAATTATATTATTATCTTTAAAAAAGCAGAAAGGGGGTGGAAAAATGAAAAAAATTCTAATTTTTGTGGTTTTGGGGACAATTTTTGCTTTAACGACTCTGCCGGCCCTAGCTTTAAATACCGGGCTTGAATATGGTACTTACACTGGTTTAGGCACCAAAGATATCCGCGAAGGGATAATGTCCATTGTTACAATTTTGTTAGGTTTTCTTGGGATTGTTGCGATTTTAATTATTCTATACGGCGGTTTCACCTGGTTGATTTCGGCCGGCAATGAAGAAAAAGTTGGCCAGGCCAAAAAGATTATCGGCGCCGGTGTCATCGGCTTAGTTATTATTTTTGTTTCTTACGCCATTGCCACCTTTGTCATCAATCAGTTGATTTCAGCCACAGGTGCTACCTAAATTGTTTCGATACAAAATAAATGAAGGCGTGATTTAAAAATTGCGCCTTCATTTATTTTATCCAAAAACCGTCAGCTGTGAACTGACGGTGGTTTATTATTGTCTATTTTTTAAATCAACCCGATAATTATCCAAAATAAGATCGCCAAGTCATTTTTGAAGTAGGGGACATCAATTAGGCCGTGGACAATAATTGTGACCATTGCGGCAGCCAAACCCAGAGTTACTAGCTTGTAGCTTGCAGCTTGTAAGCGGTAGGTGGTAAGACCATTTTTGAAAAAATTTATAATT
>Ga0265297_10007592_pt1 | contig 14938 bp, 8 predicted proteins | sample Munlanlwell13791_FD_192502 | JGI IMG/M metagenome (GOLD analysis project Ga0265297, IMG submission 192502) | Leachate microbial communities from a municipal landfill in Southern Ontario, Canada - Leachate well 137-91 | ecosystem: Engineered > Solid waste > Landfill > Unclassified | place... | reverse complement strand
AATGAGTGTAAGAGAAATAGGTCGACATTGATTTGGCGACTATTTCATACACGATATGGAGATGCACGTGTTCCCGACTTCTTTTCACAGGACAAGTCTTTTGCCCACTTTTGGACGACTGCAAAAGTGGGGAATTGTGTTGACAAATGCCTAAATTTAAGGTATAATGATTGTAGTAAAATAAAAATACAAAGAAAACTAACGCTCATTCGCAAGCAAAATCCCACGCGGTCGCCTCACGGTAGGCTATTTCATATACGTCCATTGTGGGGCGTTTTTGTATTCAAAAAATTGAGGGTGGGGAAGCAGGGCCTTGACATATTTTTTCGTTCGCGCTATGATGTCGAGTCTCGAATTGTTCGGGATAGAAAACGCACGGCTCAAAAAAAGCTGTGCTACACACGACCTTTTTCAAGGAGAAAACATGCGAAGGTGCACGAAATCGTCCAACGGCAACATCAAATTGATGAACTCCACCACCAACATCTGACCGCGGCCGGCGGCGCCACCCCTGACAGGTAACCAAAAATCCTGTACCAGGGACGCGCCACGCAAACCTCAGAAAGGACCAACATGCCCAGGTACCCAACCGCATTTAATTAGCGGTGTTTCCACCGCTACAACTCCGAAAAATCTCCGGCAAGACCCAGCCTAAACCTCTTCACCGCCGTCCTTGCTTCGCAGGATGCGCAATGGAAGAAGCCTTAACTGGGTCTTCTTTTTTATCCCTCCTTGAAAGCGCTCGGGCTTTTTGGTATAGTCTGTGCACTATTCCACATACGATGAAAGCACCAATTAGCGAAAAATTCACCACTCATTTGAAACGCGCACTCCACCATGCCGCATCTTTTGCGCAAGAAACGGAGTATGCCTCAGTGGATCCCGCACACATGATTGTGGGCCTCATTGAACAACGCGGAAGCCTTGCCGCCGAGCTTCTTGGAAAAGCTGGTGTTGACTTGGGACGCTTAAAAAAAGAAATTGAAGAAAAAGGAAAACTTCAAGGGACGATTACTCTCCCGATCCCCCCAACAAAAACGAAGCAAGTAAAGCTTTCCGAAACCGCAAAACGTGCGCTCGAAAAAGCCGCGATCACTGCAAAAAAATACCACCACCGCTACATCGGCACCGAACATTTGCTTGCGGGAATTTTGCAATTAGAAGACGCGTGGCTTAAAGAACAGTTTAAAAAATATAACGTCAACTTGAAAGAGCTTAGCAATCAGCTCGAACAAATCTTAAAAAGCACATCGCATTTTCCTGATATTACAAACATGTTCGAAGACCCTCAAACTGGCGCGCCAACCAAAACCAAGCAGAAAAATCCTGCACTGGATTTTTTTGCGACTGATCTCACAAAACCTGAATTTCAAAAAGATATCGATCCAGTCATCGGGCGCAGCGACGAAATACAGCGGCTGATTCACATTCTGCTTCGACGGACAAAAAATAATCCGGTCCTCATCGGAGAACCTGGCGTTGGGAAAACAGCAATCGTCGAAGGATTGGCAAAAAAAATTGTCGAGGGCGACGTGCCTGACGTCTTGGCGCGAAAACGTATTTTGCGGCTTGATTTGTCTTTGGTGATTGCCGGTACTATGTACCGAGGAGAATTTGAAAATCGCATGAAACAGCTTATAGAAGAAGTCCGCGCAGATGACAACATCATTCTCTTCATTGATGAAATGCATACAATCGTCGGCGCAGGATCAGCGTCCGGATCTATGGATGCGGCAAACATTTTAAAACCAGCGCTCGCGCGAGGCGAACTCCGCATTATCGGGGCAACAACGTTGGATGAATACCGAAAGCATATTGAAACTGATCAAGCATTAGAACGACGCTTTCAGCCAATTATTGTTGAGGAGCCAAGTCCTGAAGAAACGAAAAAAATCCTTGAGGGTTTGAAAACTTACTACGAAAAATTTCATGGAGTAACTATCACTCAAGAAGCGATTGAAACTGCGGTACAGCTTTCCGTACGGTTTATGCAAGAAAAAAATTTGCCCGACAAAGCTATTGATTTGATTGATGAGGCAGCATCAAAACTTAAAATCGATTCACAGGAGAAAGGAATTGTAAAGGAGTTGCGCAGACTTGAACACGAGCTGGTCGAACTGACCATCAAGAAGGAGAAGGCTGTCGAACGTGAAGAATTCGAACAGGCGCTGCAATCCAAAGAAGAAGAAGAGAAAGCCAAAAAAAGCTTGCGAGAATTTGAAAGCAAAAACATGTCAAAGATGGCTAAGAATGTGCGCGTCACTCACAAGGATATCGCTGCTGTTGTGTCCCGTATTACAAAGGTGCCGCTTCACGAGCTTATTATGAAAGAACGGGAGCGATTGCTGCATCTCGAGGAGGAACTTCAGCAGAGGATCGTCGGCCAAGACGAAGCCATGCACATCATTTCAGATTCTATCCGCAGATCACGAGTTGGATTATCAAAAACAAACCGTCCAATCGGATCCTTTATTTTCTTGGGTCCATCGGGCGTCGGAAAAACAGAAACCGCAAAAGTGCTCGCACAAAAAGTGTTCGAGGATGAAAGCGCACTGATTCGTGTTGATATGTCTGAATTTGCAGAAAGTTTCAACGTGTCCAAATTGATTGGCGCGCCTGCCGGATACGTCGGCTACAACGAAGGAAATAAACTCACGGAACCCGTACGCAGAAAACCATACGCGGTCGTGCTTTTTGATGAAATCGAAAAAGCGCATCCAGAGGTTTTTAACTTGCTGCTTCAGGTGCTCGATGAAGGATATTTGACTGACGCGACGGGCAAAAAAGTAAATTTCAAAAATACGATTATTATCCTGACGTCAAACGTTGGTTTGACGACGCTCAATCGCGCAGCTCGCATGGGATTCGATGCGGATACATCAAATGAAAAGGAGCAAGCTGAAGAAAAATTCAAAGAGCTCAAAGATAAAGTCTTGAGCGAACTTAAAGATAATTTCAGACCGGAATTTTTAAACCGCATCGACAATATCGTCGTGTTTCACCCGCTTGATCTTGTTGCGGTTGAACGTGTCGCAGCACTCCAGCTTGAGGATTTACAATCGCGCCTGCAGGAACAAAAACTGAAAGTGATTTTTTCACCTGCGGTGATTAAAACCATTGCCAAACTCGCCTATTCTCCGGACCAGGGTGCACGGGCAATCCAAAAAATAATTCAGGACAAAATCGAAAATCCGCTTGCAAAGCGTATGTTGGAATTCGGTAGCTCAAAAAAACCTTCTGTGGTGAAACTCGCGACAACAAAAGGTGATATCACGCTTGCGGTAAAATAACTTTTCGCGTACGCTTGAAATGCTGCCCCAATAACCTATTGGCGCAGTATGATCCATTTATTTCACTTTCTCGACGATATCCTTTTTCCGGCACGTTGCATTATATGTGGTCGTGACGGTACGCTGTTATGTAAAGCATGTACAATGACGTTTCCTTTCGCGAGCCAAACGTGCCCATTTTGTGACGCGATAACCGATGGATTGACGTGCAAGAAGTGCTCTCAAACAAAAAAACTCAACGGTGCAATTTCGCTCTTTGATTATGAACATCCGGGTGTACAAAAACTCATTGCACACATTAAATACCGAGGACTCTTTTCTTTAATCGCTACATTAACTGCTGATACAGAAGACGTACTCGTCTCTTACGAAAATCTTTTTCCGTTGTCAGCAGCGCTTGTTCCGGCTCCACTTCGAAAGACAAGTTTTATTGAACGCGGATTTAATCAAGCTGAAGTTATCGCAAAAATGGTGAGCAAAATAACTGGAATGCGCATCTCAAAAAACCTTGCATTTTCTTCACGAATCCGCCCGCAACATCTGTTATCACAAAATGCGCGATGGGAAAAAATTGACAATCGTGTCACCGTGCGTTACCTTGCCAAAGACATCAAACATGCTATCGTTGTAGATGATCTGTTGACCACGGGTGCAACATTAGAATCCTGCGCTCAAGCGCTTTCGCAGGCGGGAGTTAAAAGAATTACCGGATTCACACTTGCACGTCAGAAAAAATTGTTTCGATAATAGTATCTAGGGAAGGGTGGCTGACCACCGCCTCTGGCGGGGCCCCGCCAACTAAAGTTGGCGGTGGGTGGTTAAAAAAGATTCTCGCATGTACACAGTATATATTATCCAAAATTCTAAAAATAAGAGATACTATATTGGGTACACAAAAAATCTGAAAGAAAGATTGGGCAGACATAATTCGGGCAAAAATATTTCAACAAAAACTTCAGGAAACTGGCTGCTCGTACACAAAGAAGAGTATCAAGATAAAGCATCTGCATGGAAACGTGAAAAGCAGATAAAAAATTACAAAGGTGGAAATGCTTTTAAAAAATTAATCTGTAACGCCTAATATGGAAGGGTGGCTGAGCGGTCAAAGCACAAGTTTGCTAAACTTGGACCCTTATGGGGTCTCGTGGGTTCGAATCCCACCCCTTCCGAAGCGCGTTGAGTTGCGTCTTGCAAAAGATGCAGGGCAACGTGCTTATTGAAGATGGAGGATTCGAAGGGCAGAAGTGAACAAGGAGCGATAGCGACGAAGTGAGCGTCGGCGAGTTGCCGGTGGCAAGTTGCCGCTGCCCAGGACTCGAATCCCACCCCTTCCGAAGGTAAAACGGTGTAATCAAAAAAATCCGCAATGGTTGCGGAATGACAGAATAAAAAAATGTCTGACTAAACTCGGTGATGCAGTTTTTTTTGAATCTAAAATTTTATAATCTTACCTCCCCAAGTCGGACCAGAAGAGAGAGTTGCCTAGTCTCATAGCAACAAACGGATGCTATCAGACAAAGCGGCTGGTCCGGCTTCGAGAGACAAACTCTTTTTCAGCCCTCGATAAAATCAAGGACTGAATTAGAGAGAGGAGGGGTCGTCAAAGTGCTTCAACGACTTGCCTCCTCCTCAAGTGCTTTGGGTTAAATCCACCCATCTTTACGATGGGCGGCGATCCACTCATCTAGTGAGAGGTCGGTATCCTCACCCTCGTAACCCTTACAAGGGTGAAGTCTCTCATTGGCATAGCCAACGAGAGAAGCCCAGGTGGCCTGGACTGAATACTTATCCCCGGGGAGTATTTCAACCCCAATGGGAACCAAACGGTTCCCATTGGAACCAAAATCCCGGTCCCAGTAGGTAACCAGCGTGTCGCCGGTCACCTTTTCGACGAACCGATCAGAATCGACCGGTTCATACGGGGACCGTTTGTCCCCTCCGCCTTTCGGCTGGCCCCAATGCCGGACCCGCCGAACAATAGGATTCCCATTCTCGGTTAACTGAACCTCCAGCTCAGTTACCGAGGGGTAATACGTCCGCGGGGTTGCATACATTTTGTCAGTAAGCCGGAACGCAAATGCCTCCTCCTTTAAGGAGGTCACTTTACACCGACTCGCGGTGCCAAACCCCGCCCATGCAAAATACACAATACTCATCTTGTCCTCCTAGCCCACCAACGCTCCACGCGGGGCAGGACTTGTTTTTTTTGCGTTTATCTTCTGCCCGAACCGTTGTGGTCCAGGCGATTTTTTTTCTTTCCCATGTTTCAGCTTGCCACCCTTCGCCAAAGCTGCGGGTGACAAACTAAAATTGAGAGAGGAAACAGACAAGCGTGCGAGCCCATCTGTCTCCTCTATGAAGCCAGTCGGCTGTGCTAGCCGACGGCGTCCTCATCGTGAATTTCCAGTTCACCGTTAGCGTAAACGGTGACACCTCCTTCGGCGCCATAGGGGTCACCGACATCACGTACGGAAAGGCCGCCCAAACGGATCTTACGATCCTTTTGTATACGGAGCCATCCATGAAACGTGGGCCTACCATTGCACCCGCAAGGCAAATAGACCATCTTGCCTTCTTCCCACTCACCATAACAATGAGCGGTCATCCCTCCCCCTAAGGGAAACCGGGATCGGTTCCCGTAGGAACCTTCCACTTTATCGCTTGGCCGTTCCCATGTATCAATGGGAGGGACCTCGGTTATGGCACCTGCGGGAATGGGCGTTGCCCCTTCGGTCCAGGCAATCTTAGCCCACTCCTCGCTCATCGCGAGGAGGTGAGCCCCCGGTTCATTGTCGTGCGGGGCAAATACCCCGAGCCAAACACACTCGGCATAGACATTGTGACAAAGACAAAAACCTATAAGGCTTTCCTTCGTCGGGAAGAACGCCGCATACCGACCGGTAACATCGGTCGGAACCGATTTTTTCGGCAGCGACCGTTCAACCCACTTCTCTTTGTCACACCCACTATCTCCGAGGATGGCAACCTCCTCGCAACCATTCCGATACACGGTCGCGGGAAGATATAACCACCTCTTGAATTGCCTTCTTTCTTCCTCCACCACCCAGCCGGAAATATTCCAGCGGAGGATACCACTCCACTTTCCCCACCGTACACGATACTCCCCATGGGCACTCACTCTCTCTGTGTCCACATAGTACGAGGGGTTGCCCCTACCTTGGAACGATAGTTCCACGGTAGTTAATGCAATCTGAAGATCTTTCTCTTCCAGAAGCACGTCGGCATGCATCTCCGGCTTCTGCTGAAGAAAAATTTTCCCGAATGGGTTGGCGAAAACTTCCTTCGCCCAACCCTTCATGGTTGGGACATGCAGCCACGCGGCTGCAATGGCATTATTATGAAAAATGGGGTCTCCGAACCACCCATCTCCTCCTCCCTCCGTAAATCTGTCACGGAGAACCCAGGCCCGGCAGTCATCCCAAACTGCAGAAGTGGGTACCCACTCATAGTCGTGCCCGGAACGATTTCCCGTTCCGAACGCGACGTCGATGAGTTTCAGTCGATCTTGAATGCCATAGCTTGACCGCACGGCCTCAGCCGGTGGATCAAAATATTGCATTGCAAGATACTCCTCCATCTCGAGATCCTGAGGGAGAATACCTTTCTCCCCTGGAAATTCCAGACTTCCCTTTAGGCCTTCGGAAAAACGGATATGGCGAGGATACCCCTCGCACGTATCGATTTTCCCTTTTTCAACCAATAATGATGCCATCTCATCCTCCACGCCCACTATTGCATCATGCAATGCGGGACTTTGTTTTTTTGTGTTTGTTTTATCTTTTGCCCGAACCGTTGTGGTCCGGGCTGTTTTTCTATCTTAGTTGGTTTCCCAACTGCAACCCCCACTACAAATGTAATGAGGGAGCGCACTTGGGGCGAATAACGTAATCTTGTTAACCGCGCCCCGTCATTTGACGGAGCTTATGGATTCCCGACTGCGACTCGCCAAATTTGGTTCAAAATCTTATTCCAATCTTTCTCTCTCCAAATATTCCAGAAATAAAATTTCAAACGATCAATAAAGAACAATCAAAGAACAAATCTACTAAAAGAACTTTTAAAAAGAACATACACTCACTCTTTCTCTCTCAAAAGAGCTTAGAGAAGGGACGGGCGGCCGCGATAATTACTATTGTTATTAGGCTGTGTCGATCTCTCTCCTCTCTACACTCTTCTGCTCAGCGAATGTGCCAAACTAAAAGGGACTCTGCTCAAAACGTTGAGAGAGTCCCTTTTATTGGCTTATTGTCATAATTGTAATAATTTTCAATATTACACGTAAAGCTCTTGGCAACTTCCATTGCCATTTCATCCTTCTTTAATCGCCTTTGACGATAAAGTGTAGGATGCTCTCTCTAGCGCTGCTCCGAGCTTTAGGTAATGAAGCAGTCGCATTCGTGATATTCAGTTTTCAAAGTCCGCTCCGTTCGTTCTGTTATCAATATCAGCGTAACGAGGTAGTATACACCTTACAAAAAACTTGTCAATACCAAGTGTCAAAAGAATCATAAAAATGTCAATATGCAATGTTAAAGATATAAATTGTATATATTTTTAAGTGTAGTATTGTCAAATATATTTGACATTGTAGTAAATATTTGATAGAATGAAACCAGAAGCCCATACACACAAGGTGCAGTGAATGCTTCCAGAAAGCGAGTTATCAACAGCTCGTTTACCAAATTTCTACCTAATATAAGCCAAATAACCAAAAAATATGGCCAACACTCAATCCCCAATCGCAAAAACCCTAGCCCAAATCGGCCTTACTGAAAAAGAAGCAGCAGTTTATGAAGCCCTGCTTTCTTTGGGCAAAGCCAATATGGGCAAGCTTTTGCCAAAAGTGCCTTATAAGCGAGGCAACACCTATGACATCCTAGAAGACTTGAAGTCCAAGGGTTTAATTGCTGAAACCGAGGAACGCGGCAAAAAAGTGTTCGTGGTGGAACCGCCGGATCGGCTGAAAATTCTACTGGAAGAACAGGAAAAAATGATACGGCAACAGGACCGTATTTTACAAACAAGCTTTGACGGCATCGCGTCAGCATATCGGTTGGCCATGAACAAACCGGGTGTAAGATTTTTTGAAGGGTTGGATGGAATTAAAAAAGTCCTTGAGGATACGCTTGCTAACAATAAAGAGAAAAAATTGTTGACCTTTTCTGACGTGGCTGGGTATGCAAAATATCTCAAAGACTGGAACACGAATTACTACGCCCCTAAAAGAAAAAAATTCCAAATTCTTGAAAAAGTCATCATTCCTGACAATACCCGTGCGTTAGACTATATGAAAGACTACCAAGCGAATGAATTAACGGAAATACTTTTCATTGATCACGCACTGTACCCCTTTGCCACAGAAATAAACATGTATGACAACAAAGTGTCCTTCGTAACCTTTTCAGAGAAGAACCACATTGGTGTCATCGTAGAAAATAAAGAAATCTATTCGATGCTGACCTCAATCTTTAATTTTTGTTGGGCGCTCGGCGGTACATACTGCCAAGACAAACAGCCGGACTGGTTAAAAACACAGGTGGGAAAAACTACGCCGCCTTCTGTTTCAAAATAGCAGGTTCAATTGATTTAATTTCCCTGTGTTGTACGGGCGCAATGATATATTTTTGGACAAACCGCAAAACATCCATAAGCGTTTCTGATGCCTGACATTCTGCCATAAGTTCTGTTTGGGTTTTTCCTATGCGCTCAAAAAATTCTGCCGGCGCTTTTTCTAATGTCTTAAAATAGTGGACCAAAATTGGCTTCACGACTTTTTCTGCGTATTCATGCTGCTGCTTAATATCGAGCGCTAAAATTTTCCCAGCTATTTGACCTTCACCAACGGCTACAACCTGATCGCTATTAAGGAAAACTTCAGCACCACGCCTATAAGAATACGTACTGTAAGGTTCCCTAAAATTTAATTTGCTTTTATCTCCTTTCGTCTCGCGACTACGCCAGCCAAAGCTCTGTGATCCGGTCGATGGTACCGCGAAATTGAATGTGATGGATTTTTTGTCAAAATCATCAGGCTGCCCGACCTGACCAAGTTTTATCTTGCCCACATGTTCACCGATTCTTTGATAATAATGATACTCCGAAGAATCCTTCACGGTATGATCTTTTCGTCCGTTGATTAAATTACGCAACCCCGATATAGCTGCTGAGGCAGCTTGATTAAATTGTGTTTCGTTAGCCGGATCAAGAATATCTATCTTTTGCTTTTCACCATAATTTTCAATATTCCTAATAACTGCGGCTATTGCATCATAACGAGCTTCATTTTCATGACTCACTTTGGTGCCATCATTGGACAAAATCCAACTGACTTCTTCAATCGCATAAGCAAGAAATTTTTCTCGCTCTTCGCCAGACACCGACTCCTGGACCATCGAAAGGAAAGCGTTTTTCCAACTTTCATTCTTCGACAGTCTTTCACAGAGCCCTTTATATCTGGCCATGGCATCACCATTGCGTTCCTTGAACGCGCGGTAATCAATAAGAGTGATATTAGACAGCTCAAATGTTTCAATGATTTTTTGATATTGTTCAGCTTCTTGTTTGCCAATACGGCGCGATTGTTCACGGGCCTGATCTTCTGATCCGTGCACGAGTTCCGGATACAACGCCTGATAATTGGATGTTTGGATCTCATCGCAAATAACCAATTCAACTGGCCGACCTTGATTGTTGAGCCAAAAAAGGTAGCCATACATATCAATTGGCTTAGCTGTTTCTTTTTTACCCGCCCACACCTCTTGCATTGCCGGCAGATCCTTGGTAATGCCAACAGGGAAATACAAAGGTTCTTTGTCAGGCAAGCGTTCCGGTCTAATTTCTTGGACCTCTTCAGGTAGGCGTTCTAACAGATTTTTTGGTAATGCCCCAGATTCGCGTCCGATGACAATTTGTTCCAACTTTTTCTCAAAATTAACCTGAAATGACAAAAGTTTTTCCAGTTTTTGAATTAAGGGTTTATATGTTGTTTCAATTTTTTGCTTCTGTTTGGCAATGTATTCACTAAGTTGGTCGGCAGATAGTTGCCCTCTAAAAATTTGAAATTCCTCGCTTTGCTCGAAATCAACTTCGTGTCTGTAATAATCAATAATTTCGCTAATTCGTGCGCTTGAAAACTTTCCAGAAATTTCTTGTTCCTGTAGTAAACGTTCTCTCAACTCCGCATCGTCCAAATCGGGAATGTTCTTCTGGAATTCCGCTAGATCGTTAACCAATTTTGTACCCAACTCTGAATTGAGCATTTCCTGATACTTCCCGTTTAACTCCTTTGCGATAACTCCAAATTCTCCAATTTCTTTTTTCTGGGTTGCCAACTGTTTTTTCAAATGAGTAATCGCTTGATTCACTATCGCTTCTTTATCTTCACTTGTAGTTGTTTCGATTTCCTCGCTGACATTAAAAAGCAGGTCTTTTGCTTTAATTAATACCGCCTCGACTACCTCGTTTTTGTCTATGTGTTTATCAGGATATATTAAATTAAATGATGTGATAATTTCCTCGGCTGTCTGATCTGCTTGATGTGCTGCTGCTGCGTATTCGCGAAAAAGTTGTTTTGCCAGTTCCGGTGAATCCGTTAAATTTTCTCCAATTGATAAAATTCTTTCTCCCATAGCTGGATCAAGCTCAATCGACAAAAAGGTGGTTAAGCCATCATTTCCATATTTTTTTGTGTATTCAATCAATGTATCAACCTTGTCAGTTGTTTGGCTCTCTAAAAAAGAAAGGAAATTTCGTTGTTCCCAAAAATCATGGCCGGCGATGTCAATACCGAAATCATCTTCGATCTTTTTGCGCATGTGCAGCTTGGTGAGATTCTGATAATGGTATTTCTTATCCGGAGACTCGTTGTGCAAAGGGAATAACTTTTCTGTAAATTCCTCTTGAGTGAGCGGTTTCGCGCCGTTATCTTTTCCCTCTTCTTCAGTTATGTATTCTTGATTCTTGGTTAAAAAATCTGCCGCGACAATCGGATGTAATTCCGACATATCCAGTCTGGAAATATCAAAAAAGAATTTTCTGTCATTGGATTTCAATTGATCGGTAAAATCCCATATTAATTGCAATTTCTGTAATCCGTGTGAAGGGTGATTATGTCTTCCAGTTATTTGTTGAGGTTCATTGATCTGGTCATAAATATAATCATCTTCTGGATTATTTCGAGCTATATACTCTTTTTCTTTCATCTGAGCTTTTGCATATTCTGCCTGAGTTGCAGCATAAACTTTCTCTAAGGCGCCGTTTCGGTAGTACCCAAAATAACCGGGTGCAATTGGCACTACCGGGTTCGCAATAGGATATCCTTCGTTGACACCGAGAGCTATGCGATTATTATATGATTCCTGCACATGCTGAAAAGTATAAATTGTTTCATCGGTAGCCCCACCGGGTACACCTGCCAACGCACCCTCTTTATCAGAATCATCAATATTAATGGAATCAATAATATCCTGATAATGTTTTTTGACTAGATAGTTTTTCGAAACACGAACCTGCGCACGTGCAAAATTATAAAAATCGACAGTCATCCCAGAATATTCATGACCAAGCATTTCTTCGATCTCCCGTTCAGTATGATCCTGAACCGTGAACATGTGCTCCTGCATAAAATCCATTATCTTGTGCAGAGTCAAGTTGCCGCGCGGATCATTCAGTTGATTAAGTGATGCTAATTGATCTCTCATTTCAGCAGAAAGACCTCTTCTTGGTGTTAGTTCCAAATTTTTTGCTAGTTCGTTATTCACAAAACCGTGACGCCGATATTGCTGAATTTCGCCAAGCAAAAACAGTGTTGGCAGGTTTAATTGCCCGCTATTTTCCTTCTGCCAATCAAAATGCCCGGCAAATTCTTTTTCCAATAATCCAATATTCACGTCAGGATTCGCGCTAACCCATGCTTTGATTCCTTCAACGCGATTCATGAAGTTTTTATCGTCAAAATTCGCCCCGTCTGTTAATTCTGTGACTAAGCCAAACACTTCCTCTTGCGAGTAAGCAGGTATTTCTTTATCTTCCAAATCAGGATAATTCAATATGACCTGTAACTCTTTCTCGGCTTGCACCTCAAGATGAGCCCCATCGACAGAAGCGTCATTTTTAATATCAAGCTCATCACGATCAATAGACTCCTCAGGTGTTTGCATGCTAACCTCCTCAGGCATTCTATAATTTTTTTGATGACCCCCCGTCTCTGTTCCTTGCCTCATAATTTAGTTTTAGTATACCATTTTTACGTGATATATCATACGTAAATTCTGGTGCTCTGATTGCAGACTACAAAACTACCTAAACATTTTCTTTATCACATAATACACGGTATACTTATTTTATGTCTACTTTATACATTGTTTCGACACCAATCGGAAATCTCGAAGACATGACGCTTCGAGCGCTGCGTATTTTAAAAGAAGTGGACATTATTTTCTGCGAGGATACACGTGTAACACGAAAACTACTCACGCATTTTGAAATTCACACGCCCACAGAAAGCTACCACCAGCACTCAGGCGACAGAAAAACAGACCACATCGTTTCACTTTTGCGTGAAGGCAAAAACCTCGCAATCGTTTCCGATGCAGGAACGCCTGGACTTTCTGACCCAGGCGGACCACTCGTTCATGACGTACGTTCGCAGCTTGGAAGCACCATCCAGATCGTTCCTATCCCTGGAGCTTCTGCATTAGCTGCTCTTATCGCTGTCGCAGGCATCCCCATGGATTCCTTTGTTTTCTTAGGTTTTATGCCACACAAAAAAGGAAGGCAGACATTATTCAAAGAAATTGCAGAATCAAAACGGACAACGATTTTCTACGAATCACCTCATCGAATCAATAAAACGTTAGAAGCACTTGAGGCGACGCTTGAACCAGACCGCACGATCGTTATTGGGCGTGAGCTGACAAAAAAATTTGAAACGCTCTATGTCGGTTCTGTCGAGCAGGTCAAACATGACTTAGACCAGATCTTGGGAGAATTTGTGGTAGCGGTTGCAGGAAAATAATTTACGCTTTTTGAGTGACACGTAACATGGTATACGCGAGCACCGCGCCTGCGGCGGCAGTAACAAACTGAATCCAGCCGAACATCGTTGAAAGAATATGTGCAAACGAAGCTCCACCGAGCAGTGTCCCAACAAGTGATCCGAACAATAGAAGAAATATCCCTTTTGCGGTAACAGACGTGCCATAACGAACCAAGGAATGGCTGTTTTGTGCTGCAGCAAATACCGCGACCAACAAAACATTGGAAGCCATTATCCATGGAATAAACGGCAGTGCAACCGCGGGAACAAGCCCAACCCAAAATGCAACAAGGCTTGGCAATATGCTTAATGCGAAACCAGCGCGTTTCCCAACATAACTAACAGCGAGAAACAACATTGCATTAACCAACATGCCACTCACCAGCTGTACGCGAATCAGGGGCACAATACTCATTGCAATGAGCAAAACCAAAAATACCGTTCCTTGTTTCGCGTCGATTTTAATTCGAGCTAATGGAAGTGATATCATAGAATAATCTTAGGTGTATTTTTTTTGAAGGCGAAAACGTCGTGTAACAAAGTTCGGACGCATGTTCCGAAAGAAATTTTTTATACAGCGTTTGAACAAACGGATTTTCATGTGCTGTGCGTACTGATGTAGCATAATCAATATCATACAAACTTTGCGCGCGCTGTTCACGAATCTTTTGATTGGTTGGAATAGGCTGTCCGCCACCGCCAATACATCCTCCTGGGCACGACATCACTTCAATATAATCATACGCGTGTGGATTTTTTGCGAGTTCATCAAAAATAATATGTATATTTCCAAGACCATTTACGACTGCAACGTTTACAGTTTTTTTGTTTATGTGCACACGTGCTCGCTTAACTCCTTGTTGGCCACGAACATCTGTAAAGTCGAGCTTGGCCAGTTTTTTGCCGGTGATGCGTTCATACGCGGTACGCAGCGCCGATTCCATGACTCCGCCGGATGCTCCATAAATAACGCCCGCACCTGATGGAATCCCTAAAGGATTGTCCGGATGCTGCTTTTTTACCTTACTCATGTCGATTCTTTTTTTGTGCAATAAAAATGCAAGTTCGCGAGTTGTTAAAACATAATCAACAGGTTTCAGTGCTCCATGGAACAATTCTTTACGCGTAATTTCATATTTTTTTGATGTACACGGCATGACAGAAACGACAGTAATGTCTTCAGGTTTACGTTTTTGTTCAGGAGCCCAAAACTGTTTTATGATTGAACCTAAAATGATATGGGGTGAACGGATCGTTGTGAGATTGGATATGTACTTTGGATGGTGCAACTCAACGTAGCGCACCCAGGCCGGACAACACGATGTAAACATTGGCAGTTGTTCACCAGATTCAAGCCGTTCCACAAGCTCACCAGCTTCTTCGATTGTCGTGACATCGGCGCCAACAGACGTATCAAACACATATGGGACTCCCAACGCCTTTATCGCGCCAACAAGCTGCTCTGTGACAATAGATCCTGATGGTAAACCAAATTCTTCACCAATACTTGATCTGATTGACGGTGCAAATTGAAAGACCACGGTTTTCGACTTATCAGACAGACACTGTTCAACATCCTCAAATTCTCCTA
>Ga0265297_10007591_pt1 | contig 14939 bp, 15 predicted proteins | sample Munlanlwell13791_FD_192502 | JGI IMG/M metagenome (GOLD analysis project Ga0265297, IMG submission 192502) | Leachate microbial communities from a municipal landfill in Southern Ontario, Canada - Leachate well 137-91 | ecosystem: Engineered > Solid waste > Landfill > Unclassified | place... | reverse complement strand
CATCTTCCCGAGAGGCGGATTTGTGGTGCCGCAATCACCAGGGTTTGGGCCGGGGACAACACGCAGCGTCTGATATACGCCGGTCGGGGAAGGATAATACGTAGTTATGGTAAGTTTTTCTGTCTGGGCGAAAGAATAGGTTACAGATGCAAAAAACATCAAGCAAACACTTGTCATTCTTCTAATCATCGTTCCTCCCGATTTTAGAAATCCTAACCCATACAATGCCATCAACACAACCAAAGCGTATGTGCTATCTCGGCGACCGCTTGGAGTTGACGGCGAAATCCGGTTTGATGATCCGCTTCAGTTCTTTCTGGTTAAGTGCAGGCGAGAAACCTTTTAAAACATCATCGGGTATCTGCGTCAGGCTTGTCGTGTTCTCTTCAGAATAACGCACAAGCTTACCTATTATTTCATGCGCGTTGCGGAATGCTATTTTCTTGCTGACAAGATATTCAGCGAGTTCGGTTGCGTACATGGTTTCATCAGCAAGAACCGTCTTCACCGCATCAGTATTAAGGTTTATACCTTTGACGAATTCAGCTAAAAGCGAAAGCTCGCTCTTGACGATCTCAACTGAAGAGAACAAAGGCTCTTTATCCAACTGCATATCGCGGTTATACGTGGACGGCAGGCCTTTCATGGTCGTCAGTATGGCTGTCAGATTGCCGTATACCCTTCCAGTATAGCCACGCACGAGTTCGAGGAAATCCGGATTCTTTTTATGCGGCATATAGCTTGAACCTGTGCAAAATTCTTCCGGCAGTTCGATATAATTAAATTCCGGGGTCGAATACAAAATAAAATCCTCAGCCATGCGGGATAAGTGCATCTGCAGCGTGGCAGCTGAACTTAAGAACATGATCACCGCATCGCGGTTCGACACATGGTCGAGCGGGTTTTTCACTACCGAGATCTTCACCGGCAGGTCTTTGCAATACGTGGACATGAAACGTTTAACCGCTTTATCGTAATCCGAGGATTTGATATACGAACCAGCCAATGCGCCTGCGCCGATAAAAATATACGTATGCTTAAAGAAATCTTCAAACCTGTGCTGATCGCGATGGAGCATAGAGACGAAACCTTTGAGATACTTGGAAAACTTGATAACCTGCGCGCGGCGGGTATGGGTATACCCTACGAAAAATTCATGCCTGTGCGTCTGAGCGCGCTCAAGCAGGCTTTCCTGCAAGCCTACTAAAAGCTTGAAAATTTCCTGCGCCTGATGCACGCAATAAAACGTGACATCGAAAGCTATCTGGTCATTGCGAGACCGAAAACTGTGAAGTTTAAGAGCGATATCTCCGACTTTTGCTTCAAGCCTATTCTGTATTTCAGTATGAATATCCTCTGAGGCGGCATGGAACGTGAACGTGCCGGTTTTAATGTCCTTGAGGATATCTGCAAGCGCGCGCTCCAGCTTATATGCCTCGGACGCGCTCAATACGTTCGTATGAACCAAAGCCCGGATATGGATCAAAGAATGGAACACATCATACATGCCCAGCTTATGATCATACTGGATCGACTTCTGGAATTCGTAGAACTCCGGATTCATCTGTTTCTTGAACCTTCCGCCCCACAATTTTTTTGACATTATGGCTCCTTCTCAACGCTTATAAGGCATTCCCCAGATCTTGATAAACCCTTCGGCGAGTTTCTGATCGAATTTGTCCTCTGCGCCGTATGTCGCCAGCTCTTTTTTGTACATTGAGTGAGCCGACTTCCTCCCCACCGCAACGCACGTGCCTTTGAATAATTTCAATTTGATCGATCCGGTCACGTTCTTCTGCGTGGCTTCTATGAATCCGTCAAGAGCGTCTTTGAGCTGCGAATACCATAACCCGTAATAAATAAGGTCCGCGTATTTAAGCGAGATCATTTCCTTATAGTGGCTTGTCTCGCGGTCCAGGGTCAGGGCTTCGAGCTCCTTGTGCGCAGTGTAGAGTATTGTTGCTGCAGGCGCTTCATAGATCTCGCGCGACTTTATGCCAACAAGCCTATTCTCGACCATATCGGAACGGCCGATGCCGTAGCTGCCGGCAACCTGGTTAAGGGTCATGATCATATCCTTGAGTTTCATGGCCTTGCCATCCAGTTTTTTCGGCACGCCTTTTTCAAAACCTATCTCGATATACTTCGGATACGTCGAGGTGCCGGACGGGGATTTGGTCATGATATACGCGTCTTCCGGAGGTTCCTGATCGAGATTTTCCAATATGCCGGCCTCTATAGCTACGCCCCAAAGGTTGCGATCGATACTATAGACCTTCTTCTTGGTGACATCGATCGGGATACGATGTTTAAGCGCGTACTCTATCTCTTCTTCGCGCGACTTGAATTCCCACTCACGCACAGGAGCTATGATCTGCAGCTTCGGATCCAATATGCCCGTGGTCACTTCAAGGCGGACCTGGTCGTTACCTTTACCCGTACAGCCGTGGCCGACATAATCGGCTTTTTCTTTATGCGCGACTTCAACCAGGTATTTAGCGATAAGAGGCCTGCCCAGAGCCGTAGCCAGCATATATTTGCCTTCGTATACCGCGTTCGCCTTCAGAGCCGGGATTATGAAATCCTTGACGAATTCGTCCGTCAGATCTTTGCAGTACACCTTGGAAGCGCCGCCTGCAAGGCCGCGCTCTTCTATGGCCTGAAAATCCTCACCCTGCCCGAGATCTGCGATAAAACAAATAACGTCGAATCCCTTATCCTTAAGCCATTTGATGGCGCAGGCTGTGTCAAGCCCGCCCGAATACGCAAGAACGATCTTTTTCATTTTATTATTCTCCCATTAATTTTACTAAAACAGCCTTTTGCACATGCAGCCGGTTCTCAGCTTCATCGAATACGATCGAACTCTTGCCGTCAATAACCTCATCGGATATCTCTTCCCCCCGGTGAGCAGGCAAACAATGCATGATATACGCGCCTTTGTTTGCAACATCGAGCAATTTTGAATTCAGCTGGAACGCCTTGAAATCTTTCTTACGCCTCTTGGCTTCTGTTTCCTGGCCCATGGATGCCCATACGTCGGTATAAAGCACATCGGCTTTTGCGGCTGCCGCTTTCGCTGTGTCAAAAAGCCTGATCCTCGCCCCTGACTGCAAGGCAATAGCCCGGGCGGCTTTGATAACGCCGGAGTCAGGCTCGTACCCGCGGGGAGTGGCGATATTCAAATTCACGCCGATCTTGGCGCACACAGCGATCAGCGAATTACACACATTGTTGCCGTCGCCGATATATGCCATGGTGACATTTCTGAAACTGCCGAACTTCTCCCGGATCGTGAACAGATCAGCCAATGCCTGACAGGGATGCGAATAATCGGACAAGCCGTTGATAACCGGGACATCGGCATATTTGGCCATATCGATCACCGTCTGGTGCGCAAAGGTGCGAAGCACGATACCGTTCACATACCGGCTCAACGTCTTGGCAACATCGTGCACTGTTTCGCGCTCGCCTAATTTGATCTGATCAGGCCCCAGATACAGCGCAGTGCCGCCGAGTTGGAACATGCCGACATAAAAAGATACATACGTGCGGTTTGACGGCTTCTGAAAAATAAGCGCAAGAGACTTGCCCTGCAGCACACTCGCGAACGCCCGCGGAGATTTTTTGATCTTAGCGGTAAGAGAAAATATATCGAATATTTCCTTTTTGCTCAATTGGCCGGCTGTCAACAAATCCTTCTTCATTATATTTCCTTTGTTATGCAGGCGGTTTATACGAACCCAGAGCCATGTCCAGGATCGCGATCGCCTTATTGATCTGGCTTTTGGTAACATTCAACGCAGGCATTATACGCAAAACCCTGTCGTGCGTACAATTGATCAACAACCCCTGCTGCATGCACTCTTCAACGATAGATTTGCCCGCGACGGTTAATTCGATCCCGCACATGAGCCCCATAGCCCTAACGTCTTTTATAATTGAATGCTTTGCTTTCAGGTTATTCAATGCTTCAACCAAATACTGCCCGCTGCTTTTTGAAGATTTTAGCATCTTTTCCTTTTGAACAGCACGCAGAACAGCCAATGCCGCGCGGCAAACAACCGGGCCTCCCCCGAATGTCGATGCATGGGTGCCGGGGGTCAACAAATCAGAAATGCTTGTTTTAGCAAGCATGACCCCGATAGGCAGCCCGCCTCCCAGGGATTTGGCAAGCGTGAACATATCAGGCTCGATACCGTATTGCTGCCAGGCGAACATCGTGCCGGTGCGGCCGATGCCCGTCTGGACTTCATCGACGATCAAAAGCAATTTATGTTTATCGCAAAGCTCTCGCAGGCCTTTTACGAATTCAGGAGCAGCGATATTTATACCGCCTTCCCCCTGGATCAACTCGAGCATGATCGCAACGGTTTTATCGTTTATTGCCCGTTTTACCGCTTCAAGATCATTGAACGGGACGGAAGTAAAACCCTGGACCAGCGGGGCAAACCCTTCCTGGTATTTTTTCTGGCCTGTTGCGGACAAAGCAGCCATGGTCCTGCCATGGAAAGAATCTATAAAAGTTATGATTTCATGGCGGCCCTGACCGAATCTCCTGGAAAGCTTAATCGCGGCTTCATTGGCTTCTGCGCCGGAATTACCGAAAAAAATCTTATACGGCTTCTGCGTCCAATAATTCAATTCCTTTGCCAGCTTTGCCTGAACGATATGATGATAATTATTAGGAATAAAGATCAGCTTAGACACCTGGTCGCGAATCGCCGTCATCACCTTTGAATGGCAATGTCCGACGTTACCAACGCCCCAACCAGGAAAAAAATCCAAATACTTTTTCCCGTCAATATCCCACAAATAACTGCCTTTGCCCTTAACAAAAATCAAAGGCGTCTTTGTGTAACTTGGCACGATAAAATCCCTATAACTCTGGAATATCTCTTCTTTCTTCATATGCGGACGCTTTAGATAAACCTTTTATTATCAATCAGTTGCAAGATCTTTTGCACCAAGCTTAAAGTGCAAAAGAAGTTGTAAATAATTGCGGCGCTTATAGATAGCTAAAGCGTCCGCTAAGATACAATCTCTGTTCCGATGCCTTGGTCGGTGAAAATTTCCAGTAACAGGGCATGCGGGATGCAGGCGTCGACCATATGGGTTTTCTTCACGCCTTTATTTATCGCGTGTATACATGCCTGCACTTTCGGGATCATTCCGGTCTGGATAACCTTCAGATCCATCAAATGCTTTGCTTCTTCCCGTGTCAACGTTGAAATAAATGAGTTCGGGTCTTCCGGATCGCGCATAATGCCTTTGACATTGGTCAAAAGAACCAGCTTCTCCGCCTTAAGGCTTTCCGCGACATTGGCAGCCGCTTCGTCCGCATTGACATTATAGGTCTTGCCGTCACTTCCCGCGCCCATAGGCAGGATAACGACTACTTTATCATGATCAAGCTCATCAAGAATGGCCTTGGTATTGACAGCGGTGATATGCCCTACCAAACCGAGATCGATATTGGCTTTCTTCTTATCCGACAAAAGAAGTTTATTTTCTTTCCCATTCAAACCGACACCTTTGCAGCCGAGCTCTCCCAATTCTTTCACGATCATCGTGTTAAGCTTCTGCAGCTCTTCTTCGACCACTTTGAGCGTCTGTTCGTCGGTTACGCGCATACCGTCGACGAAATCGGTCTTTTTTCCCGTCGCGCGCATGCGGTCTGAAATATTCGGGCCGCCGCCGTGCACCAGCACTGTTTTAAGCCCCATAAAATTCATGAAAACTACATCCTCAAGGACACCTTTGCGGATCTTATCTTCGCCCAGGATGCTTCCGCCGTACTTGATCACCACGATCTTATTATGGAATTCGCGTATATACGGCAGCGCTTCGATCAATACATCTGCTTTCTTGATTGCTTCTTGCATAGGTCACCTCAATTATACTCTGCGTTTATCTTTATATATTCCGGGGTCAGGTCAGACGTATACACAGTACACGACGCTTTCCCCCTTGATAAACTGACATTAATAACGACGTTCTTCTTATTCAACGGCCCCATACGGACCCGTAATCCTTTTTCCGTAACATCCACACCGCTGGCGCCCACCGCGCACGCGATCCTGCCGAAATTCGGATTCTCGCCGTAAACTGCAGTTTTGAAAAGGGGCGAATTAGCGATAGCAAGCGCAGCTGTCCGCGCCTCTTCAAAGGTCCTCGCAGCCTTAACATTTATTGTAATGAATTTCGACGCGCCTTCTCCGTCTATCGCCAGCATCTTTGCCAGGGATAAACAAACCGCGTTCAAACCCTTGGCAAATAACGCAGCATCTTTTCCTGCAGTGATCCGTTTGTTTTGCGCCGCACCGTTGGCCAGAAGAACAACCGAATCATTCGTGGACATGCACCCGTCTACGGTAACGCAGTTAAAACTCTCCTTCACCACTGATCTGAGGCAGGAATCCAAACATGGTTTTGAAATATTGGCATCGGTCAGAATAAACGCAAGCATGGTAGCCATATTAGGGCCGATCATTCCCGAACCTTTTGCAATACCGCAGATAGTGACCTTCTTTGCGCCGATCATTAATTGCACGGATATTGCCTTGGCAAATGTATCCGTGGTCATGATCGCCTTTTTTGCCGCGTTGATACCCGAAGGTGACAATCCGGCTGTCAAAGCCGGCAGCGAAGAAACGATCTTGCTCACATCGAGCCTTTTGCCGATTATGCCTGTTGAAAAAACAAGCACGGACGAAGATTTCACTCCTAACGCAGACCCCACAGATATTGACGTCTTACGCGCATCAACCAGCCCTGCCGCGCCGGTAAAACAATTCGCGTTGCCGCTATTTGCAATGATCGTGTGAAAAGCTTTATTCTTCCTTAGATATTCTTTACACAGAATGACCGGGGCAGCCAGGATCTTATTGGTAGTGAACATGCAACTGGCAAGCGCCGGCGCCGCAGAATGAATAAGCGCACAATCCAGCTTGCCTGACTTTTTAAGCCCGCAGTCAATACCGTTTGCTTTAAATCCGAGAGGCAGAATAGCTTTGGGGATTATTTTCATCTACAGGAGCCCTAAGGTTTCCGGGAATCGGAACCGGATATTCATATTCTGTACTGCCTGGCCCGACGCGCCTTTACGCAAATTGTCTATAGCGGAAACGATAATGGCCGAGGATCCGTTCAGCTTAATGCCTATATCGCAAAAATTCGTGCAGGCAACATCCTTAAGAGAAGGGAATTCAGCGTAAGGCCGTATACGGACAAAGGGCTCATTCTTATAAAACTTCCGGTACAGAGATACGAGATCTTTAGGGCTGCGCACAGCGGATTTATTAAGTTTCACATATATAGTCTCAAGAATACCACGCTTAAGCGGCAGTAAATGCGGAACGAACGTGATAGGGACCTTCCCGCCGGAAAGTTTTGAAAGCTCCTGCTCGATCTCGGGCATGTGCTGATGGGCATTCACCTTATACGCCTTGAAATCCTCATCCACCTCGCTGAACAAAGATTCCAGGACCGCTTTTTTCCCGGCACCGGTCGTGCCAGATTTTGCGTCAATGATAACCGATGACCGTTCGATAGCACCGGTAGCCGCCAATGGCGCAAGGCCTAAGACCGCCGCAGTCGGATAACATCCGGGATTGGCTATGAGTTGCGCAGTTCCTATTTTCTGACGGTAAACTTCCGGCAAACCGTACACGGCGCGCTTTATATTAATTTTATCTTTATGCGCCACCTGATATGCCGCCTTGTACACGGCTGTATCCGCAAGTCGGTAATCAGCGCTCAGATCGATAACGATCTTCTTTGATTTAAGCAAATACGGAACGGCATCCATCGCAGTGGTATGCGGCAATGCAAGGAACACAACATCGCAGGAATCCGCCAATTCCTTTAAATCCAGTTTCTTGAGCGGCAGGGATATCCGTCCGGCGAATTTAGGGAAAACACTGCCAAACGGCCTCGGCTGGTCAATAGTCGAATAAAGGCCGCTGATACGCACCTGCGGATGGCCCAATAATATATCTACAAGTTCCTGTCCGGTGTATCCGGTAGCTCCGGCAATGCCAACCTGAAGCATCATATGATCTCCGTCTGTAAAACGCACATGGCCGCCATTTTACGCAAAAGGGTTAATAAAATTATTATACCCAGAAATACGGTAATGGCAAGTATTTTCTCGTCGCCATAATCAAAAAAAAGCCCCGCTTTTGAAGCCTATGCTTCACAAGCGGGACTTTCGAATTTTCCAACTTTTTTGTATCTATTACCTCATTATCGTTTGGTCCACTGGAAGCGTTTGCGTGCGCCTTTCAGACCGGATTTCTTTCGTTCCTTCATCCTCGGATCGCGGGTCAGGAATTCATTCTTGCGTAACAGATCCTTAAGCTCCGGCTCTGCCGCTAAAAGCGCGCGTGCGACTGCGTGTCTCAACGCACCGGCCTGGCCGGTAATACCTCCACCGTTAAGATTCGCATTCACATCGTATTTCGCCGCGGTATTGGTGATACGCATAGGTTGACGAACAAGGATCCGGTCTGTTTCGCGGACAAAATAGGTGTCCACATCCACGCCATTGCACTTGATCGTGCCTTTACCCAGCATCATAACCACCCGGGCTATCGACTCTTTTCTTCTTCCAACTGAGGTAAATCGTATTACGTTATCCATAATTATTTAAGTTTGAACGGCACTGGTTTTAAACTAAGGTTCGAATGTTTATCGTCTTTGTAGATCTTGAGCCTCAAAATCTGCTGATGGCCCTGATCGCCTTTGGGAAGCATGCGGTCCACGGCCAGTTTCATGACGGTTTCAGGACGCTTCGCAAGCATATCTTCAAGTGCAACCTGTTTCAAGCCGTCCGGATACCCGGAATAACGGCCATAGAGCTTCTGCTTGAGCTTCTTACCGGTCACCTTGATCTTGGAAGCGTTAATGACGATCACCCCGTCTCCGGTATCAACATGAGGCGTATATATAGCCTTATGTTTTCCCCGTAAGACAGACGCGATCTGTGACGCAACGCGGCCCAGTATCTGATCCTTTGCATCTACCAGATACCAGGTACGCTTGATTTCGCTTGGTTTAGGAAAATAGGTCTTTGACATAGGAATAAAAGTATACCATACATTGCATATCTGTCAAATCTTTTTTTTAATATTTCACTAAGCCCGCACAATGCCGGATTCTTCATGGTGACAGCCCCCTGCGCGAGGAGTGTCAGTCGCTCGGACATGCAAAGCCCGTGGTTTGCGCCTGAACGAAGCTCAGGCGGGCTTTGCAAACTCGCTTTGTGACACCCCTCGCGCAGGAGACTGTCACCGCGCCGCATCGAGCAATTGCCGGGTATACTGTTGGGAGGGATTCGAAAAAAACTCTTGCGTCAGGCCCTGTTCTACTACCCTTCCGTTCTGCATCACAAGGACATTATCCGCTATATATTTTATTACGGCCAGGTTATGGCTGATAAAAATGTATGTCAAATTAAAACGCTTTTTAAGCTGCAGGAAAAGGTCCAGGAGTTTGGCCTGGATGGTCAGATCGAGCGACGAGATCGGCTCATCCAAAACCAAAAGCTTCGGTTCGCACGCCAATGCGCGGGCAATGCAGATCCTCTGGCGCTGCCCTCCGGAAAATTGCGACGGATATCTGTCCAAAGCTGTTTCATCCAGGCCGACAGCCTCGAGCAGCCCTTTTGCTTTATCCCTCAAACCCTGCCGGAGGCACATCGAATGTATAACCAGCGGTTCATACAGCGCGTCTTTAATGCGCATCTTCGGATCCAGGCTGTTATACGGGTTCTGAAATATTATCTGGACGTCTTTACGGAAATTCTTGATATATGTATCATTGAATTTAACCTCTCCTGAATCTGCAGGGATAAGCCCGAGCAATATCTTAGCCAGCGTAGTCTTTCCCGACCCCGACTCTCCTACAATTCCCAGGGTAGTGAATTCCTGCAGAGAAAAACTGACCCGGTCCAGAGCCAGGGTCCTGCCTGCATCGGACTGAAACATACCCTTTTCTACTTTAAACTCCTTACTGATATCGTTAGCTTCCAGGATCATAATTTCCCTATTTTCTCATAAGCAGCGATCAGTTCCCGCGTGTGAAAATGCTCAGGTTTATCGAAAATCCGTGCGGTCGGACCTTCTTCCACGACTTTTCCTCTATACATCACGTAAATTCTTCCTGCTATTTTTTTAGCAATAGCAAGATTGTGGGTGATAAACAATAAAGAAAAGTTCATTTTTTCTTTAAGCTCTACCAGCAGCTTCAATATCTGGGCTTCGATGGTCACATCCAGGGAAGTTGTCGGCTCATCAGCGATAAGCAAAGCCGGCTTACATGCCAAAGACATTGCGATAAATACCCTCTGGTTCATGCCTCCGGAAAGCTGGTGGGGATAACTGCCAAAAACTCGGTCTGGGTCGTTGATCTGGACCTGCCTGAGCAGCTCATAGACCTTTATGCCGGCTTCTTTGCGCGCCAGCCCCTGGTGCTGGATCATCACTTCCACGATCTGCTCGCCGATCGTATACACCGGGTTTAAATAGCTTGTCGGCTCCTGAAAAACATATGCTATCTTAGCGCCCCGTATCGAAGAAAGCTGTTTCTCATTCAAGCTCATCAAATTCTGCCCTTCCAGGATCACTTCCCCCGAAACAACTTTCGCATTGGGGGGAAGTATCCGGGTCATTGCAAGAGCAGTTATAGTCTTGCCCGAACCCGATTCCCCTGCCAGAACTACCGTCTCGTTTTTGTCCAGCCTCAGGTCCACACCTTCAACCGCGTGAATGATCCGGCCTTCCAGATGAAAATCGACTCTCAGATTTTTTACTTCAAGCAAATTCGCCATGTGCTATTTTTATCCGATTATTTTCTTCAATCCCTCTGCGATAAAATTAAATCCCAAAATAGTTACCAGAATAGCCAGCCCCGGAAATATCGTGATCCACCATGCAATTCCCAAAGTGGATTTCGACTCGATCAGGATATTCCCCCAGCTGGGGATCGGAGGCTGGACGCCCAGCCCCAGGAAGCTCAAAGACGATTCCAGCAAGATCGCTCCGGCGATGCCCAGCGTAGCATTGACCAGTACCGGGCCGATCGCATTCGGTATTAAATGGCGGATGATTATCCTGGCATCCGAAGCGCCGAGCGCGTGCTCAGCCTGGATGAACTCCCTCGTCTTTAAAGAAATTATCTCTGCGCGGATCAACCTCGCCGGCCCCATCCAGCTTGTCAGGCCGATGACTATCATAATGTTATAGATCGACGGCTCGACTATTGCGATGATCGCAAGGATCAGAAAGAACGTAGGAAAACATAACATGATATCGGCAAAACGCATAACCAGCGCATCGACGTATTTGCCGTAAAACCCGGCCAAAGAACCCAGGATCAACCCAAGAAAGATAGATATTCCCACTGCTATAATACCCACAGAAAGCGAGATCCGTGCGCCAAAGATCATCCTGCTCAACAGATCCCTGCCCAGGCCGTCGGTTCCCAGCCAATGTCTTGCCGACGGAGGCATAAGCAGGTTCTGGCCGTCGATCAACGAAGGATCGAGCGGGCTTATCCAGGGCGCCAGAAGCGCTACGCAGCTGAAAAAAGCGATGATAACCAGCCCCCATAGCATATAAGGATTATTCTTCATTTATTTATACCGTATTCGCGGGTCGACATACGCATAGCTGATATCAGCGATCAAATTTCCGGTTATAGTAAGCACCGCGCCCAAAACTACCTCCGCCATTATCAAAGGTATATCCCTGCTCATTACCGCCTGAAAAAATAACTGGCCGAGGCCCGGGAGAGCGAAAATAGACTCAAAGATAACGCTGCCGCCCAAAAGCCCGGGAATAGAAAGCCCGACAAGCGTCACAATAGGCAGAAGCGCGTTACGCAAAGCATGTTTGTAAACGACCTTGCGGTAAGGCAAACCCTTGGCGCGAGCAGTATAGATGTAAGGCTGGCTTAGAGCCTCGAGTATGCTCGAGCGCATATACCGCGAAATAACCGCGAGCCCTCCGACCGAAGAGACAAACACCGGCAGGATCAAATGCCAGGAAACATCCCATATCTTATGCCAGGGGGTGAAATATTCGAAATCAAGGGAATGTATACCGGAGATCGGCAGCCAACCCAGCTGGATGCAAAAAAACTGCATCATCAGCAAAGCCAGCCAAAATGTGGGGACCGCAAGCAGAAAAAAAGCAAAATAAGTCGTTACCGTATCAAAAGCGCGCCCGGCTTGCGTTGCGGCTTTAATGCCTACGGGGATTGCGACCAGGAATACAAATAAAAGTGAAAGGATATTTATGCCGAGAGTAACAGGAATACGTTCGGCGATTTTATCCGCGATACGCCGGTTATCGATAAATGAACGGCCGAAATCAAAACTAACGGAATTTTTGAGCCAAAGCAAATACCGGACAGGCAGAGGCTTATCGAGATTAAAAGCCTTTGTAAGGCGCATCTGATATTCCGGAGAAACTTTAGGATTCATTGCCTGGTCAAGTGTCGAAAACTTACCGGGAGCCAGATTAATTATGGCAAAACTAAGTATAGTTACGCCTATGAGTACCGGGATCATCCCTAATAACCGTTTAAGAATATATTTGATCATGGCATTATCCTGTATTTCTGCTCTGCCTTGGGCACCCACCAATCGATGAAATTATAACCGATGCCGGCAGGCGCAGGCTTTACCTCCCGGAAACGGTTATGCAGCAGGGATAGGCTTTCCAAAGTATAAAGGAACATATAAGGCTGATCGTCGTGGATTATCTCGTGGATCTTGTGATATATCTTCTGCCTTTCTGCTTGATCGAATATCCGCCGGCCTTCAATAAGCAGTTTGTCCACTTCATCGTTCCTGTAACCGATAAAATTGAACTCTCCCTGTTTGGTCTTAGCCGAATACCAGATATCGTAAATATCAGGCTCCCGGGAAACCGACCAACCAAGAAGTATTGCCTCGAAATTTTTCCGGTCTATGTATTCGGACAGGAAAACGCTCCATTCGACAACTTTGATCTTAACCCTGATACCGATGTCTCTAAGCCTGCGCTGGATGATCTCGGCTGTTTTTTGACGTTGCTCGTTTCCCTGATTGGTTACAAGAGTGAACTCAAATGCCTGCCCGCCTTTTTCAAGCCAGCCGTCGCTGTTCGCATCCTTCCATCCTGCCTCAGCCAAAAGCTTCCTGGCCTTCTGCGGATCGAAAGCCGCAGGCAGAACACTGCGGTTATACGCCCAGGATTGCGGAACGAACGGCCCGGTCGAGATCACCCCGAATCCCAGCAGAACGACATCGATGATCTCCCGTTTATCTACGGCAAGATCTAAAGCCGCCCTTACTCTTTTATCTGAAAATTTAGGATTACTTAGATTATACCCCATATAGGTATAATTGAATCCCGGCAGCCGGAATTTACGAAAGTGTTTTTTAAAAAACGCCGTATCGGTCTGGCGGCTGAACTGCAAAGGCGTCAGGCCCGCGGAATCTATCCCCTGTGTTTGCAATTCCAAAAAGATCGTTGACTCATCCGGGATGATGCGGGTCACGGTGCGGTCTATATACGGCCTGTGCTCGAAATAACTGCCGTTGGCTTTCAGTTCTATTTTCTCCTGCACCTTCCAATTCTTTAAAGCATAGGGACCGGTTCCGACCGGTTTACGGGAAAAATCGGTTGTATTCAAATCCCGGCCTTCTAAAAGATGCTTTGGTATGATCGACATTCCCCAGCTTGCAAGGCCGGGAGCGAACGGTTCTTTATAAGTGACCTTGACCGTATAATCATCGATGACCTCAAGCGACTTTACCCGCTCGAAATCTCCGCCGTAGGGAGTGCGGACATCGGGATCTATCATTTTCTGATAAGTAAACTCGACATCATGCGCCGTAAACAAATGCCCGTCCTGCCACAGGACATTTTTGCGCAAATGAAAAACTATGATCAACCCGCCATCCAGTATTTCCCAGGTCTCAGCCAGGTCCCCGACCAGATTCAGATCTTTGTCGTATTTCACCAACCCGTTAAAGATCATGCCGCTTACTTCGGCTGAGGCTGAATCGGAAGCAAGCATGGGCAGGAGATTTCGCGCATCGGCGATAGAAGCGCTTACGATCGCGTCGCCGCGGTCCTGAGCGCGCGCCGGCAATACGGCTAAAAATAAAAAGACTACCAGCATTGCCGGTAGTCTTTTTAACAGTTCTGTATTAACAAAAAAACGTGGTTTCAAACCCACCTTGATCTCTTACTTAAGCTCTCCCTGACGAGGCTGTGGAGCGCTGCGCGTCTTGAGCGCCGGTTGATCTTCTGCCTGCACAGGCGGCTGCACTGCAGCGGGCTGCTGAGTAACTGCAGGCTGCGGAGTTGCAACCGGAACAGATTCTACAGGAGCTGCCGGAGCCTGAGCCGGAGCCGCTTGCTGCGACAAAGGCGCTGCCGGAGTTTTTTGCGTACTGACCGGAGCTGACCGGTATCCTTGAAGCAATGACCTACTTTTATGCACTGACATAACCGCAAGCGAAAGACAGGTAACAAAGAACACGACAGCGCTGACCGTTGTCGCCTTAGTCAGGAAAGCGCTCGTCTTTGTCCCGAACATCGACTCCAGGCCCGATAAATTCTCGACAAATCCGCCGCCGCGGCCGCGCTGAACCAAAACGATCGTGATCAAAAGAATGCAAGCAATTACATGGATCGCAATAACAAAACTCATCATAATTTCACCCTTACTTCTTTACCTTTGCCGCAGAAATCACTATCTGGGCAAAGGAATCAACCTTGAGGCTGGCTCCCCCCACGAGGGCTCCGTCCACATCAGGTTGACGCATTAATTCTTCTATATTCTCCGGCTTCACCGAGCCGCCGTATTGAATCCTTATACTCGCCGCGACATCCTTGCTGTACAATTTCGCCAGGATCCCGCGGATATACTGATGCGCTTCC
>Ga0265297_10007590_pt1 | contig 14939 bp, 9 predicted proteins | sample Munlanlwell13791_FD_192502 | JGI IMG/M metagenome (GOLD analysis project Ga0265297, IMG submission 192502) | Leachate microbial communities from a municipal landfill in Southern Ontario, Canada - Leachate well 137-91 | ecosystem: Engineered > Solid waste > Landfill > Unclassified | place... | reverse complement strand
CGCCGAGGTTCGCGCGCAACTCCTGCGCCGCGGCGATGCCGATCATGTGCGCGCCGATGCCTTTCATTGGCCGCGTGGGCTCGAATTTCGGCGTCATCAAGCCCGGCTCGAAGGAGTATCTCAAGAACGTCGCGAACGTCTTTACCGCGTCCTCCGCCGCGCGAGCGTCGCCACTGGCTTTCGCGCAGGCGGCGAAGGCGATGGCGGCGAATGACTCGCTGTAAACGTAGCGTCGCATCCTCAGCGGCCGGCCCTCGCGCGTGACGGTAAACCACATCTTCCCATCCGGCGAGAAACCGTGCCGACGGATGAACTCAACGCAACTGCGCGCCGCCTCCAGCCACTCCGCGCGACGCTCGACGGTGTTGTAGAGTGTCGCGAACATCCATCCCGCCCGGCCCTGGAACCAGACGGACTTGTCCGTGTCCACCACCGTCCCGTCGCGGTCCAACGACGTGATGATGCCGCCCTGCTCGCGGTCCATGCCGTGCCGCAGCCAGAACGGGATGACATTGCCCAGCAGCGTATCGCGATAAAAGGCTCCGATAGCTGCGTTGCTCTGGTCATCAGCGAGGTTTGTTTGCATCGTCATCAGCGAGTCATCGCCGGATTATTGCGCGGGCGGCCAGAAAGTGAAAGCCGCAGTTTTTGCCTGCAAACACCATGCGCTTGCATCTGCTGGCGTTCGCATCTAACGTGCCGAAGGTCTGCGCTCAACCGGAGCACAACAAACATGAATACTCCCTCTCCAATTCCCAACTTCGCCTTCCGTCTCGCTTTCGTCCTTGCGCTGCTGGCGGTCGCCGCTGGCGGCGGCCCTCGCGCCGACGCGGCCAATTGGCCGTCCTGGCGCGGCGGCGTGGACGGCAGCGGCATTTCCAGCGAGAAGAATCTGCCTTTGGAGTGGTCCGACACGCACAATATCCGCTGGCGTGTGAAGCTGCCCGAACGCGGCAACTCCACCGCCGTCGTCTGGGGTGAGCGCGTGTTCGTCACGCAAGCCATCGAGGCGGAAAAGCGGCGCACGCTGATGTGCTTTCACCGCGCCGATGGCCGGTTGCTCTGGCAGCAGGGCGTCGTTTACGCGGAGCCGGAACGGACGCAGCCAAGCAACCCCTATTGCTCCGCGTCGCCCGTGACCGACGGCGAGCGTGTGATCGCGAGTTTTGGTTCCGCCGGGCTGGTCTGCTACGACCTTGACGGGCGTGAGCTGTGGCGGCGCGACTTCGGTAAACTGGATAACATCTGGGGCAATGCTTCCTCGCCGGTGATTTTCGAGGACCTCTGCATCCACTACCACGGCCCGACCAAGAATGCGTCGCTCGTGGCGCTCGACAAGAAAACCGGCAAGACGGTTTGGAAGTTCGATGAGCCGGCGTGGGACACCAGCGCCCGCACCGACGGTTTCAAAGAAAAACGCGACGGCGTCGTCGGCACGTGGAGCACGCCCATCGTCATCCGCGCCGGTGGACGCAACGAGTTGGTGATGACGTTCCCGCAAGAGACGCGGGCGTTCGATCCACGCACGGGCCGCGAGCTGTGGCGATGCAGCGGGTTGAGCCCGCTCATCTATGCGTCACCGATTTTTGGCGAGGGCATCGTGGTGGGCATGGGCGGCTTCTACGGCAACTCACTCGCGGTGAAGCCGGGCGGCCAGGGCGATGTAACCGCCACGCGCCGCGTGTGGCACCAGGTGCGCTCCAAAGTCGGGATCGGCTCCGGCGTGATCAAGGACGGCCATGTTTACCACGTGCAATCGTCGGGCGCGACCACGTGTCTGAAACTGTTGACGGGCGAGCTTGTCTGGGAAGAGAAACCCCGGGGCGTGAGCAGGAAAGCCAGCAGTTGGTCGTCCATGATCCTCGCCGGCGATCGCCTCTACTATCCGAATCAGGGCGGTGACGTGGTGGTGCTCAGGGCCGGCCCGAAGTTCGAGCAACTCGCGGTGAATTCGCTGAAGGAGCCGACAAACAGTTCGATCGCGGTCTCCGACGGCGAACTATTCCTGCGCACAGAAACAACGCTATGGTGCATCAGCACCGCAAAGCCTGCCGCCCCGGCGCGTTGAGTCCGGACGGGTCAGGCCGCCTGGGGCCGAATCCACTCGAAGAACCCGATCCGTTCGAGATCGCCGCGGAGCTTGGCGGCCTGCTCGGGCGTCAGGCTTCCGTTTGGAAGCCGCGCCGGGCCGACGTTCACGCCGAGCATCGCCATCACAGCCTTGGCGGCTCCCATGAAGCCGTAGTTGACAAGGACCTGGACCATCTGCACCGAGCGGAACTGTTCGCGCCGCGCCGTGTCGAGGTCACCGCGCTCGAACGCCGCAATAAGCCGAAGATAAATCGGCGCGGCGAAGTTATAGGTGCTGCCCACCGCGCCGCGCGCGCCCATCGACAGAGCCGCCAGCAGCATCTCATCGAAGCCGAAGGCCACGTCGAGCGTGCCGCCCGCCGCGCGAAGGCAAAGCTGGTATTCCATCAGGTTGTTGCTGGTGAACTTCAGCCCGGCGAGGTTCGGGATGCGCTGCGCTCCCTTTTCCAGAAACTCCGACGCCGACAGCGTGACGCCGGTGAATGACGGAATTTCGTAATAGTAGAACGGCAGCGCCGGCGCGGCTGACGCGATCTCCGCCATGCAGTCCACCAGCAGGTCCACGCTGCGCGGCTTGAAGTAGCTGGGCGCCACTGCGGCGATGGCCGTCGCCTTGAGTTGCTGGGCCTGCGCGGCCAGCGCGCGGCCATCCGCGAGGCAGTTGGCGCCGGCATGAACAACAACCCGCAGCGCCGTGCCGCGCGTGACCTCGCTCCAACGTTGCGTGAGAGCGCGGCGCTCGTCGAGCGAGAGTGAGTGCATCTCGCCCGTGGTGCCGCCGATGAAAGCGATGGTGACACCGTTGGCCAGGAGGAGGGCCGCCTGTTTTTCGACAATGGGAAGATTGAGCGAACCGTCCGCGGCAAACGGCGTGTGCGGCGCGGCAATGAGACCGTGAAGTGGCGTGGTTGTTTTCATAAATAGGTGTGAGCATTGTGACGGAGTACCCGCGGATCGTCAACTATCGCAACGCGGCTTGTAATTGGCGCCGGACCGTGAAAAGCTGCAAGTTGAGTCCGAACATCACTCATGGAACAGGCGAAAAAATTCCCAGGTTTTGGCCAGACGCTGCTGCTAATGCTGGCGGCTATTATTCTCATTGTCGGATTGACCATCCCGGTGGCGGTGGCGGCCAGCCTCCTGTTCAAGGTGAACCCGGCGGAGTATCCGGGAACGATGGGCTGCATCAATCTCGTGGCGTTTGGCGCAATCCTCACTTTAGGTGCCCTCCTCACAAAGGCGCCGCTGCGCGAGGTGTTTCCAATGCAGCCGATACGATTTGCATTGGTGCTGCCTCTGATCCTGTCGATGCTCGGTGCAGTCATCGTGCTCTCGGAAGTGGACAACTGGATGCGCAGCATGTTGCCGATGCCGCGATGGCTGGTGGAGTTCTTCGCCGACCTGATGACCGCCAAGAACGGTTTCTGGGGATCGCTCTTCACCTTGTCGTTCGTTGCGCCTGTCACCGAGGAACTGTTTTTTCGTGGATTGGTCATGCGCGGTTTTCTGAGCCGATACTCCGTGTGCACCTCGGTGCTGGTTTCGTCTCTCCTGTTCGGAATCATTCATCTTAATCCCTGGCAGTTGGTGTCCGCCACCATGCTGGGGTTGCTGTTCGGCTGGTGGTTTGTGCGGACGCGCTCGCTGTTGCCGTGTCTGGCCGGCCACGCATTGGCCAACAGCGCGTTGGTGTTCATTCCATTCCTGCCCCTGCGCATCTCCGGCTTCAATGCCGGCTCGCCGCTTGACGCGACGGTGGAATTTCAGCCGCTGTGGTTCGATCTCCTCGGTCTGGCGCTGCTCGTCGCAGGCGTGTGGCTCTTTGCCGCGTGGAGCCGCAAGCCGCCCGTCGAAAACACCGCGTCAGCCGCGCAGGCCGTTTGAGGCGGAGGCGGTATTCGCGGCAGCGGCGCGTTCCTCCATGTTCTTCGGCCGGATGAACAACACCGCGGCGGCAGAAAGCGCAGAGACGACGGCGCAGAGCGCGAACGCGACGGAGAACGAAATGCCCTCGTCGCGCATCCAGCCGAGCACAACCGTCGCGCCCGCGCCGACGCTGATGCTGACCATGTTCATAAAGCCGTAGCCGGTGGCGCGATGTTCCGGCCGCGCAATCTGGCAGAGGATCGGCATATTGTTGCAGTCGAAAAATCCCCAGCCGAGGCCAAAGAGGATCATGAACACAATGGCCGCGCCGATGTTCCACGCGTAGCCAAGCCCAAGCAGCGCGGGCACGCACAACGCCATGCCGATGGCGCTGGTGTAGATGCGCCCGCGGTCCGTTGCCCGCATCCAATAGTCGGCCAGCACGCCGCCGAACAGCACGCCGGCAAACGACGCGATCTGGATGTAGCCCGTGGCCGAGAGTCCGGCGGGGCCTTCCTTCAGCTTGAATGTGTCGGCCAGAAACGTCGGCAGCCAGTTCTTCGTGACCCATCCGCCGATAGCCGGCAGCGTGAAATACATCACCAGAATCCAGAACGCCGGCTGTGTCCACAGCGCACGGACCGTGTCGCCGATGGTGATGTGCGATTTGCCCCGCCGAGCCTCGCCGCTCTCGGAAGGCGCATCTTTCAGCGCCAGCATCAGCACCACCGCATAGGCCACACCCGCCGCGCCGAACCACGTGAAACAGTTCCGCCAACTGCTCATCTGTGCGATGTAGCCGCCGATGCCGCCGAGCGCCATGCCCGTATAGATGCCCGTCTGGTGGATTCCCACCGCCCGCGCCCGCGTGCTGCCGGGATGAAAGTCCGCAATGAGCGCCAGCGCCGCTGGGATATAGAACGCCTCGCTAATGCCCATCAGCGCGCGGTAGAATTTCATCTCGCCGTAGGTGTTCGCGTGGCCGGTGAGCCACGTCACCGCCGACCAGACAAACAAGCTGCCAATGACCGTCCAGCGGCGATTGAACCTGTCCGCCACGAACCCGCCGATGGGGCTGAGCAGCGCGTAGATCCACATGAAAATCGCCATCAGCACGCCAAACTGCGCGTCGGTGGCAATGCTGGGGATGTCGGCTCGAATCGAAGCGCGGATGGTCGAGACCATCTGCCGGTCGAGATAATTCAACATCGCAACGGGCCAAAGCAGCGCGACGGCGGCCCAAGCGTAGCTGGTGGTTCTGGAAGCAATCGAGTTCACGCGAAGCTCAGTGTGGACAAGCCGGCTGAAAAGTCCAGACTTCCGGTGAACGCACGCCGGGCCGCGCTTCGCCACCGGGGATGACGACGCGGCCGTTCCACTCGATGGCTGTGGTGGTCACAAGCGAGAACGGCACCTGGCCGGAGACCTTCCACGCGTCGGTTCTTGGATCGTAAGCAAGAATGTCGCGCGGAAAACCTTTGTGCGCGGTTGGCGGTGTGTTGACCTGCGCGCCATCGTCGCCGCCGATGACGAGCAGTCTGCCGTTGAGGACAGGCGCAGGCGACGGCGCAGCCACGGACACGCGAGGCAGGTCGGCGACACGATGCCAACCCTGGCCCGGCGTGTAGCGATAGGCGTCACGCAGCCACTCGCGCACCGGCTTGCCGTCCGCTCCCGCGCCCAACGCCACGCCGCTGAACAGAAAAAACGAACCCTCGCACGCTCCAGCCGTTGCCAGCATCCGCCCGCGGCCAGGCCACGGCTCCAACTCGCGCCAACCAGCCCCTGCCTTCCCGAGATCAAGCGTCCAAAACGTCTTCGACGCCGTCGTTGCGTTCGGCGTCGCGATGCCGCCCGCGACGTAAATCGTGCGGTCCAACAATGCGCCGCTCATGTTCGCGCACGGCCGGGGCAGTGGCGGAAGCGAGGTGGTGGTGAGCTTGCCGTCGCGCCAGCTCAACAGAAACACATCGCCGTGATGTCCTTGTGCGCTGCTGCCACCGATGCAAACGATGCCATCTTTCGTGGTCACGGACACACCATACCCGAGCGGATGCGGCAGTTTGCCGGCGAGCCGCCACGCGCCATCCGGTTTCTCCAGCGTGAAGACCGAGTCATACCAGACCTTCGTGCCGCCCTCCCACGGACGCTTGCCGGGAAAGTTTGCGCCGCCGGCAACCACCAGCGCACCGCCGCTGACACCGGCAAATGAACCGGCGAAACCTTCACGGTCGGGAATGGTCGGCAAGGGGTTCCATCGAAATGATGATGTCATGGATTCAGGACCTCCGGCAAAACACGCGGTCGCAGCGGCCCACACGGCTGACCGCGCGAGAAAACGCGCGCCTTGCAGAGCCAGTGTTTGCGCGCGGGCAATCATCGCGCGTCATTCACCACGTTTTGCGGCTGTCCACGCAGCCAGGCGCAGACGTTGTCCGCAGCGACCTTCATGAGCCTCGCGCGGGCCTCGCGCGTCGCCCAGGCAATGTGCGGAGTGATGATGCAGTTCTTCGCGCGCAGAAGCGGATTGTCCGCCGGTGGTGGCTCGACCGAAAGCACGTCGAGGCCGGCCCCTGCAAGGCGGTCGTGGTTGAGTGCGTCGGCGAGGTCCGCGTCGTTTACCAGGCCGCCGCGCGCGGTGTTGATGATAAACGCCGTCCGCTTCATTTGCGCCAGCCGCGCGGCGTTGATGAGTTCCCGGGTCTCCGCCGTGAGCGGACAGTGCAGCGTGACAACGTCGCTCTCGCGAAAGAGCGTGTCGAGGTCTGTGAACCGCACCTCATCGCTGCCGCAGCGTGTGGCGTTGGCGTCAAACGCCAGCACCTTCATTCCAAACGTGCGGCCAATGCGGCCCACCGTCTGTCCGATTCGCCCGAAGCCAACGATGCCGAGCGTGCGCCCGTGCAATTCCATAAGCGGGACATCCCAGTAACAGAAGTCCTGCGACGACGTCCAGCGCCCCTCGCGCACAGTCTGCGCGTGATGGCCGGTGCGATTAGTCAGTTCCAGCAGCAGCGCGAACGCCGCCTGTGCGACGTTCGCCGTGCCGTATTCGGGCACATTGCAAACAGGAATGCCCCGTTCGCGCGCGGCCGCGATGTCCACCACGTTGTAGCCGGTGGCCAGCACGCCGATGTAGCGCAACTGCGGCAGCGCGGCAATGACGGCGCGGTCGAGGATGGTCTTGTTGGTCAGGACGATCCCGGCGTCCCGCGCCCGCTCCACCGTCAGCGCCGCGGGCGTGCGGTCGTGAGTCTCAAACTCTCCGAGCGACTTGAATTGCTCCCAGCTCAAGTCACCCGGATTCAGAGTGTAGCCGTCCAAGACGACGATCTTCATGCTGCTCACCATTCGCCTCTCCGTTTGAATTTCGTCGCCGCATTCCTGCCGAACTGCCGCCCGGCCTTGTCCATCGCGCTGAGAATCTCCCGCAAACTCCTGCCGGCCGTATCGCGCGCGGCGGGAATCACCGTGCTGCATTCGTTCGCATCCATGAACCGCGCCGCATCGAGCAGGTGTTTCTCCTCGCCGAACGGGATCGCGAGAAAACCGTGCTTGTCCGCGTGGATGAGCTGGCCCGGCTCGATGCGCCGGCCAAAAACCTCGACGGGACAATTCCACCGGATCGGATGCACGAACGCGTGACCGACACAGAGCCGGCGCGCGATCGCTTTGAAGCCGGCGTTGCACATCTCGTCGAGATCCCGGATGGCGCCGTCCGTGATCGTACCCACGCAGCCGAGCGCGCGGTGGGTATTGCTGCAGACCTCGCCCCAGAACGCACCGATGGTGTGCGGCTTGTCGATGTCCTGCACAACGACGATCTTCGGCCCCGGGACGCTGGCGATGTAGCGGCGATACTGGCTCCAGCCTTGCGGATTTGCCAGGCGGTGCTTCACGTTGCTGGGCTCGACGACGACCGTCACCGCGTAGCCAACCATCGGCCCCATCTGCGGCATGAAGTCGCGGCATTCTTCGAGGTTGAAACCATCCGCGCCGGCGTTGTGCCGCGTGATCTGTTCCCAGCCGTTGTAGATCGTCGGCGTGTTCCAACGTTTGAGCTGGAGCAGTTCGGCTTGCGACAGGCGGGATGGGGAAGTTGATTTCGTCTTTGCAGTTTTCATCGGGCGATTACTTCGATGGCTTCGGCAGAACTGCCCCGATCTCGGCGGCAACCTTCTTCGCCAGGAACGCGGAGCCTTCGTCGGTATAATGCACATCCTTCGGTTTTTGCATCTTGTCCAGTTGTGGCGTGATATAGGCGTTGAGGTCGTTGATGCGAACACCGTTGGCCTCCATGATCTTCTTCGCGATGCCGTTGTATTCGGCTTCGTCGCCAAATCTCCGCCCCGGCTGCAGCTCGCCGTCGGGAATCGGTGTGATCGTGGCCCAGATGAGCTTCGCGCCGGTGGCTTTCATTTTCGCGACCAACTCGCGAAGGTTCTTCTCATAGTCGGCCGGCTCCACCTGGCGTTTGCCGTCGGGCATGAACTTCAGGTCGTGGATGCCCCAGTTGAAGTGGATGACGTCCCATTTCCCGGCGCCGAGCCACTTGTCTATGTTGGCGATGCCGTTCTTGGTGGGACCTCCATTGGTAGGAATACGATGGACGTTGGCCTTGCCCTCGAGAAGTTTCCGCACGGGCAACGTGTAACCCATTGAGATCGAGTCGCCGATGAGCAGCACGCGCGGCAGGCCGGCCACATCTTGAACCGCCACGAGTGACGGATGAGGCTGGCGTTTCGCGGCGGGCGCCGCGGCGGATGCGTTGAGCGCAACGAGCAGTGCGAGAAGGCTGATGAGGATTTTCATTTCGGTTGTTCCTTTCATTGGACGGCGCGCCACATCATCTCGACGGCCCGCTGTCGTGTAAAGCCTCCTTGCGGCAGCGTCTGCGATGTCGGGAGCATGGCCGCGAACTCCGCCGCCGTCACCGGCGCTTCATCGCCGCGCCCGGCCTTCGCCACGGCGCGGGCAAGCGCATTGGGATCGAGTTTGCCGCCGCGCAACTTTGCGAAACCATCCGCCCAGACTTTGGCAGTTGCGAGTTTCAACGGCGCGGCCATGTTCGCGTCGTAGTTGGCGAAGAAACCTTTCGTGCCGAAGTATTGCACGGCGGGAATCCACGATGCCTTGCCGCCAACGTTGATGTCGTTGAAAAAGCTCACCAGTTGGCGGCGCTTGACCAGGGTCCGCACCAGCAAGTCGCTGTCGAGCTGTGCGGGCGTCGTTTTCTGCTGCTTCGCCAGCGCAGCGGCGAAACCAGCGGCCTCGCCCGTCTGCATCCAAACCGGCTCCAGCCGCACCGCGCCCCACGCGATGTGCGTCGCGGACAGGCAGGCCGGCACGAGCAGGTTGTCCACGCCCCGCGGCAACAGTGAGCGATAGGGAATCTGGCCGGGCCGGGATTCCTCGGTGAGGATGAGCTTCCCGTCATAATGGAAATTGGGACGCGAGTCGGTCGTGCACGAGTGCGAGTCCATGTACCAGTCGGTAATGGCAATGCTGTCGGGATGGATCGGCGTGCGACCGAAGCCGGGCGCGAGCGAGTTGTCGTGCTCGCTGTAAACGTGGCGACCGACAATGCGACGCGCCTCGCGGACATACATCTCGTAGGGGAGGTGGTTGTTGTCGGCAAACTCATCCTTCGGCAGACCCCACTCGCGGAACTTCTCGCGCTGCTTCGGCGAGATCGACTCGTCGTTCTGGAGGAAATACATCAGCCCGAGCGCGAAGTTCAGGTGGCGCTGGATGATCTTCTCGCGCGCCGGCCAGTCGGCCTCGGGATAATCGTGGTTCTCGCCCGGCAGGATGGGCGAGTTCATGTGTGATTTGTGGTTTGGCCCCGCGTTGGTGGCGATGCCCTTGCGTTCGTAGTTGACGTATTCCTCGCGGTTGTAGTTGGGCGGCGGCGCGGTGAGAAGGATGCGATTGGCCGGGTCTTTTGTGACACAAAAACGGTAGTTGTAAGCCTGCACCGCGCGGTCGGCAGTGAACGGGCTGGCCGGATCGATGCTGCCCTGTTTCGAGCCGTAGGGCCGGATGTTCAACCGGCCCTTCAAAGCATCGACTGGCGCGGGGCCAGGCGCGATGTTGCAGAAGAGCTTGCCGGCGTGCGGCTCGTTGTATTCGTCGCGCGCCTCGCGGCCGCAGCGATACGGCACCTTCGCCAGCGCGAACAAGTCACCCTCGTAGGTCGCGTCGGCGAACATTGTGCCGCGCACGCGGATTTCCTTCTGCCCGCTGTATTCGCGCAGCGTCACGCTTCGCAGCAACGCGCCGTCGCGTTCAACCGCGGCCGGATAGTGACCCAGCAGCAGCGTGATCTTCGTCTCGCCCGCCACGAGCCGGTTGAACTCGCGTTCGGCCACGCGTGGCTCGGCCCAGCTGATCGGGTAATGCTCGTGCGTGTAGCGGACGACCTGATGGTCGTGCGAGTTCTCGCCGTAGGTGGCAATGTAGTACCGCTCGATGTTCCTCAGCAGTTCGGTGAACAGCGGCGCACGATGCCCGCCGTAGAGCGCGTCCCATTGCATCAGACCGTTGCTCATCATGCCGCCGATATGGCGGTTGTGCTGCACCAGCAGGACGGAGCAGCCTTCGCGCGCGGCGCGCACGGCGCACACTACGCCAGCACTCGTGCCGCCGACCACGACGAGGTCGTAAGACTTGCCGTCCACGTCCTGCGGTTTCGAGTCCCTGGCGAGTTGCACCGGTTCCGCAGGCGGCGCCTTTGGCGGGGACGGCGTGGCTCCCTTTGGCGCAAGCGGCGAAACAGCGACCGCGGCGGCAGCCTTGGCGCGCGCGTTGTCGGCAGATGTGACGCCTTCTCCCGGCGTCGCTTTGAAACCCGCCTCTCGCTGGGCCTCGTGTTCTGCTTTCGCAATGGCAGCCGGAACGAACTGCACCGCGTCCACCACGACGAAGCCATCGGCATCCGTGTTGGAAATCGTAACCGAACCCTGCCTGCCCGCGGCGAATTTGAATACTCCGAGCGCGCGCGGCACGCCATCGACGAAGGCATCCTTGCGCTGGTTGACAGTCACGGTCTTCTCGCCGTCCGCGCTCACGATGATCACCGGCACCTTGGTGGCGCGATTGTTTGTCGCAACGTAGATCAGCCGCACTTCGTAGTTGCCGGCCTCTTTGATGTCCGGCGTGAAGCGCGCCGTCTTCTTTCCCTGCTCCCGGTTGCTGTCGTGGCGGTAGCCCTTGCCGACGAACGCGGGTTGTTTGGAGCTTTCAACCCAGTCACCTGTGAACTGTCCTGCGTCGTCGTCCATGAGGATGCCGGCGGGCCGCAACACAGACACTTTTGTCTGCGCCGGGTCAGGTGGTTGGACAGACGGGAGTATCCGTCCCGCAGCCACTCTCTTGTCGATTTCTTCCAGCTTGAACCTCGTGCTCACGACCGAGTGCTTTTCCGGGCCGGAGCGGTATTTGATGTAGGTGGTCGCGACGATCATGCCGTCAGGCAATAGCTCCACGCCGGGGTAGCCGCAATCGCCCACGCGGCTGGCATGGCTGTGCAGGAGCTTGACACGATACTGGCCGGGCCGACCCTTTTTGATGTCATCGTAGCGGCCCACCCACGCGACGAAATGGCCTCTCGTCGGGCTGTTCAGCGCCTGATCGCGGAAGGCGACGACGAGGCGGCCGTCTTTGGCATACACGCCCATGTGGCGGTCGCCGGTGAGACCCCATGGCGTGTCGGTGGGCGCGCTCCAGGTCTGGCCTTCATCGCGACTGAACATCACAAGGCTGCGGCCTTTGTGCTTGTTCTCGCGCATCAGACAACAAAGCTCCGAGCCATCCGGCGAGCGAAACCCAAACGGCTCGCACGGGTCCTTGCCTTCCACCTTGGCAACGGTGCGCGGCTTGCTCCACGTCAAGCCGCCATCGGAGGTGATGGTCTGGAGCACTTCGAGAGGGCTTCGGTCTTTGCCTTCGGGTCCTTTGTGATAGAGGCCCAGGTAACGCCCGTCCTTGAGCCGCACGATGCTGCTGAAAGTCATCACGCACGTAAAACCGAGCGGCGGCATTTCCTTCCAGGTCTTGCCGCCGTCCTCGCTCATGATGCTGGGCATCGCGTTGGAACTGAATCGCTTCCCAAGCCAGGCGGAGAACACCCACAACCGCTCCTTGCCCGCAGGGTCAACCAATCGATAGATGCTTGGGCAGTTTTGGTGTGTCTTGAAACCGGGCGGCAGTTGGTCGTCCAGCCGCGCCCACGTGCGCCCGCCATCGTCGCTGCGCGCCATCGGCCCTGCCGCGCCGCCGTGTTTGATGCACCACACGCAGAAGATCGTCTTGCCGTCCGGCATCAACACCGTCGTCGGGTGGCCCTGATAGACCGCCTCCGTGCCTTGCGCGATGACGACATGCCGTGAGGCCTCGCTCGAAATGTCTGCGATGGGAAGATCCGGTTGCTCCGCAGCAACCGCAGCCACTGTCGCAAAGGTGAGAATGACAAGGGAGATGATGGTTTTCATGGTTGCTGGAGTCGGTTCCAAAGCTGAAGCAGGCAGTCGCCGCGCCGCGTTTCAGTGCGGGGTGAGTCCTTCGCTTCCGCTGCATGGACTGCGACAGCGAGTTTCGCCGTATCGAGGGCGCCTTGGCGGAGTTTGTCGGCGGCGTCCTGCCACAACGCGCGCACGCTTTCCGTGAGCGGCTCATCGAGCCGCGCGTCGTAGTTGCGAAAGAAACCCTTGGTGCCGAAATACTGCGCCGCAGCGACGCGCGGGTCGTTGGAGGTGACGTCCACATCGTTGAAGAAGCTTACCATCACGCGGTTCTTCGCCAGGGTCTTCACCAGGAGATCGGGGTCGAGCGATGCGGGCGCAGTCTTGCGCCTCGCGGCCAGCGCGGCGGCGAAACCGGCACTCTCACCCGTTTGCATGAAGACTGGCTCCAGCCGCACGGTGCCCCAGGCAACGTGCGTGGCGCTCAGGCACACCGGCACGAGCAGGTTGTCCACGCCTTGCGGCAGCAGGCAGCGGTAGGGGATTTGTCCGGGAAAAGTCTCCTGGTGCAGCATCGCCTTGCCCTCTTCCAGCGCGCCGGGAATGCGCGCAAGCGTGCAGGAATGGCTGTCCATGTACCACTCGGTCACGGCCACGCTGTCTGCGTGGGCGGGCGCGCGCTCCAAGCCGGGTGGTAACGTGGCGTCGTGCTCGGTGAGCAACGCACGCCCGGTGATGCGGCGCGCTTCGCGCACATACATCTCATAGGGGCGGTGGCCGTTGCCGGCGAACTCGTCCTTTGCCAACCCATACTCCAGCCAGGCGTGCCGCACGATCTCCGGCACTGTGGGATCGTGCTGGAGAAAATAGAGCAGGCCCAGCGTCATGTCCCAGTGCTCGTCCATGATGCGCTGTCGCTCCGCCCAACCGGCTTCGACGTAGGCGGTCTGCAGACCGATGAGCTGCGGACGGTTCCAGCCAAACTTCCCGTTGGGGATGGACTCCACGCCGGAAAATATCTCCAGCATCTTGAGATAGTAAGGGTCGTAATTGGCCGGTTTGGCAATGGGCACGCGATTCGCAGGATTCGTGGTGAGGATTGTCCGGTAGTTGCACGCCTGCACCGCGCCATCCGCCGCCCCGGTGCTTTGTGGCAGCGGCGCCTGCCAGCCGCTGAATTTGCGCAACTTCAACCGGCTCCGTAACTCGGTGAGTCGCGCGACTTCCGGCGTCGGCGGCTCCATGACGGGCCGCATGAAAAGGATGCCTGCGTGTGGCTCGCCGTGTTCTTCACGGGATTCGCGCCCCACGCGGTACGGCACTTTCGCCAGGGCTGCGAGGTCGCCTTCATAGGTGCAATCGGCAAAGATACTGGCGCGGACTTTCATCTGACCCCCACCACCCAGCGGCGCGGCCAGTGTCAAAGATTTCAACAACGCGCCCTGGCGCTCGACCGCCACAGGCACGAGGTTCTTCAGCACGATGAGGTTCTTCTCGCGACGCACCAGCGCTTCCAGAATCTGCTCCGCCACGCGCGGTTCGTAGCGACCGTTGGTGTGCCCGCTTGCGCCGGGCAGCGCGCTGCGATACTGCGGCGAGTCCGCGCCATACTTCACGCGATAGTGCTCAAACAAGGCCGCGCGCACCTCGTCATAGATCGGCGAACGCTTGCCCTCCCATTGCGTGTCCCACACACCGAGACCGCTGGTGACGATGCCGCCAAGATGCCCGTGGCGGTTGACCAGCAGCACGCGCAAGCCCTCCCGCGCCGCGCGTACTGCGCACGCGATGCCGCCCGGTGTGCCACCGATGACGACGAGGTCATGTGTTTGACCGTCCGCGTTCTGCGGCCTGGCCGTCTTTTTCTGCATCTTGTCCGTCTCATCGAGCTTGAAGCGCACGCTAACGACGGAATGTTTTTCCGGGCCGGGGCGATATTTGATGTAGGTGGTCGCGACGAACGTGCCGCCCGGCAACAACTCCAAGCCCGGATAGCCGCAATCGCTGCCTTTGTAGCTGTGCAGCAGCTTGATCCGATACTGGCCATCGCGTCCGGCGAGGATGTCCTCGTAACGGCCGACCCATGCGACGAAGTGGTTCCTGGTTGGACTGTTCTTGCCCGTGTCGCGGAAACAAACCACCAGCCGCCCATCGGCGGCGTATCGGGCCATGTGACGGTCGCCATGCAAGCCGGCAGGCAACGGTTTGGCCTTCGACCATGTGCGCCCCTCGTCGTCGCTGGTCATGTAGAGCGCGATCCGCTCTTTGTTTTCGCGCAACAGGCAGAGCAATTGTTTACCGTCAGGCGAGCGCACCAGCGCCGGCTCGCAGGGTTTGAGCTCGCCGAGATCGAGAACGATACGCCAGGAGGTCCACGTCAAACCGCCGTCCTCTGAGAGACTCTGGGCGACGATGTTTGAACGCTTGTCCTGCGTTTCACCGGGGCGGCGTATGTTGGTCATGCCGAGTAACTTCTTGCCGCCCTCGATGGGCACGATGGCGCAGAATGGCATCACGCAT
>Ga0265297_10007589_pt1 | contig 14940 bp, 17 predicted proteins | sample Munlanlwell13791_FD_192502 | JGI IMG/M metagenome (GOLD analysis project Ga0265297, IMG submission 192502) | Leachate microbial communities from a municipal landfill in Southern Ontario, Canada - Leachate well 137-91 | ecosystem: Engineered > Solid waste > Landfill > Unclassified | place... | reverse complement strand
TCTTGAGTAGTTCCTTTAATAGCAATTTTTAGAGGGTCGTTAGTCATAAAGTATCCTTATTAATCATAACCTAATTATGTGCAATTATTCTAATTGGTTCTACTATTTGATTATTTAAATCTACATTAACTCGGTCAAAACTATAACCTTCTTTTTCAGCAATTATCAAGTACCTCCCGTCAGCCAACGGAGTTGAAATTTTAAATTGACCTAGTGAATTTGTTTTAATTACCCTGGCTGGATTTCCATATTTATCTTGAATTTCTACGATCACTCCATCAATTATCTTTCCATCAATACTAGTCGCCATCCCCACAATTACATTTGGAATTTCTGATCTATCTGGCATCGGGATTGCTCCAAAATTTGCTGTTCCAGTTGCCCCTAATTTTTCTGTTTTTAAATTTAAATCAACCTTTTTATCTCTCCAATCAACTCCAGTTTTTACTTCTGATCCACCCTCGCTTTTAGTGGGAACAGTCATTTCGTTTATTCTTGGCTTTGTCTGAATTTGTTCATTTTGAATCTGCTGATCCTGAGTCTTTTGGACAACCTTTTCTTCCTTAATTCCTGATATTTTAATCATATTTGTCAAAGCCTTCAGTCTATTTTCTTTATCCACCAAATTACCCACCATTTGATTTTGGTTTTCCATCGGCCGATCCACTTCATCTGCATCAACTTTAGTTTGAGACTCAATATCCAACCAATTTTTACTCGCCCTCTTTTTATATGTGTAAATAGTCGGTGAATAAATTGATTTTAAAAAAGAGAACACCCAAGTTTCCAAAGGTCTATCTTCAAATGGTACAAAAGCCAATAGTAATCCACCTCCAGCTAGCAACAACATTAACGGCCATTTAACCAGTACTATCAATTTTGTTGCGTTGACTATTATTGCCAATATTATTCCCACAGCTGCTTTCAAAAATTGTTTCAAAGTCATATCTCCCACTAACTTAAATTCGTAGGATGATATTTGCTGTGGAATCGCGTGCTGTTCCATTATTAAATTCTACCAGTAAACACTCTGTTTGATAAACTACCTTATGTCCAAATTACTTGTTGTCGATGGTCATGCCATTATTCATCGTGCCTATCACTCCATTCCCCATCTTACTTCCAACGGTCAACCAGTCAATGCCCTTTATGGTTTTTATTCCATGCTTCTTTCTGCTGTTTCTCAGTTAAATCCCAAATATCTTATTGTTTGTCTCGATTCGCCTGGTCCTACTTTTCGTCAATCCGAATTTGTCGGTTACCGTGCCAAGCGCAAAGCTCCCGACCACGATCTCATTTCCCAACTCCCACTTTTAGAATCAACTCTCAAAGATTCTCATATAAAAACTTTTTCTATGGGTGGTTACGAAGCCGACGATCTTATTGCTACCATCGTCAAAAAAGCTGCCAAAAAAAAATTTATCGACGAAATTATTATTATCACTGGCGACAAAGATCTCATGCAATTGGTCAATTCCAAAGTTTCACTTCTCGTTCCACTTCGAGGTCTTTCCGAAACTAAATTATTTCGCCCCCACGATGTTTTAGAAAAACTAGGAGTTCATCCAAATCAAGTTGTCGATCTCAAAGCTCTCATGGGGGACATGTCCGACAATTATCCCGGTGTTGCCGGTGTCGGTCCCAAAGCCACCACCGACCTTTTATCTCAATATCAGACATTAGACAATATTTATTCTCATCTCGATGAAATTAAGCCAACTATTCGCGAAAAATTAATCAAAGAAAAAGACAATGCTTATCTCTCCCAAAAACTAGCCGATCTTATCAAAGATATTCCTATCAAAGTCCAAATGTCTGAATCTCGTTGGAACACTGATATTATTTCTCACCTCACTTCTCTGTTTAAAAGTTATAATTTTAAATCCCTGATTGGTCGTTTAGATGAAAGTTATAAACCCAAACAATCAAGTTTATTTTAAATTATGTCTCAACTAAAAATTGCTTTAGTCCAAGATTACATCAAAGAATTCGGTGGGGCTGAAAGTGTCCTCGAAACTTTATCTGACATTTTCCCTGATGCTCCCATTTTTACCTCTATTTATAAACCGGAATATTTAGGTCCTCATCGTTCTCGTTTAGAAAAAAAATGGCAAGGTCGTATTTATCAAAGTTTTTTTCAATTTATTCCCTTTGCCCACAAAATTATTTCTCCTCTTCGTCTTTTGTCTCCCTTGGCTTTCAAATTTTTCGATTTTTCCGATTTTGATGTCATTATTTCGTCTGCCACCGGTGCTTATTTTCCCAATTCTCTAAGAAAAAAATCCGCCAAACTTATTTGTTATTGTCATACTCCACCCCGTTATCTTTATGGTCTCCCTACCGCCCGTAACTTTACCAAAAATAAATTAGTAAAAATAATTGTCGAATTTGTTAATCATTATCTTCGTCTTCTCGATTTTCATTATTCCCAAAACGTCGATCAATATATTGCCAATTCTCATACCACTGCCGCCCGTATCCAAAAATTCTATCGTCGTGATGCCCTTGTTATCAATCCTCCCGTAGACCTACCCAACCAAGATCTATTAAAAGAAACCAAAAAATCATCTGAATCATATTTTTTAACTGGAGGCCGTCTCGCTCGTGCCAAGAGATTTGATATTGCCATTAAAGCCTGTAACCAACTCAAATTAAATCTCAAGATTTTTGGTCGTGATTTTTCTGGGGTTTTAGATGAATTAAAAAGTATTTCAGGTCCCACCATCGAATTTGTTGGTGAAATCAATCAAGAAGAAAAAGCCAAACTTTATCAAAGCGCTAAAGCTTTTATTTTTTCTGCCGATCAAGAAGATTTTGGTATCGTTCCAGTTGAATCCATGAGCTACGGTTGCCCCGTCATTGCCTACCAAAGTGGGGGAGTTACCGAAACCGTTGTTGCCGACAAAACCGGTGTCTTCTTTGAAGAGCTAACCGCTGCCTCTTGTGCCACCGCCATCCAAAAATTCCAAAAACTAAAAATAAAATCAGCTGATTGTATTTCCCGCGCCGCTGAGTTTAGCACTGACAAATTCATTTCTAAAATTAAAAATTTAGTTTCAAAATTATAAAAACTTTATTTTTAACCTCGATAGCTAGTGATGTTCTTGACGATATTGTCAAACATTTATCAAAAAGTCCAAAAGAATATAACCTTGCTTTCATTATAACTGCCTCCGAAGTTTATACCGGTGATCTTTGGTGGCTTGAAAAAGACAGAAATAAATTAACCCAACTCGGATTTAATATCACGGAATTTTCTATTACTGGTTTAACAAAATTAGGAATAGAAGAAAAATTAAAAAATATTGATATTATTTTTGTTGCTGGTGGTAACCAACTTTATCTTTTAGATCAGGCCATAAAAACCGGCTTTGACCAAATTATTTTAGAAAAATCCCCAAGAAACTTAATTTATATCGGTTCTAGTGCTGGTTCTATGATTCTAGGGAAAAGAATTGATGTTGATACTACAAAAGAGGAATTGGCCTCTATTCCAGATTTAAAATCGGATGGTCTTGGTCTCATTGATCTCACTATTATTCCTCATTGGGGTAAACCAAAATATAAAGAAGAACATCTCAAATTATTCGAAAAATTTTACGAAGCCAACACTAAATTAATTTTATTAAGAGACAATCAATATCTCCTTGTCCAAGACGAAGACTATAAAATCATTCAGATTTAATCTCTTGTCGCAATACTATTAACCCTATCTCCTGCGTCCTCTATTTTATATCCATTCTTCATCAACAATTTAAAACATGCTTCTTTGTCTTTTAAATTCAAATGACAATGTTCAAAAATTATTAATTCTGGTTTAAATTTTTTAAAATCAATTTGTTTTATTATTCTATAATCAAAACCTTCCGTATCAATTGAAAAAACATTAATCTTTTTTATTTTATGTTTAGTTAAAAGTTTTTCTAATGTCAAACATCTTATCTCTCTTTTTATTAAATGTTTTTTTGAAAAATTACATTCACCAATAGATTTCAGTACTACTTTTTTGTCAAACGATCCTATCTGGTCTTCTCCTGATTTTAGTTCTTTAGTTTTTTCTATATACCAAAAATCATTTTTCCCATTTATATTTGAAATTGCTGCATTTTCCAAAAATATCCCTTTTTTATTTTTATAAACTTTTTTTAATCTCTCAAATACATAAGGTATTGGTTCCACCATCAAACCCTTCCATTTTTTAATAATCACAAATTCTCGTAAAGGATCGTTAGTTAAACCATCATTTGCTCCAATATTTATAAAAAAAACTCGTTTCTTTTTTTTAGCTATTTCCAAAAGAGCTATTCTAATTTTTGATTTATCTTTAAACCAATAAATCCTATATAAAAACCCTTTTATCAAAGTTGAATGAATCAATCTTTGTCTCAAAAACTCAATCACTTTCAAAAAAAGTCTTTTCATCTTTCTCTTCCTAACCATTTTTCTGCATCTAAAGCCGCTCGACATCCTTCACCCGCCGCTACAATTGCTTGTTTATGTTTTACATTAACACAATCTCCAGCTGCAAAAATTCCCTCCACATTTGTCATCGTTACAAATTCGTCATTTTTCCCCACCAACACCTGTCCTGTCTCACTCAAATCTACCAGTCCTTTCAAAAATTCGGTTGCTGGATTGTTTCCAATTGCTACAAACATCCCATCCAATGGTAATATTTTATCGGTATTAGTTTTATTGTTAAATACCTTTACTGATTCCAATTTTTCTTCTCCATTTATTTCTTTAATTTCACTATTCCACCAAATTTCTATTTTCGGATTATTCAAAACCTTTTTTTGCTCTGCAGCCGATGCTCTAAATTCTTCTCGTCGATGAATCAAATAAACTTTTTCACAAAACTTCGCCAAAAAATCTGCTTCTTCACAAGCAGTATCACCACCACCAATTACTGCCACTATTTTCCCTCTAAAAAACATCCCATCACAAGTGGCACAGCCACTAATTCCATGGCCGATTAATTCTTTTTCTTTTGGTAATCCCAACCATTTCACCGCCGCTCCTGTTGCCACTATTACCGATTTCGCTTCTAAAATTTCTCCATTTTCTAACTCAACTTTAAAATTATCAGAAATTTTTTTTACAATTCCTTGCTTTATCTCTACTCCCAAATTTTTTACCTGTTGTTGCATATCCATCATTAATTTAATTCCACCAACTCCAGTCGGGTACCCTGGCCAATTATCAACCGAAGTAGTTATTGTCAACTGTCCCCCTGGTTGATTTCCTGCAATCACTATTGTCTTCAAATCTGCTCTCGAATTATAAATTGCCGCTGTCAATCCTGCTGGTCCTGATCCAACAATTAACGTATCAAAAATTTGATTGTTTTCAGTCATGTGATTATTTTAACATCTCACCTTTCTTTACTTTTTAAAATTTTTACCCGATACTTAAATAAATATCTTTATGCTCAAAAAAACCAAGTTTACTATTTTTCTCATTTTTAAAATCATCCAAAATAAACCTCGGTTTTTGTTTTGGCTTTTCGTTAGATTTTTTTCTGCCCTTCTCCCTCTTCTTTCTATTTATCTCTTTTCCAAAGTTATCAGAAGTGTTGAAACTAAAGAAATTTTTAGTTCTATATTCTTTTTAGTTCTTTCTATATTGATTGTTCGTATTGTCGACAATTACACTCGTCTTCGATCTTTATTTAAATTAGATGAATGTATTAGCGACATCAATTTTGATGTTCATAACTTCTTTAGTAAAGATCTTCAAGCAGAAAATAGGGAAGAACGTCATCAAAGCATTCAAGCTATTCGTAACTTTGCCGATGCTAGTTCCATCACTCTCAGTCTTTTCCGTCAACCAGGGATAGATAGCATTGTCTCCCTTTTTATGATTCCGGCTATCTTATTTTTTGTTGATTTCAAAGTTTTTGTTTTAGAAATTGCTTACGTCTTAGTCTATATGGTTATTGATTATTATACTACCCAAAAATACGTCAAATTTCGTGATATCCAAAATACTAAAATTGAAACTTATTATGCCAAACTTCAAGATTCAAATGATGTTGATTTAGAACAAAAAACTTTTACCCGTCATTTTACTCGTCTTTCCAATTGGAATTTTATCGAATGGTCTTTACTCCAAAATAGTGCTGTTATTTTTTACAGTATTATTTTGGCATATTCTATTATTGCCACCTCTAGTGGTTACAAACATATTTCCGACATTGTTTTGATTATGGGATATGTTGCCTCTACTCAAACTTTTCTTAATTCTTTTTCTGAAATTAAAGATAGTCTTAGTGATATGACAGTAGCTCTTGACCATCTTGCCAAAAACAAATGTATTTCCGTCATCGACCTCGATGATCTAGTCTAATTCGATTTTTATCCCAAATTTTTGACTTATAAGATATTTTATTATAAAATTCCCGATTAGTAAGCCAAAAAATATATTTAACATATTTTATTGACTTCTAACTGTTCTTTAAAAAATGATTGTGTTATGAAAACTTTCAAAGCTAGACTTGGGCTTACTGAAGATAAATAGCTTATCTTCAGTAAGCCACGGTCTTAGCCAAGAAAGGAGAAAGTATATTGGCTATCAGAGAATTTCTCTGGGATTGTGAGTAAAAATATGAGGTGAAATTCAATGGCTGGTTTTTTCGTTTTTATAGGTATTGTTCTCATTTTAGTCGGAGGATTGATGATCTTTTTGAGATGGAGACCTTACAACCAGTTGATTAGAAACTCTAACGAAGGGTATGGACGTCGGTTTGCTGATAGGGAAGATTCTTCTTCGACGAAAATAAAACAACCGAAATACACTCTTGGTGTTACCTTAGCCGCAGTTGGTCTGGGTATTTTAGTAATGCTTATGTTTGGAATCATCGCCGTTGTTGGACCTAACGAAATAGGCGTTTTAGAAAACAGTGCCACTGGACGGTTCACAGTGTTAAACCCTGGGACATATATTTGGCCTTTTTCCGGCAATGCCCCTTTCGTTACCTCTGTCAAAAATTACACCTTGATAAATCAAGTGGTCGAAGTTGGTAGATCACCTGCTCAAAAAGAAGGTATTCAAGGTGATTCCAATAGTCCTGGTCGGCCTGTTGTCTATATTGTTGCCAAAGCCTGGGTTCATGTTAATAAAGATCAAATTCTTCAGCTTCACCGGCTATATGGTCAATCTTATGTCCAAAGTTGGCTCAATGGTGTACTGCAAGATGCTGTCAAAACTGTTCAAGGCAAAAATCCTTACGACTATATCGGAAGCAATCGTGGTCAGTTTGAACTCGATGTTACCACTGAATTTCAAAACCGACTCTTAAACAATGAGAATGAAGATAAACAACAATTAATTGTTGTTAGTCAAGTTCAGATCATCGATTGGGATCTTTCCGAGCAGATGAATCAAAATCTTGAGGCTGTCATTGCCAAAACCAACGAGGCTAAAACTGCTGGACAACAAGAGGAAATAAACCTGAGAAATCAGGCAGCGGCCATAGTCCAATCCCAAACCGAATACAACATCACCAAGAAAAAAGCCGAAGCTGATGCTGAGAAGCTTAAACTTGAAGCTGGAGCTCAAGCTGCAGCCACAAGATTAAAAGCCGATGCTGACGCTTACGCTGTTGCAGCTAAATACAAAGCCGAGTCCGATGGTATTAAGCAAATTCAACAAGCTCTATCATCCATCCCAGATGGTTATAAATTATATCTTATGTATCAGTCTTGGAATGGTGATTTACCAGATTATCTAACAAGCGGAGCTGTCATTCCTTTTATTGATATTAATTCACCGACTCCTACTGCAACTCCTGCGCCCACCAAATAACACAATTATTAGCTCTGCTTGGGGCAATTGGCAATTTTGCCATTTTCCCCAAGCTGAGTCAGATTTGTTAAACTACCTCATGCCTGAACTTCCCGAAGTTGAAGTCGTCCGACTTTTTCTAGAATCCAAACTTATCGGTAAAAAGATCTCTAAATTAGAAATTTTTACTCCCAAATCTTTTGTTGGCGACCCAAAAAAAGTTCTTAATCAAAAAATAATTTGTTTTACTCGTCTCGGCAAACAGCTTTCTATCCATCTTCAAAATAATTTGATAATTCTTTTTCATCTCAAAATGACTGGTCAGATTATTCTTGGCGATTTAATTTTTGGCCATCCCACTCCCAAAGAAGATAAAACCCATCTTCCAAACAAATCTACTCGTTTAGTTTTTACTTTTTCTGACAAAACCCAAGTTTTTTTCAACGATCAACGCAAATTTGGCTGGGTCAAAGTTTTAACCCCTGAAGAACTCAAAGATTTTCAAAAAAATGTCGGCATCGATGTTTTAAGCCAAGATTTTACTAACAAATATTTTTATCATCAAATCCAATCTTCTTCTCGTGCTATCAAATTAGTTCTACTCGATCAATCAAAATTTGCTGGTATTGGCAACATTTATGCCAATGACGCACTTTTTTTATCCAAAATTAACCCCAAAACTTCTTCTAAAAATATTTCTCCTGCAAAGTCTAAAATTCTTCGTCAAAATCTAATTAATCTGATGAAGGAATCGATTAGTCATGGTGGTTCCACTGCCAAAGATAATAAATATATTCATCCCGACGGCACCGTCGGTCAACATCAATATCATTTTCGAGTTTACCAGCGCGACGGTGAGCCTTGTTTAGTTTGCCAAACTCCTATCAAAAGAACCAAAATTGGTGGCCGCGGCACTTTCTTCTGCCCTAAGTGCCAGAATGACTTTCAACAATAATTGATGAAATTTATATGGGAGTGAGTGTCTTCTCCCATGATAATATTGTCTATGTCTAGCAAACGAGATAATATTGCCATGTCTTTAACAGACAAAAACAATAAAGAAGTTGTATGGTACAAAGAATCTTATGATTGGCACCTTTATTTTAAACACATGGACATGCAAAAATATAAAAATTTCATTATAAAAGCAGTAAAAAGTCCTCAATTAGTCGATTACAATAAAAAAAGAAAAAGTACAGATTATTACTATTTAGAAAGGATTCTTTTAAATGGAAGTAGAAAATATATCAAAGTTGTGGTAGATTATACGGAAAGTCCTGCATTTATTAGAACTGCTCACCAAACATCTAATATTGGCAGTGCTGTTGCATGTTAATATCATATTATGAATATTTTTAATGAAATCTTCTCAAAAAATAAAGATATTCTTGAAAGAATGGATAAAAAAAGCGTTGAAAAACGTTATCTATCTAAAGAAGATGTTCTTCTCATTTCTTTAGATAAACCAGTCAAAGACTATGATTCAATCGAAATAAATAATGGTTTGGTAATTGTTCATTACAATAGCAAATACAGAATTACTGGGTTTACTATCCCATACGTAAAAGAATTTAAAGAATCATGTCATAGTACGTTTACTGAATCTTCCAAAATTCAAATAAACACAAGTGTAGACACTACTATTAACCCCCAAACAATAGCTAGTGCTACCATGCATTACTTTTCTTGTGCAATGACTAATCCTTGTTTAAGGGTATAACCCTATATAAAGTCTACCCCATAGTTTTTTTGTAAAAAAGATATTTCATTTCTTTATTGACAATCTTTTCTTTTCTAGTTATCATTAATCCGGACAATATTAGTCCGAATTAAAATGAAACTATCTACCAAATCACGTTATGGTCTTCGCGCTCTGGCCCACCTCATCGATCAAGACTGTTGTTGTTCCGTCTCAAAAATCTCCAAAGAAGAACATATTTCTCCCGATTATCTCGAAAAAATCTTTGCCAGTCTCAAAAAAGCTGGCGTTCTCAAAGTTGAAAGGGGAGCTTCTGGTGGCTATACCCTCAGTCGCGACCCTTCTCAAATTACTCTAAAAGAAGTTATTGATTCTCTCGAAAAAGCCGAGTTTTCTTGTCCTTCTGTTTGCAATTGTCAAAGCAAATCAGTTTATCAACAAATCCAATCTGGTTTTTCTCAAGTTTTAAACTCTATTACTCTTGATCATCTCACCGATTCTCAAACCAAATTAACTTATTTCGATTATGCCGCTTCTACTCCCACCGATCCTCAAGTTTTATCCGTCATGTTGCCTTATTTCAATTTTTCTTATTCTGGCAATTCTTCTTCTCTTCACCAATTTGGTCTCAAGTCTGCCCAAGCCATCGAAGATAGTCGTGCCATTTTTGCCAATATCCTAAATGCCAAATCGGAAGAAATAATTTTTACCTCTTCAGCTACCGAAAGTAATAATACTGTCTTAAAAGGTGTCGCTTTTGCCAACAAGGCCAAAGGCCGTCATATTATTATTTCTTCCATTGAACATGATTGTGTCCGCGAATCTGCTCGTTGGCTCAAAGCTCAAGGATTTGAAATTACTTATCTGTCAGTCGATAAAAACGGTTTAGTAAATTTAGAAGAACTGAAAAATTCTATTCGTCCCGACACTATTTTAGTTTCCATTATTCATGGCAACAACGAAATTGGCACTATCCAAGATATCCATAAAATTGGGCAAATTTGTCATGATCGTAAAGTTTATTTCCACACCGATGCCTCTCAAAGTTTTACCAAAGTCCCCATCGATGTCCAAAAAGACAATATCGATTTTTTAACTGCTTCTTCCCATAAAATTTATGGTCCCAAAGGTATTGGCCTTCTTTATATCAAATCTGGTTCAAAAATTACTCCGCTTCTTCACGGTGGTGGTCATGAATTTGGGCTTAGGTCTTCTACCCTCAACACTCCTCTTATAGTTGGGTTTGCAGCCTCAGCTAAAATCGCTATAGACCAAATGAACCAAGAAAATTCTCGTCTCACCACTCTTCGAGACTATCTCATCAAAAATATTTTAAAAAATATCCCCAATACTCACCTCAATGGTTCTGCCAAATTTCGCCTCAGCAACAATGTAAATATTTCTTTTGACAAAATAGAAGGGGAGTCTCTTCAACTCAGTCTCGATCTTTACGGTATTGCCGTTTCCACTGGTTCTGCCTGTTCTTCTCATTCCCTCGAGCCCAGTCATGTTTTGTTAGCTATCGGCCAAAAGCCCGAACAAGCTCATAGTTCTATTCGTTTTAGTCTTGGCCGTTTCACCACCAAAACAGAAATTGATTATTTATTAAAAATTTTACCAGGAGAAGTCGAAAAGCTTAGAAAAATTTCTCCATTTAAATAAATTATGACTACTCTTGTCGGCTATTCCAAAAAAGTTTTAGAACATTTCAAAAACCCACATAATTTTGGGTCAATGAAAAACCCAACCGCCTTAGGTCAAGTCGGCAATCTCGCTTGTGGCGACGTTATGAAACTCTATTTAAAAATCGATAAAAATAAAGATGATAAAGATTTTATTAAAGACGTTAAATTCGAAACCATGGGTTGTGCCGCCGCTATTGCTACCAGTAGTGTGGTTACCGATTTAGCTAAAAATAAGACATTAGATGAAGCTCTAAAACTCGACAACAAAGATGTTATCGAGGCTCTCGAATATCTTCCTAATATCAAAATTCACTGTTCTCTTCTAGCTGTCGATGCCTTAAACGAAGCTATTTTTAATTATTTTCAAAAAACCAATCACCCCATTTCTGAATCTCTCCAAAAAAAGCACGATCGCATTACTATTTGTCAAACCCGTATTAATCATTGATAGAATAAATTATGTTTTTAGTCAAAATTGCTTATGCTCAATGTCCCGTCTGTATCGTTACCGTCGGTGGAGGAATGATTCTTGCTAAGAAACTTGGCATCGATGATTTTTTGGTTTCCCTCTGGATTTCCGGTCTTAATACTGCCATTTCTTTTTGGCTTGCTTCCAAGATCAAAAATCGTTTTTTTAGTAACCCCATTATCTTTTCTCTATTAATGTTAGGGTTAACCCTTTCTTATTTTATTTTTACCGACCAAACTGGCTCTCCTACAAATCAAATTTTAGGTTTAGACAAAATTATCTTTGGCCAATCAGTTGGCTTTTTAATTTGGCTTTTGGGTATTTTTGTTGATCGTTTTACCCGTCGTCTTCACGGTGATAAAATTCTCTTCCTATACCAAAAAGTTGTTTTCCCAATAAGCATTTTATTAATCTTTACTTTTTTATTCAAATTAATCTTTAAATTATAATGACCACTTCAAACGAAATTCAAAAATTTATCGATCAAGCCAAAAAATTAGAAAAAGGGCATAATCTAGACCTTTCTTCTGGTGAAGATTTATCTGTTGCCATCATGAACCTTATTGGAATTGAAGAACATATGTTTTTTACTTCTCAAAAACTCAGCGACACCAAATATATTGATGTTCTTAATACTGCCCGTGAAATGCGAAAAGAATTAATGAAAAAAATTGTCAAAGAAGGTCAAGGTGAAGTTTGGTGTACCAGTAAACATTTACTTTCTGCCTCCATGCGTCTCATGGAAGTCGGCACCAAAAGTTTAACCAAAGGGGACAAAAAAGAAGCCAATGATTATTTCAAAAAATCATTTGATCTTTATAATCTTTTTTGGGGTTTAAATTTGGGACTGGTAGAGTCTAAACCTCAAAAAATAGAGCCCGTCGATAAACCTCTCGTTAAAAAAGATTTCTTAGGTACCGTCAGTAAAACTATTGGTAAGATTCTTGATTGTTGTCGCGAATAAATTACTTTTTCCTAAACACCAGATACAGTCCCAAAAATATCAATATTCCTGGCCAAACATAATTCCATTCAATTTCAATGGGAGCAATTCTTTCTACCAATATTGCTACTCCCAAAATTATTAATACTAATCCAAAAAAACTTCCTCTTTGTTTAGAAGACTTTACCTCACTTCTAATTTCACTCGCTGCCGTTTGAGTTTTTTTACCTATATCTTCAACAAATTCTTTAATTTCTTTCCCTCTGTCAATCTTATTCTCCTTACCTTTTTCTTTTGGAATTACTAACCACAAAACCAAATAAATTAATATTCCACTTCCTCCTCCAATAGCCAGCAAAACAAAAATTATTCTCACCAAAGTTGTGTCTATTTGAAAATAATCGGCAATCCCAGTTGATACCCCAGCAATTATATAATCATCATTCGATCGATATATTTTTTTGACTTTTTCTTTTTCCATAAATTAATTATAGCTTATTTTTTTTAAACAATAAAACTAAAAATAATGGTAACATCCCTACAAATCCTACCCAAAAAAATGGGTTCACTAATGGTTCTCTAATTTTCAAAAATATCCATTTCAAAAATATTTTTGGATTTTTTAAATCGTTTTTATTCACAAAATATACCGAATTTAACTCACTTTCTTTATTATTTATTTCAATTTCATTTACTGTATTTTTAGGTTCAATTTCATAATTAATTTTATAATTTTGTCCTTTTGAATTTGTCTGAATTGGAAAGCCAAACGGATAATAATTACTTTCTACCATACTATTAATATCAAACTTGCTTGTCGAAATTATCTTTTCATTGTTTATCAAACTAATCACCAAGTTTGACTTTTCATCTGCTTTTTTAATTGGTTTTATATTCGCTGTTATCATCCCCAAATTATTTTCTTCAGCTACAAATTCTCTATTTTTATGAAAATAAACATAAGTTAACCACGACAATGGTGGTCTAAAAGCTACTATCAAACCAAAAAACATTACCCCTCCAAATATCCCCATCGTTTTATAAAACCTTTTTTCAATATCTTTTTTATTTTCTTCTTTTTCCCAATTCAAATTTACTTTTGGCAGTCGATAATAGGGGGCCTCAATCAAGTGATACAAACACCAAGCCAAGCCAATTGACCCCACTACAGATATCAGAATTAATTCAAAACTACTAACAATATTTATTGGTTGAATTATTTCTACTGCCAATTCAATTATCAATGCATGTGTCAAATACAAAGCATAACTATATTTGCCCAAAAATACTAAAAATTTATTTTCCAACTTTTTTCCCATCCAACTATTTTCCAAAGTTGCTCCAATTATCACCATCGACATCGGAATTACTATCAACATTTGTACCCATGGATGCCATGTTTTAGCAATTACTGGGTAAATAAATACCCCTCCCAACATTAATAAAAATAAACCAATTGATCCTACTGGTTTCAAAAATATTTTTAATTTTCCCCTAAAAAGTTTTTGCCACCAATCAAAATTCGATCCAATCACTGCCCCTGCCACAAAATAAATCATCAAATAGGGAATCATCATCTCCATCCCCAAAATTCTTTTTGATATCAGATACAAACTATAGATAAATAAAAAACTTACTCCTCCCAACAACATTTTCCATTTCACTGACTTTTTTTGATTTATATAACTCAAAATTGGCAAAAATAAAATTGGATACAAAATATAAAATAATGTCTCTGTAATCAAACTCCAATAAACTCCATCCAGTTGTCCAATATAATTGCCAAACGGCAATGTCAATGTCGCATTTATGATCCCAGTAATTATCCATTGTAAATTTTTGTCCCAAGTTTGATAAAAAATAGGAGAAGGGATTTTTAATAGATAAAATACATACCACAACGCCACTCCTATTTGAAAAAACATCCAAAAATAGGTTAATATTTTGCCCACTGGTATTTTTTTACTCAAGATTAATTCCAACTGCCACAGTCCTCTTGCTACTCCTCCACATCCCAACACCACCAATATTTGCCCCCAAATCGGAATATTTGGATTTATTTTAATAATTGTCCAAGCCGCCACCATCACCAAAAAAGCTGGGAATAACCTGGCATATCTTTTAGTCCAAAAACCAATATTTGTTTTTAGTCTAGGATATAACCAAGCCATCAAAAATCCTGTCAATAAAAATAAAATAGAAACTCCCACTTTACCATTGACTAGAAAAAAGTCTAAAAATATATGACTCCATTTTGGACTCAAGTCGTACCAAATTTTTAAGGGTATATGATTAAAAATTACCAACAAAATTGCCACCCCTCTCAATCCATCCAATGCCTTTAATCTCATCTCCTAGT
>Ga0265297_10007588_pt1 | contig 14942 bp, 15 predicted proteins | sample Munlanlwell13791_FD_192502 | JGI IMG/M metagenome (GOLD analysis project Ga0265297, IMG submission 192502) | Leachate microbial communities from a municipal landfill in Southern Ontario, Canada - Leachate well 137-91 | ecosystem: Engineered > Solid waste > Landfill > Unclassified | place... | reverse complement strand
GAATTTAAACCGAAATTTTCAAAGAGGTATGCTGAACTGGGAACAGAAATGAAGAAATGCTACACGAAATATATAGAAGAAGTTAAAAATAAGAAATTTCCCTCAGAAGAGCATTCTTATTAAAAAATAAATCCCTGTTCGGCTATAAAGGATTTTTGATATTCAAAAATGGAAATATTGAAAAAAATAACCGAATGCAAATCAATAGTAGACGATATCAAGAAGAGAGGCCTTACAATAGGCTTTGTTCCCACGATGGGTTTTCTGCACGAAGGACATCTGAGCCTTATTAGAAAGGCAAAGAAAGAATGTGACAGGATATTTATAAGTATTTTCGTTAATCCTCTACAATTCGGTCCCGGAGAGGACTTTAAAAACTATCCGAGGGATATGAAAAGGGACATCTCCATGGCAGGAAACGCAGGAGCGGATTATATATTCTACCCAGCAGCAAAGGAAATGTATGGTCAGGATTTTAAGACTGCAGTAGAGGTGAAGGAACTCGGAGACATTATGTGCGGGGAATACAGGCCCGGTCATTTTTCGGGGGTGGCTACGGTGGTTCTGAAGTTTTTTAATATTGTGAAGCCCGACAGGGCATACTTCGGGCAAAAAGATTATCAGCAACTGGTAATAATAAAAAGAATGGTCTGCGACATGAATCTGGATGTCAAAATCACAGGCTGTCCCACTGTAAGAGAAAAAGACGGGCTTGCTTTAAGTTCCAGAAATAAGTATCTTTCTGCCGGAGAGAGAAAAAGTGCCGCTGTCTTATTCGGGTGCCTGACTGAAGCGAAGGATATGATTAAAAAAGGGGAGAAAGACCTCGAGAAAATAAGAAAAACAATTATGACCAAATTGAAAAAAAACAGATCTGTCAGAAAAGTAGATTATTTTGATTTTAGAGATCCGGGGACACTCGAGCATATAAAAAGAGTGAATAAGGAGAATAGAAATATACTGGCTGCGATTGCGGTCAGGATTGGAAAGACCAGACTGATTGACAATATGATAATAAAAGTATAAAAGTGATATTGATTTAAAATAAACACGGATTGCAGAGGAGAAAAAATTGATAGTCTGTATTTTAAAAAGTAAGATCCACAGGGCGACGGTGACCGATGCGGAAATCGAGTATATGGGGAGCATAAGCATAGATAAAAAATTGATGGAACATGCAAAGATATATCCTTACGAAAAAGTCCTTGTAGTAAGCCTTGACAGCGGTGAGAGGCTGGAAACATATGTTATAGAGGGAAAGGAGAATAGCGGAGAAATTTGTATAAACGGAGCAGCTGCGAGGAAGATACTCAGAGGAGAAAAGATCATTATCTTATCTTTTGCTTATATGGAGAATGAGAAAGCCGCCGGGCACCTGCCAAAAATAGTATATGTAAACGATAAAAACGAAATTACTAATGAAGAAAGTCATGTGAAGAAAGACGACCAATGCTAACCCGCAAAGGACCAAAAAGACTCCCCCCCAATATTTTTTTAATTCTTCTGCTAATGTCTATTTTTTTATTTCAGGTTTTTCCCATATCCTGTAAGTTTGGAAATGATACAGACGAGCAATCGATAGATTCCGCAGATCCGGATAGTGAGGATAATCTGTATTTATTCGAATATGAAAAGATCAGGATTGAGGATACAAGCTCTATTGATGTAAAAATAAAAAATTGCAATCTATATCTGGACATTTATAAAGATATGATAATAATGGGAGAGATTGAAAATATTTCCGGTACAAACAAAACAAATATAGAAATCACCCTGGACTTCCTTGATAAACATGGAAACGAAATAATATCAGCAAAAGTCCCCGCGCCGGTTAATTATCTCAGAAGCGGAAGCAGATTACCATTTTATTATTATCTTACAGATAAGCAGAAATATATAGAAATATATACGGTAAAAATAGGAGTCAACTATAAAGATTATTATGAAAGATTTGAAGGTAATCCCATAGTGGAGATCGAAGGGTATAAATATGAGGAAGATTACCTGATTATAGAAGGCAGAGTGATCAATATCGGCGAAGAGAAGATTAGGAATATAAAACTTTTTTGTACATTTTATAATGATAAAGACCGGGTCGTTTTTATTAAACAATGTTATTTGCCCCGCGAAGAAATGAATCCCGGAGGAGAACAACGGTTTACATTAAAATTGTTGTTTGATGAGTATTTACCTGATTTTACTCATTACGGCTTTGAAGTATTTTTTGAAGACGAGATAAGGGAACCGGTTTGATTCATATCCAGTCCTTATATTTAAAATAAACCAGCATGCCTATTGATATCAGGAACATCATAGCCACAATAATAACAAAAGCAAAAGCATGACTTCCCAGAGGAAGCGAGACGTTCATTCCATAGATTCCGGATATAAGAGTAAGAGGCAGGATTACTACGGAAAAGATTGTGAGTACGCGCATGATATCATTGATTTTATTAGATAATAATGATTGATGGGCATCATGAACGCCTTCCACAAGTTCCTTGTAATTTTCAAGAGTATCCCAGATCTTTTCCACATGGTCGACAAGATCGCTAAAATAAACCTCCAGAGCTTCTATTAAGAAATCCATATCTTTGATTTCAAGGGTTTTAAGCAGTTTTCTCTGGGGATAGATTATATTTCTGAATGTCAGGATATTGGTTCTTATAAGCAGTATCTCTTTGACATTTTTGCTGCTGGCTTTTTTGAAGATGGCATCCTCAATATCCTGTATATTTCTGTAAATTTTATTGAGTATGGGAAAATTATAGTCAATAAGTGAATCGACGACTTTATGAAGAAGGTAACCGGATCCTTTATCCAGGATTTGATTGTTTTTCGATAAGTATTCAAAAGTGTCCTGTATTGGTTTGCACAAACCACGGTGAACGGTTACAAGAAAGTTATTTCCAATAAAAATATTAACGGTAAAGGGTACCAATCTTCTGGTTTGTTTAATGAAAAAAGGTATATGCATTACCAGAAAGAAGTAGTCATCGTACTCATCCAATTTAGGTCTTTCTATGATACTGAGGCAGTCTTCTATATCAAGAGGATGAAAGTGAAAGTGCTCTACAAGAAATTGCATGTTTTCTTTGCTTGGATTCTCTATATCGGTCCAGAGAAGATATTCAGGATTATTAATGTAAGAGGGAATTTTTTTTAAAGTGACTCTTTCCATTAATTTTTTTTCAGTTTTATTATACACAAGAGTCTTCATTTGCAGCCACCTCCTCATCGACCTGCTTATTTAATTCTTTATAAAATTTTATAATTTTTTATAAAAAAAATAAATATATATTTATTAATAAATTATTGAAGTCTGTGTGAATTACAGTTATAAATAAACCTCAAACGAGTAAATAAAAACTGTTTTGATTTGACAGTAATTTTTTATGCTTTTATGATATAGAATGAATGGATTATTTATAATATAATTGATAAAAGTGTACATACCTAAGGAAATCAGGGATATAAATGAACGGGAACATATTTAGTTTAAAAGACAGAAGATCATTAATATTATCAATAATTTCTATAATATTTGCTCTTCTTTTATTATTAAGCACTGTATCCTGCGATTTATTCAATCCTATAACAGAAACAGAAACGGGAACAGAAGAAGAGGAAACAGGTGAAAATGGAGAAGGCGATCAGACAGACGGAGAGGGACTTGAAGCACATATAACTCTATGGGATTGCCTTGGGCCCAAAGAGAGGCTGACTCTCATGGAGAATGTGAATAATTTTATAGCTGAAAGCGGCAATATCGAGATAGAGACAAGGCATTTCAGAAGTCAGGAGGAGCTGGAAGATCAATTCGAAGCTGCAAGTCTTGCTGGTGCAGGACCCGAATTGCTGCTGCTGGATTTTGATGGTATACAAAGGCTTGTTCCCGGAAGCGTGGTAAAAGAAATAATAGATGAAGCGGATTATTCTTTATTCTTAGATGGTCTTGTCGAGATTTCCATGTATAACTCCAGAAATTATATGATTCCTTTTAGAAGTTTTGATTTTTTGACGCTTTTTTACAATAAGGACCTGATAGATGAACCCCCGGCGAGCTTCGAAGAAGTTATCGAATATTGTAAAGAGGTAAATGATCCTGCGTCTGATATTTATGGACTGCTGCTAAATACCGGTGCAGCCGACTGGATAATACCTTTTATAGGAGGATACGGGGACTGGATTGTTGATTACGGCACCAATTCGCTGACGCTGGATAATCAGGCAACTGTAAAGACACTTGAATTTTTATCTTATATATACAATGAAGAAAAGATTTTACCTTTTAATATAGAATATGGAGAGATAAATGAATTATTTAAAAATGGAAATGTCCACATGATAATCGATAATATCCAGCTGATAGATGAATATAGTGAAGCGGGATTAAACACAGGTATAGCAAAAATTCCCCGGGTCTGGCAGGGTGACAGATATCCTACCCCCATAATTTCAGGTCTCGGTTTTATGATAAATGTTAATTGTTACGGTAATGAACTTGCAGCAGTAAATGATTTTATACAGTATATGATATCAGAAGAAGTTCAAATAGGCTGGACTTCAGCAACAGACACTTTCCCGGTTTTAAAAAATATCGATAGAAACGGGACAATTATAAATAATGAAATTATCTATAACGCTTTTCAGCAGGCAAAAATATGCAGGGGAAAGCCTGACGAAGAGCTCATAATGGTAATACGAGATGCAATAAGGAATAATATCGAAAGCGTCATATCCGGAGGTGTACTTCCCGAAGATGCAGCATTAAAAATCCAGGAAGATGCGCTTAGATTAAGATCCGGTGATATTTCCATTGAAGAAACCGAAGAAGAATAAATATTTGATGTTCTGAAACAGCAGGGAGAAATTAAAATGGATGAAGGAAGCGAGTTCAGGTCTTTCTTTGTGAAAGGTCTGATAATAATACTCGTAGCATTATTATTTTTGGTTGCCGGTGGAGCAAGCATGCTTGGTATCCTTGCTGTGATTAATAAAGTATCCATTACGGATTTATTAAAGGGGGGAAGCATCGAAAGCGGGCAGCAGACCGAGCACAACAGAGAAACTTTACTTAATGAATTAGATGACGCAATAAGCAGGGTTGTAGAAGAAATAACACCTTCTGTAGTACACATAGACGTGACCGTGACTAATCAGGATATATTCGGGCAAACACAGGAACAGGAGGGGATAGGTTCCGGAGTGATTTATACTGAAGATGGTTATATTATAACCAATAATCATGTTGCCGGAGATGCAGAAAATCTGGTAGTGATCTTATATGACGGCAGTGAATATCCGGCGGTATTGATAGGAGCAGATGAAAGAAACGATGTTGCGGTCATAAAGATAGAGGTAAATGGTCTTAAAGCAGCCAGTTTTAATTCCATAGATGATGTAAAAGTGGGAGATATAGTTATTGCAGTTGGAAGTCCTTACGGGCTTGATCAGACAATAACGCTTGGGGTGGTAAGCGCAAAAGGAAGAGACATTACGATTCCCGTTAATCTGATCCAAACCGATGCAGCAATAAATCCGGGCAACAGCGGAGGTCCGCTGGTAAACTCAGACGGGAAGTAATAGGAATCAATACTCTGACAACAACAGGAACGAGCATAGGATTTGCTGTTCCCAGCAATACAGTGGTCGGCATTGCTGAACAGATTATCGAATTCGGCAAAGCAAGAATTCCTTATATGGGTATAGAAATGTCTGAAAGCACAGGCAGTATAAGCGGAGTATATATCAGCAATGTTCCGGAAGGATATCCGGCAGAAGAGGCCGGAATAAAAGCCGGTGATATAATTGTTGAAATAGATAACATAAAGGTAAGTAATCCATATGAGTTGTTTGCTCAGATTATAAGACACGACATAGGGGACGAAGTAACAGTCGAGATATATAGAGATGGAGACTATTTAACTATTACACTTGAGTTAACTGAAGCGCCAGAGGATTAAGACGAAGACAGCAGAGTCAAACGGGAAAACGGATAATATTAGATAAAAATAATCAAAGGACCAAATATCGCAAAGTGGATGAAAGAGTATTAATTGCAAAATCAAAAAAGGGAGATAAAGCCGCTTTCGAAGAACTGGTCAGGCAATTCTCTAAATATGTCTACACTACCGCATTTTTTATATTGAGGGATACACATGAAGCGGAAGACGTGAGCCAGGAAGTCTTTGTTAAAGTATACCTATCCATAAAAGGCTTCAGGGGACTATCCAGTTTCAAGACCTGGATAAGAAAACTTACAGTAAATACATGTATTGATAAATTAAGACTGCGTTCGAAAACAAAAGATAAAAAAGTAAGCCTCGAAAAGATCACGGAGGAATATGAAGTAGTTTTTACAAGATTTGACCAGAGTCTTGAAAAGAGCTTTTTTAACAAGGAAACAGTAAAAGAAGTATTAAAAATCGTGGTAAGTCTTGACGAGAGTTATAGAATCCCGCTGATTTTAAGAGATCTGCAGGATTATAGCTACAGGGAAATATCGGAACTCACCGGTAAGCCTATAGGAACGGTAAAGACAAATATACACAGGGCCAGGAAGATAATCAAAGATAAGTTAAAGACTTATAGATGATTGGATCATTAATTGAAACAAAATAAATTAATTTTAATCTATTATATTGTGCTTAAAATCCTTTAAAGTTTTTTAAAATGAATAATATAAACAGATATTTAAAAATTGTAAAAAATGCTGTCATCCAGCCATACGACGATATAGACAAAAAAATAATAAATAGAATATCTAATATAAGCAAGCTGGATGAAAAGCTGCTGGATAATAAGTTTCTGGATTATTTAAAGAAAAATAACTCCAGGATTTATCTGGTTATTCAAAAAATCAAAAACAATCCCGGATCTTTTGCGGCTCTGGCAATAGCAGGGGTCTTTATTGTTGTTTTTATAGCTTTTATTTTTAAAATATTTTTAGATGAGGAAAAGATTGGTGGAGACAACCACCAATTATCGTCTTCTAAAGATGATACACAATAGGAAAAATACAAGTATGATTATCCAGAACCAGGGATTGGTAAGCAGATTCCTTATTGGTTCATATCCTATTTTACCAAAAGCCTTTGTAAGTACATTCTCCAACCAGGAATACATGTTTACAAAAAAAGATTTTATGTTTTCGGCTGTGAAAAAATTCTTTATTGCTTCCATATTTTATAGATTCTACCGTTTATTTGATATTTTGTAAAATTATAATCATGGCGGAGACAAAGTAAAATTGTTTGTAAAATATAATAATTTTTTGTAAATAAGCAAGGAGGTGTATTTTGCGCTATTTCAAACTCAAGGAAAGAAATACCAGTGTCAGGACAGAAATTATTGCCGGGATCACTACTTTTATGACCATGGCTTATATAATTTTTGTCAATCCGGCGATTCTATCTCAGGGTGGTACGACAGGAATTCCTTTTGAAGCAGCTGTCATCGCTACATGTATGGGTGCAGGTTTAATGAGCATATTAATGGGGCTGCTTACCAATACTCCTTTTGCACTTGCCTCGGGAATGGGGATCAATGCAATAGTTGTTTTCACCATTATCTTTGGTCTGGGTATGAGCTGGCAGCAGGCAATGGGGATTATCGTCATCGAGGGAATAATCGTGACCATATTTGTGTTAACGGGTCTTCGCAGTATGATAATGAGAGCAATACCAATGGGTTTAAAATATGCCATTGGGGTTGGAATCGGTCTTTTTATTGCGTTTATTGGTGCGCAGGAAGCGGGTTTCGTGGGTTTAAGTTCTGCTACTGCAGTGACACTTGGAGATTTTACCGCTAATTATACCCAGCTGGCAGCTTTTGGTCTGATACTTACAGTTATCCTGGTAGCGTTCAGGATAAAAGGGGGAATATTGCTGGGTATCGTCGGCACAGCAATTGCAGGAATGGCGTTTAAAATAATTCCTTTTCCAACACAGTTTATAAGCGTCCCCACAAAAGAGAGTTTTGCAACCTTTTTCCGGGCAGATATCGTCGGAGCAGTATGGAGCAAGGGGATGTTGAACGTAGCGGCTCTTGTTATGATTTTTGCCCTGTTTATGACGGATTTTTTTGATACCATGGGTACGGTAATTGGCGTAGGCGGTGAAGCGGGCCTGCTGGATAAAAATGGAAGTCTTCCTAATTTAAAAAGAGTTCTTCTGGTCGATTCTCTGGCAGCAGTAACGGGAGGTTTATTTGGCGCCAGCTCGATTACAACCTATATTGAAAGTGCTTCCGGCGTATCCGACGGCGGAAGAACCGGTATTATGCCTACCATGACCGGATTTTTATTCCTGATCTCTATATTTTTTGCTCCGTTGATTGCAGTGGTTGGAGGCGGCGTGGAAATAGCGGAAGGTGTCACCAAATACCCTGTCACAGCTCCGGCTCTGATTGTAGTCGGATTCTTGATGATGTCCGTTATGAGTAAAATCGATTTTAAGGATTATGAGATCGCGATACCTGCATTTTTGACCATAATAATCATGCCCTTCACTTACAGTATTTCATACGGGATAGGATTCGGTTTCATAAGTTATACTTTAATAAAATTGTTTAGAGGAAAATTTAGAGATCTGCATCCGCTTATGATCATAGTAAGTGCATTGTTTGTAATCGCTTTTGTTGCTGAAGCGCTGGCCAGGAAGTTTGCAGGAAGTTAAGATATAATATATAAGAATCAGATACAGGAAGTCAGAGAAAAAACTGGCTGGTATTTGAGACCAGCCAGTTTTTTATTAATTTGACAGGAAGTAGAATTTTTCTTAATGTTCTTTATGAAATCAGATGAAAAGAATAATTTGCTACTTAATATTAGTTATTTCGATCATATCTGTTTCCGCTCTTAATGCCGGTTGCTGTTCTGTTTTCGAAGGTATCTCCAATGATAATAATACCGGGGCGGGCGGGGCCGCAAACTCCGGTGGCACAGAAGAAGCAGCAGAAGAGAGAATGGAAAATATCCCGCCCATGGCTATATTGGATGTATATCAGCAGAATTCCGGTAGTGATTATTTTGCAGTGGGCAATCCGGTATATTTATCTGCTGCGAATTCATCTGATGCCAATGGCGATATTTTGAATTTTCAGTGGCAGATAGGGGATACGATTATATCGAATAGTGAAAGAACCTCGTATATTTTTGATAGCATCGGAGAGCATGAAATAATCCTTACGGTTGACGATGGAATAAGTACGGCTAAAGTTTCAAAGCAGATTTACCTGATAGAGCTTTCTGAAAATATTTTGATCAAAAGAGCTTACGAGATAACGGCAGGTATCGAATATACTATCACAAACGAAGGGCCCGCGGATATAAAAGACATTACCTGTCTGTTTGAGACCCCTCAGACATACCGGCCTTTTCAGATCATAAAAAGCGTTGAGTCCGGCCAGGGCAGGATTGATGATATTTTTACCGATGATTATAATTTAATAACGAGATTTGATCTGGGCAATCTTCCGGCCGGAGAGTCGGTCCGGGCATATATAAATTGTGATGCCGTTCTTTATGAATATGAATATGCCCCGATATCTGATGGAGAGTATTCATATGATCCGGAAGACAGCGATCTATCGCTATATACGATCAGCGAGTATTATATAGACAGTAATTCGCAGCAAATAAAATCTGCGGCCGAATCTGTGGCCGGACAGGAAACAGATCCCACGGAGATTGCAAAAAGATTGTACGATTTTGTGATTGATAAGATGGTCTATGATGAGGAAAAGCTGGTACAGGGAATATCCGGTTATTCATATGCTTCGGAAATTCTGCGTAATGGCAAAGGGGTTTGTACCGATTATTCTATTTTATATACGGCTTTATGCAGAGCCGCGGGGATTCCTGCAAAATTTGTACAGGGGCTTCCTGTATTCAGCATACTATCGGAAGGGGGAGGCGAGCTTCCATACGGCCATGCCTGGGTTGAAATAAAACTTCCCGGATATGGATGGATCCCCGTAGATATAACTGCAGAAGGTGGTTTTATGGCTTATAATTATTATCTTAACATGGAAACCTATAAGGGCTCCGGAGTATTTTATAAAAGTCTTCCAATCGAGAGAGAAAACTATTATCCTGCCGGATTTTACTATTTCTGGGAAGGAGATATTGAGCCCGATGTAAGGAGAGAGGAAATCTACAGAGTAAGCGGACTTAATCCGGAAGATTTAAGTGTAATATCGGAAAATGAATTTTTGGATGAAATCGAATCGGTGCTTTCCGAATATAACGCCGCTTTGATTCATATCAATCAGACGCATTCCGAGGATTGGATATTCAATGATGGGCAGGAAATCGTCATAGAAGAAACTCTTCTGGCAAGACTGATAGAGCTTTCTCAACAGTTGAAAAATGTTGTTTATTCGGAGAACAATGCTGCCGATAGAGGCAATCTGATTTCAATATCGGAAGAAATAATCCTTCATAAACAAGAGCAAATACATTGTATGAAAACAAGTGATTATGATTGTTACCAGAATGAATACAATATATTTATCGATTCTCTGGAAAGATTGTTTTATTATTATAATAATATGGTAGAAAATTTTAAACGCAAATATTAAAAAATATTTAAATAAAAATGTTATATCAGAAAATAATTATCGGGGTTGCTTCCGTCATAGCGGTAGCCGTAATTATTTATTTATTTCTTACAATATATAAATTTATGGCCCAGTCAAATGAAGTGTTTCACCCCAAAAAGAAAATAACGTTAACTCCATTCGACATAAGATTGTATTTCGAGGAAGTCTCTTTCAAATCTTCCGATGGAATTAATCTTTCAGGCTGGTTTGTACCTGTAAGAAGCAGCAGGGGAGCGATGCTGGTTTTTCATGGTAAAGGGGAGAATATCTCTGATGGATTGATATTGATAGATTATATCAGAAGAAAAATGGGGCTGACTGTTTTTATAATCGATTATCGCGGATATGGTAAAAGTGAAGGCAGGCCTACGGAGAAAGGAACTTATCTCGATGCCAGAGCAGCCTGGGAGTATTTGACCGGTCCCAGAAAAATAAAACCCCAGAATATTATAATCTTTGGGCGGTCACTGGGCGGTCCAATCGCAGCCTGGCTGGCAAAAGAGGTAAAGCCGGGAGCATTGATTCTTGACTCCACTTTTACTTCAGTTAAAGATCTGGCGGCCCAGATATATCCTTATTTGCCTGTGAGAAAATTCTTTAGATTTAATTACCCCACTATCGAATATTTAAAGGAAATAACAAGTCCGGTACTTATAATTCACAGCAGCGAAGATGATTACATCCCGTATTCTCATGCAATAAGATTATATAATGCCGCAAAAAAGCCCAAACAGTTTTTAAAAATAGGGGGCAAACATAGCAATAACTATATAAAATCTGAAAAAATTTACATAGAGGGAATAAAGTATTTTATTTCGGGTTATTGAATTTATCAGGAGATCTCTTTTTTCATAAATATCCAGTCCCGGTATCCGGTATACTTTCCGGTAATCCATGAGGATCTTTTTACTTGCTCGACAAAACCAAATTTTTTATACAGATCATAAGCATTCTTATTAAGATGAGCTACCCAGAGTTTTAAAACGCTTTTTCCGTTTTCTCTGGCATAGTCTTCCACGAAAGACAGCATTTTTTTAGCAACACCCTGTCTCCTGCTTTCAGCATCGACTGCGACATTATCGATATATATGGTTTTATTGTCCAATCTGGGGATTTCCTTTGATGTTAAGACGAATGCTCTAATAGCTCTTTGCAGACCCAGATTTTCAAGGTAATCCCGAAAATTTTTAGTGTGACTTTTAATATTTTCGATTGTCACAATTTCGATGATACCTGCTATTTTGTCATCTATTATTGCATTAAAATATCTGCCCGTATCGATATTTTTTAAAATTTCGGACCTGACAATATCCATGGCAGCTTTCTTTCTGTTGCTGTATATGTATTTTAATTTATCATAGAATGCATCAAATTCTATCCTGAGGTAATCATTCAGATCCCCGGGTTTTAAATTGCTTAATTTGATACAGGGAAAACTGTTTTTCTGATTCTCGCCTTTATTCATCTGATACGTTTTTCTTATCAAGCAGCTCCTGAGCTTTTTTTAGATTCTTTCTATTGGCAAGAAGCTTGACCCCTCTTATATTTTGAAGGGATGGGTAATTCTGGCCGGCATCATCGGAGAGTATCTCGGTTTCAATACCGAAACTTTCCAGATAACCTCTGGCTATTTCTGCTTCTATCCTGGAGTTAAAAACTTTAACTATCGGTAATTTATTCATTTTTATCACTGTGATTTACGTTAATTATATAATTATGCTCTGAATATTACTTTGCATGTTTGGGTCATTTCATGGATAGCAAGGATTATAACACTTTAGCTATATTTTATCATATTGAAAATAACTTTTATTGAAGAATTAGAATCTATGATATACACTATTTTAAGATTCTGTTAAAAAACCCAACTGTAGCGGTGGATATATTTAAGCAAGCAAAATTAAAATTTGGGGAAGCTTTATGATTCAAAAATCACTTCTTTTAAAAATTTATGAAGCTGCCAGCATGCAGAGGTGGAACGATCAGATCCGCACGATAGAGCTTACGGAACTGGATAAGCAGGCGCACAAGATGGTGGTCGCATATATTCTTGGCAGGTGCGAAGAAGATATAACCGGCAGAGAAATCGATTGGATCGAAATAATAGAGGATGGCCTTTTTGAATTTTTAAAAAGAATAATCCTGACCGATCTAAAACCTCCTCTGATCTACAGGATAAAGGAAGATAAGAAACAATACGAAAAGCTGAATTACTGGGTTTTTGAGAGGATTAGGCCATTTACCGAACAGGTAAACGAGGACTTCAATTTACGTTTTAAAGAATATCTTCTTGAAGAAGAAGAGACTGTTGAAAGAAAAATTGTAAATGCGGCCCATTTCTATGTGACAAAATGGGAATTCGACATTATCAAGCGGGCAAATCCCAGGATTTATTTAACCGAAGAGATTGTCGAAAGTATTTCCAGGGAGCAGAAGAAATACAATGACCTGTTATGTATGCAGTTTTTTTCTAAAAAAAGAAATTTAATGAATTTTGCGGATATATGCGGCCAGCTCCGTTTCCAGCAGAGATGGAGCCATCTTTACCGTATTCCTAAAACCTCCGTAATGGGCCATATGCTGATCGTGGCAATATTTTCATTTTTATTTTCATGCGAAGCAAATCTAAGAGAAACAAACTGTATAAATAATTACTTTACCGGTCTTTTCCATGACCTGCCCGAAGTTTTGACCAGAGATGTTATCAATCCGGTAAAAAAATCCGTTGAAGGACTTAATGAGCTTATAAAGGACTATGAAGTTGAAGAAATGGAGAAAAAAATATATAAACTGATTCCCGAAAAATGGCAAAAAGATATAAGGATGTTTACTGAAGATGAGTTCTCCGATAAAAGCAATAGAAATGGGAAACTGGTTAAAGGAGCGGATGATCTGGCTGCGTTTATTGAGGTTTATCTTGCACTGAAAAACGGAATAAGAAATGAAAGCATGATCTATGCAAGGAAGAAGTTGACCGGAAAGTATGGATCCGTGAAGATAGAGGGAATAGATTTCGGAAAGATTTATACCGGTTTCGAATAACCGGTTGGTCCTATGGGAAAAAACATAATAATATCAAAATCAAAATATCTGGCAGGACTTCAGTGCTTAAAGTATTTTTGGTTTCTCATTAATGCTAAAGAAGAAGTTCCGCAGCCGGACTTCGTGAACAGATTTATTTTTAATCAGGGAACACTGGTAGGGGAATATGCAAAAAATCTTTATCCCGATGGAATTGATCTGGGGAAGATAGGCGATTTAAAGGAGCAGCTGGCAAGGACCCTGGAGTTACTTTCCGGGAGAAGGCCTCTGTTTGAAGCAAGCATAAGCTCCGGAAATGTTTACAGCAGAGCGGATATCCTTGTCCCGGTAGATACGGACAGTTGGGATATCGTAGAGGTTAAAAGCTCCACACAGCTCAAGGAGGAATATATACCCGATGTTGCTTTTCAGAAGTACTGCTTTGAAAAAGCAGGGATCAATATCCGAAAATGCTATCTGACATACATTAATAACCAATATGTAAAAGAAGGGAACATTGACCCGTCGCGGCTTTTTAAAAAAGCAGATATTACCGCACAGGTGGATGAGAAGCTGGAAGAGATAGGAAACAGGGTCAGGGAAATGCAGGAAATCGCTGCCGCAGAGAGTCCACCGGAAATAATTATTGGTAAACAATGCAGTAATCCCTACATATGTCCGCTTAAGGATAGATGCTGGAAATTCTTGCCGGACAACAATATTTTTAATTTATATGGAAATAAGGATAAAGCAATTGAATTGTACAGCGAAGGAATTCTTTCAATAAAAGACATACCCGACCGGTATGATTTAAATTTAAAACAACAAATACAACTGGAATGTGCAAGAACAGAAAAAACAAAAATAGACAAAGATGAAATATCGAAATTCATAAAAAAGCTTGAATACCCATTATATTTTTTTGATTTTGAGACATTCTCTACAGCTATCCCCCTGTATGATGGCCTTAAGCCCTATCAGAGAATTCCATTTCAGTATTCCATACATGTTCTTGATTCTATTGATGGTAAAGCCGAACATCGTGATTTTCTTGCCGGGGGGCCGGAAGATCCCAGAGAAAGATTGTTGTCAGACTTAAAGAAGCACCTGGGCGATAAGGGCAGCGTGGTTGTCTATTATGAGTTATTTGAAAAAAGTGTCTTGAGAGAGCTGGCCGAAGCTTTCCCCGAATACCGGGAGTGGGCCGATTCTATAATAAACAGAATAATCGATCTCTATAAGCCCTTTGGAAATTTTCACTATTATAATTCTTCTCAGAAGGGAAGTGCCTCGGTAAAAAGTGTCCTTCCGGCAAT
>Ga0265297_10007587_pt1 | contig 14942 bp, 15 predicted proteins | sample Munlanlwell13791_FD_192502 | JGI IMG/M metagenome (GOLD analysis project Ga0265297, IMG submission 192502) | Leachate microbial communities from a municipal landfill in Southern Ontario, Canada - Leachate well 137-91 | ecosystem: Engineered > Solid waste > Landfill > Unclassified | place... | reverse complement strand
GCCCTCCTTAAGGAGAGGGAAGAGTATCTGCGAAAGTTCGAGCTGGACTGAAAAATGTGAACCGGAATCAACAATTGACAGATCAAAAATATATACAACAGTTGATGATGAAGTCTCATCCGGATGAATCTATTGGGTGACCGGATGCAAAGGAGGATCGGGCCTCCGGAGTCTTGATTTCCGGTAGGGAAAGGGTAGCCTGTACAAGATTTGAATATATGTCTTTGTAACTTAAGAATGACTCGTTGAAAAAAGGAAACGTGAGCTTTCCCCCACCAGCATGGAGCCTCCACTGGCACCATCCCTATCCTCTCCCGTTCGCGTCTCCACCATCGCTGTCGGCGCACTGCATCTGCCGCCGCATGCCATCACGCGGATGTTCGCGAGACCGCAAGGACTCACGGTTGAAGGTGTTCGCGCGCGCATGCGCCTCCTGACTCTCAAAGATCAGACAGTCATCAATGACTACCTGAAAAAATATCCCCCGAACGTGTGCGAGCTCTCTTTTGCGAACCTTCTTCATTGGAATTCGACCTATCCACATTATTTGGAGAAGGCCTCCCCACACTGTTTCTGCGAGGTGGATGAACATCTGCTCATAGGATTCTACGACGCAAATGGCCGCTTGAAGCTCTACCAGCCCATCGGACCCGCGCCCGAGAAGATCATCAGACAATTGAATGCCGACACATTGCCTGTGGAATGGACATGCGTGGAAGAATCCATTGCCCTCAAGGCGGAAACCGGTGACTGCATTATCGCCTCGGATCGAGATAACAGCGATTACATCTACCTTTTGGACGAGCTACGCACGCTTAAGGGGAAAAAATTTCACAGGAAACGCACCTACATCAATCACTGCCTCGACTTTCAGCCAACGGTCATTCCGCTCACGGGTTCCATGGCCGAATCGTGCCTGGCCGTGAACAGAAAGTGGCTCGAATGCAAAGAAAATCCGCATGACACCGATACCACTGCCCTGGAAGTCGCACTCCAGAATTTCGACGCATTCGGGCTCTTCGGCATCGGGGTGCTCATCAATGGAGCACTGGAATCATTCGCTATCGGGGAACCCCTGAACGAAACGACGTTCGTTTCGCACTTCCTCAAGGCGAACTACGCCTTCTCCGGACTCTTCCAGTACACCTCATACGCATTCGCAAAAGCCATTCCCCCTCCGTTCACCCACCTCAATAAAGAGCAGGATCTCGGCATCGAGGGTTTGCGCGTATCCAAAGAAGGCTGGTGTCCCGCGGCGATGGTGCGGAAGTACACGATCAGGAATCCGCTGTGGAAAACGAATGTCCCCTGCGGCACTGTCGAAACCGTGAAGCAGGGACCCACGGGGGTGTGATGACAGAGAAATGGTCATCCCGCTACACTGAAGAAGTCATGATTCTCCCTGCCATCCTCGCCCGCCGTGCCTGCCACGTCGCACGCGTGCGACGTGGCCTGTCGCAGCTCTCATTTCAGCTCCATTCATTCCTATGATTCTTGAGGCAATTTCAAATCGAAGAGCCTGCCGCAGTTTCAAACCGGATATCGTCCCGCCCAAGCTCATCGAAGAGCTCATCAAGGCTGCCCAGTTCGCCCCCACCGCCCACAATCGCCGCGCAGTGGAGTTCATCGTGGTGATCGATCCGAAGACGCGTCTGGCGATCCAAGGTGCGCTCGTTGCGCAGGACTTCGTGTCGACGGCCCCGGTCATCATCGTTCCCGTTGCGGATACGAAGACTGCGAGCAAACCGCGCGAGGATCTTTCGCTTGCGTCGGAAAATATCTGGCTGCAGGCAACGCACCTTGCGCTTGGATGCGTGTGGAAGCACGTGCACGACGAGAATGAGCTTCAGAAGATCCGCTCCCTTCTGAATGTCCCGGAGCACTGCCTGGTTATCAACGTGATCCCCGTCGGCTTTCCTGCCGAGATGCCGCCACCGCACACGGATGCGGAATTCGATCCGAAGAAAATCCACCGCGAGAAGTGGTGATGGAAAAGATGGAAGATGTAAGATGGAAGAGAGAAGAGAACCCTATTTGTACTTATATCTTGCATCTTCCGTCTTATATCTCTCCCACACATGAACTTCCCCGTGGAGCTGTCACCGCAAACTCTCGTTCTCGCCGCCGAACTCAAAATCCTGCTCGAGGATATCGACGAATTCTTCACGCGCGGCAGCGGTCACGGCGGACAGAAGATCAACAAGACCGCCAGCTGCGTGGAGCTGACGCACCGGCCAACCGGAACAGTGGTACGGGTGCAGCGCTTTCGCGAACAGCACAAAAACCGCATTGAGGCCTACAAGTTGCTGATCGGAAAACTGGAGGAACAGATCAAAGGGGCCGAGTCTCAGCGCCAGCAGGAAATCTTTAAGGTCCGCAAGCAGAAGCAGCGCCGCTCACGCAAGGCTAAGGAGAAAATGCTGGAACAGAAACATCACAGAAGCAGTCTTAAAGAGCAGCGGCAAAATGCACTGCACAAGTCACTCGAAGAACTGGGGCATTAAACGGCTTTTCCTGCCTGCAGACGCTTGGCAAGCGTGCGCAGGTAGCTCGCTGCCACCTTGATCGTGCGATAGTTGCCCGTGGCCGGGTCAAAGACGCGCTTCTTCTGGATGTTCGCCTTGTACGTGCGGCGGGTGTGCCGCATGGAATGGCTTCGGGTGTTGCCGAAGGCTGTCTGTTTGCCGGTTTTGACGCATCGTCGTGCCATTGCCGGCAAAGAGTACTGAAAGATCGCTACGTGCGCAAATGCTTTCCTCTCCATTTCCGCTAAACTAAAAGCATGTTGAACAGTTTCGTCAGTCCGCCGTTCTTGATCTCCATCCTCATCGCGATCTCGGTGCATGAGGCGTCGCATGGCTGGATGGCGGCGCGCCTGGGCGATCCAACGGCATACAACGCCGGCAGGCTCACCTTGAATCCTCTCGCGCACATCGATCTGATGGGGGCGCTCATGTTCCTCGTGGTCGGATTCGGCTGGGCGAAACCGGTGCCGGTGAACCCCATGTACTTCCACCGTCCCCGGCGGGATATCGCATTGGTCTCGCTCGCGGGGCCGCTCAGCAATCTGCTTTTGGGAAGCCTCTCCTTCTTCGGACTCATCCTGATCCTGCACGGGCAGGTGAGCGGCTCGGCTTTCGGGCTCCTATCGGTGGGCGGGGATCGGTCGGTGATCGAACAATTACTCCTGCAAATCCTCGGCAGCTCCGTCTTCATCAACCTGGGGCTCATGGCCTTCAACCTGCTGCCCATCGCACCTTTGGACGGCTCGAAGATCCTGCACATTTTCATCCCGCTCAAGTACGAGGATCAGTACGAAACCTTCATGCAGCGGGGCCCGATGATTCTGCTCATCCTGATCCTCGCCGGCGTCTTCCTGAATATTCCGATCCTTTCGACGTGGGTCTTTGGCATCGTGAACGCGGTCTTGCACGCACTGCTCTTCATCGCTTCACCGCTCCTTTGATTTTTCCTTTCTTAACCTCTCCACCTTGCCCCCTCTCCAGCAGAGAGGGGGGATGTTTGCTTTTTATGATTGTTTGACTGCTGAAGGAACTCTCCCCTTTCTCCACGGGAGAAAGGGGTAGGGGGATAGAGGTTACATGCAAAGAGGAAAGGGGGTTGGGAGATGGAGGTTTGTACAAAAAATGAAAGGGAGAGGGGAACGTAAGATTCGTGATGATAGAACCGAAGATCAGGCCGACATCCACGGCCGCGGATCGGGCGGAAGATCTGCCGGACGCGTGCGGGGCTTCACTTCCTGTGATCCGCGCCTGAGGACCGCTAACACACTCACGCCATATCGGTACGGTTTCCCGCCCTGCCATGCGCGCAGGATCCTCTTCGTCTCGCCCGCAAAGATCCGGTACAGGAGCGTGTTGACGGGAGCAGAGGGCAATGACAGATCCGTCTGTCCCGGTCCGAGTGCCTTGCCCCGGAATCGACTGACGAGGCGCGAGAGTTTGGCGATCGGGTACAGGCGCGCATTGAGCGCGGAACACACGCACTCCGAAACGGGGAGTCCCTCCCAGAGCATGCGGAAACGCGGCAGACTGTAGCGACGCTCGTGCTCGAACCCGCGATCGTGCGGCCCCCACAGTTCAGGATCGCCGGGCGCAACCATGAACAGGTATGCACCGCTCTTCATGCCCGCAAGCAACTGCGACACCAGAGCGAAATCATCCTGCACGTGCTCGAGCACATCGAGAAAGAGCACGGCATCCGCGCGTGCAAGGAGGTCCCCGCAATCCTGCGGAGCGTATCCGTGTCGGAATTCAATATCGGGAAAACGCTGCCGTGCAAACGTGACGGCATCAAGGGAAGGGTCTATTCCAACGCACGTATACAGAGATTGGAACGCAACGGTATTGCCTCCCGTCCCGCACCCGACATCGAGGATGAGACGATCTTTTGAAGGCGGCACCGCCCGCATGAGGAGAGAGCGAAAGATCGCACGGCGGCCCAGGAACCACCAGTGACGTTCCTCGAGATCGGCATGAACCTGAAATTGTTCCAATTGCATTATGAAAGATTGAAAAACTGCAAAATCCGCTCCATACGCGCATCCCACGACGTGTGGGCGAGTAACGCTGCACGCTTCTCTTCATTGATCTTCGGATGGTCCAGAGCTTCCGTGATGGCACTGGCGAGCGCTGACGCGTCACCGGGCGGGCAGAAATGCACGAGCGAAGGATCAATCACGCCCCGGAGCGGTGGCAGATCGGCTGAGACCGTCGGCTTGCCGGCGGCAAGGTACTCGAAAATCTTTAGAGGGGAGGTATCGCGCAGGAAGAACGGATGCTGCAGGGCAGGTGCTGGATACACGCACACATCGGCCGCAGCAAGGGCGGAAACGACGCGGGCATTCTGCACCGGCCCCTCGAACCGCACATCCTCATCGCTCAGACCAAATTGTCGGGCAATCGTCCGGTAACGGTCAACCTGATCACGAGGGCCACCTATCACCCAGCAGAACACACTTCGCTCATTTATTTCTTTTATTTCCTTTTTCTCCTCTTTTTCCTCTCTTTTCTTCTTCTCCCCACCCTTCCCGTTCAGAATCGCAATGGCTTCGAGCAATTCTCCCACTCCCTTCTCGATCGTCCCCCGCGTGACGAGCGAGCCCACGTACACCGCGATCTTACGGTCCAAAGGGAGCCGCCACTCCTGACGGGCATCTGCGGACGACGGCATCTGAGCAAAACGCTTCGGATTCACGCCGTCCCCCTCGACTGTTACACGCGCAGAATCCACTCCCCATGACAGGAGTTCATCCTTCATAGGATGAGTCAGACAGACCACACGCCTGCACGCATTGCAGTTTCGCACGAACGCGGAGGTTCTTCGCTGCAGCGTGTGCAACTCCAGCACAACGGGAATACCCGTCTTGAGCAGAGCGGGAAGAAGAGCGGAGGAGCGCGTGTAGAGCAGATCCGCCGGATGTTGGGGCAGAAAAGATGTGAGCGCCTTCGCGTACGAACGCATGGTAAAGAAGAACGCGAGCGGTCCCGGGACCCACCAAGCGCGCAGCCCATCGAAGACCGGCAAACTCACGATATCGAAAAATTGCCCCCGGAGACCGTAGTACGAACACGGATCTTGCTGGATTGTCCCGCGTACGCCAGGTGCGATGACCGTGACCGCATGACCGAGACGAACCAAGGCGCCGCACACCTGCGCAATCTGGTGGCCGTGCGCCTTTTCGGTGGGGAAGCGTGCCTGCGAGATGAAGAGAATATGCATGAAAATCAGAAGAGGTGTTCAACGGCATACGCGAGGAAGCGCGGAGCGGAAAGGTACTTCTCGAACGCATCGCGTGCCCTGATCTGCATGATGAACCAACTCTGCTCTGTTTGGAGCGCCCAGAATTCCGCCACGATCTCGTCGATGCGAAGCATGTCGGCAATGTGAATCTTCAGGACGAAATCGGAATACTCCACAATGTCATCGAGCGGCAGACGGACGTCGGTATTGAGCAGGATCGGCACGCGTCCGAGGCTCAAGGCTTCGTAGAAGCGCAGCGAGTAATTGCCATCGCCACGGATGCAGAGCACGAAATCGGAGGCGAGCATGTTCTCGATGTACTCGCGCCGCGCCTGGGATGGATCTAAGCGGATCGTTTTGGCGTGCGCGGAGTGACTGGAACGCAGCAAAAAATTTGTCCGGATGCGCTTGCTGCGCGAGAGGGATGCGAGCACCCGGCGTCGGAGCTTTAAACCTTTGATGAAGGAGAGGCTCTGTGGATAGCCCGTAAGTGCGGCATACGCCTCGTGCGGCAGCGCCTGCAAAAAGGATCCGACGGCATTCTTCGCATTCTTGTACTGTGCCCATCCGCAGAACCCGATGACGGGCGGCGTATCCGTCTTGTCGCGGACGAAGAGACCTTTGCCTTTCAGATCCTCCGCGTAGGCCGGCATGATGTGCTCGTTCTTCCTGAGCTTCGACGCGTACTGCGACGTACGGAAGACAATGGAATTTTCCAGCGCGACCTGCCCCGTGCCGTCCCCGTGCCAGAAGACCACGATTTTTTTGTTGTGGCGCACAGCCGTTTCCCGGCACCGCTTAAGGTAATCCGCATTGCCGGCAACCACTGGGTAATTGTGCGGGAGCAGATGGACTTCGGCACGTGCGGGATCCGCCACAATCTCGACGAGAGGTTCCCTGAGATCGCGGAACGCCTCTTTCTGAAAAAGTTGGCGAGTGGGCAGATCCTCCTTGAAATTCGGCAGGAGGAGAGGGATAACCGGTATTCCGGGCAGCCGCTCGCAGTAGACGCGCTTCATCGCGGCCAGTATAGGCTTGTGGCATGCCAAAATCCCGCCCATGCTAAACTTAATCGTGAGGGACAAACCAACGTTTTCCCTCACGAACACCCTTTTCCCTTCAATGGAGCGGCTCCAGCGCGGGAACCCGCGAGACCCGCGCTTCGCCGCAGCTCATTTGAATTTGGGTACTCCTCTCTTCCGCTTGCGAACCATGGAATCATGTAACAATGTATCCACGATGGCTCGATCATACGACCAGATGCTTGGCTACGTATTCCGGAGAAATAGCCTCCGTTTCGCCAGACGTACATGGTGGCCGACACTCAAATATTACCTCACCAGACCTGCGCTCTCACTAACCAACGAACGCCATTCAACTTCAGAGTTCTCCATAATGAAACAATCGCGCGAAGCGTTGGGTGGCTCCGCCGGGACCCAACGCTGGAGCGCAACCCCTGAGGGAAAGGATGGTTCGTGGAAGGAAAACCGCAGGTTTTCCTTCCACGAAAAGCCGGCGCTGTGTACGATGAATATCCTTCCGCCGATGATGACGGTGTGGTACCACTTCGCGAAGAAGAATATTGGTGACGGAGCGGACATCGTGATCTTCGATTGCACGGGCACGCTCGATCCGAAGGAATTCCCGGACGCACGCGTACTGCCTTTCCTCAATTTCTATGCTTCGACCAAGGGGAATATATTCATCCGCTCTATTGCGCACAATCGCCGCATCGCCTGGATCTGCGATGATGACATGTTCCTGATGAGCCCCGAGTGTGTGCCGATCCTCCAGCGGGAATTCGCCGTACCGGGCACGGCCTCCGTGAGTTTCCGTCCCCGTGAGTGGTGGGCATTTGATTTGTCCCATTCCGCTACTTCTCTCCCCCTTCAGGGGGAGAGACCGAGTGAGGGGGCTGACAAGAGAGCTACGCTTATCCAACCAAGTTCCAGCTACTGCATCGCCCTCGATCGCGACATCTTCATGCGCGAAAAGTTGTCGCTCGCCCCGGCGCCGGATAACCCGCACCCAGGACTCCTCACCCGCCCACCCCGCCGCTACGACACCTTCGACAAAGCCAACGAAATCCTGCTCACAAAAGGCTACCGCTGCGTGATCGTGTCATCCGAAGAGCGTCAAAAATGCGTTGCCGAATTCAGCGGCTTAAGCGGTGCGGTCATGCTCCTCCGCTATTTCAAAACGCCGGAACAAACACTCGACTACTTCCGCTCGGCTCCGCGCGAGAATTGGAGCGGGAACCTCCTCTTCGGACTCATGAGTGCCATGCTTTCGGTCTCTACGATCCAGGATCTCTACACGAAATTGAAAGGATGCCCCTATCCGCTTCCCTCACTTCCGGCGCGCGGGGAATTACTGAAGATTCTCGAAGAGAGAAAACAGTTCATCCGCCCTGATCAGACGCTGGACGCTCTGGAGAGGACGAGTGAGCGACTGCGGGCGGCTCTCTAGATTCTTCCTGCAAACCCGCAATCCTCTTCAGTGCTTCCGCATTATGAATAAGCTCGGCAAAAACTGCATCCACATCCTCCACTGCAACAACATATGGATCACTCTCTGGTTGCCGTACCCTTGCTTTCTCCGCAGCCAAATTCATCACACTTCTTCTGATTTCATGCAACTGTCCTTCGAGATGACGAAAGACTGTTATGGGAAAATTCTCGCGTCTTTCAGTCAAAGCTTGTGTGGGGGTGGTCTCCATGATTAAAATTCTATACCGGAACACTTCGGCGTCAACTCACGTGGACATGCCAATGACATCATCTGCGACATCGTTTAGTAATAATCGCGCGAAGGCAGGCTTCGCCTGCCTGGAGCGCATCCTCTTAGGGAAAAGATGGCTCATGGAAGGAAAACCTACGATTTTCCTTCCATGCCTTACTTCACCTCCAGATTCATTCCCAGAAGCTTCCACGCGTCACCTTCACGAACATACTGCAAACTGAACATCATCTTCGTCGCTGCGATCCGGTAGTACCCCTGCAGTGTCAGCACGTCCTTCGCACCGAGAGCAGGTTTCGCATTGATGAAGGGGTCTCCGGAAGTGACGGATTGCTGCACATCACGCGCGAACGGGGAAAAACCCTCGAAGGCTTTGGCAACGGCCTCTGGTGTCGTCTGTTTCTTCCAAATCGAAGAGAAAGTTTTGTAGAAATCCGTGAAATCATTTTTCATCAGTCCCTGAGCGAAACTCTTCATCGTCCCGCTGATGAGCGCCATGGCCTCTTCGCGATCAGGAACCGCCGGAGCGAATGACTGCCCGGATGTCGTACTTCCTGTCGCGGTCTGCCGCTGTCCGGAACGCTGCCAGAGAAAACCAGCGACGCCTGCGGCGCAAACAACAGTGATCAGTATGACCAGAAGAACAATGCACCATCTGCGTTTCATTGAATAAGGGGGGAGAAGATCGGAATCAGCGCGGACATTCCCGCAGGAACACCATAGTCTTCGGCGCACTTTCCGTCACAAATAATGGAAGCATATTCGTCATTCTCTGCTCAATCTCATAAGCGGGACAACCATCCTGAAGATCAGAAACCACTTGAAGATCCGAACGGAACATTCCTGTTTTCCATGTGAAGTAATTCGGTTCGCCGACGAGCACGAATGCCCCTTCGGGCGCATAGTGATTGATGTAGTCGCGCGCAACGGAAATGCCGTTGAGCCCTTCTGGCGAGAGATGAAGATCCGCCGGAATATGATCAATGGTTCGGTCGAACCATGCGTTGCACGCCCCGTACGAATACAGACAGAGCGCACCCGCGTGCAGGATCAACGTAAGCACGATGCAGATGACGAAAAGAGAGCGGGCGCGCCGAAAACGCACCCAGAGATCTTTGGCTTCCACTGCGGCAAATCCAAGGAAAATCGGATAGGCGGGAAACGCGAAGCGAATTCCCTTCACCCACCACACGAGCGCAATCGCACCTCCGGCCACGATCCCGAGCAAAAGAAGTGGTTGCCGGCGCCCGTACCGAACGAGGCCGATCAAGCCCAGAACGAACAGAACCGGAAGCACATTATGAAAATGTCCGGTGTAGTACAGCGCATTGCGAATCAGCAGAAACCAGACCGAAGGGACTTCCGCCTGGTACTCGATGCTGTATGCCGTAAAGAATGGATCGCCGAACGTGAGAAAATTACGCAGGAACCATAGACCGAAAAGAGTCACAGCCAGCGTCATACCTGTCCAGAACCACTTTGACTTCCGATGCCGCGGACGTTTCCACAAGACGAAAGCGGGATAGAGCGCGTACAGCAGCACGCCGTTGTAGCGCGTGAGAGAGGCAAAACCCAAAAGGATTCCTGCAAGCACATACATGCGTGAGCGCTCTCCTGCGGCAGCGAATGCCGCCAGCGAACCCAGGAAGAGCGCCGCAAAAAGGAGATCGGCGGATCCCAGCTGCACCATGAGTACGAATCCATGGTGAAAGAGGACGAAGAAAACAGCGAGGAGCGCCACATCGCGGGAAAACGCGCGCCTGAGGAGCAGGTAGGTCGCGAGCAGGACTCCTGCCCCCGCGAGCAGCGCCGAGAGTTTCATCCCCACCCGCGCATTGGTCAGCCAGACAAGCGGATACGAAACGAATGCATGGAGCGGCAGATGCTTGGCGTAGGGAAGGCCATCAAAGACGTACGTCCCATGACGCCACAAACTCTCGCCGAGGAGCGCATACACCGTGGTGTCACTGATGATCGGGAGCTTGAGCCCCGGAAGCCACAAAAGTGTAAGTATCAGAAAACAAATGCCAACGATCAATACGTTTTGATACCCGGTATCTGAAATTCGAAATTTCCGGAGCTTCATAGCGACGGTGGTAACGCATCCCGATCTTTGATGGAACCGCCGGCGAGATGCTTTAACTTTAGCCCCCAGAGCCGAAGAATCATTGCGAGGTACTTGAGTCCGCGCTTGAAGAGAACCCGAAGATTCGGCGCCGTTTTCGATTCGCCGGACCGTCGCAGTGCATTGATGTACGGCACTTCCACAAAAGAGAAACCCATGAGCATCGCACGCTGCATGAGATCCATGAAGTACTCGCCGTAATCGCCCGTGAGCCGAATGGAGCGAAAAACCTCCCGCCGCACGGCGATGAAGCCGCTCGTGTAATCGCGAAAGCGCGGCGTGAGCACGAGTCTGAGAGCCAAATTGAGTCCTCGGCTGAGCGCCGTGGCAAGGAAGGACTCATTGGGAGCGGAAAGCGTTCCTTGCTTCGCGCTGCCCCCTTGAGCAAAGCGCGATCCCACTGCGATGTCGAACCCTTCGCCGATCTTTGCGAGGAGCGCCGGAATCTTTTCGGGAGGCATCGAAAAATCGCAGTCCATCCAGACAATTGTGTCTCCGTGGGCGAGCTCGATGCCACGCCACAAACTCTTCGTGAGCCCGCGATCCGTCATGCGGGTTTCGAGCCTAAGCGTGGGCATTCTGCCCGCGCCGATCATCTCCCGTACGAGTCGCGACGTGCCGTCGGGCGAGTTATCATCCACCACAATGATCTCGTGAGGAAGAGTGATCGCGCGGTCGATCGCCTCGACAAGCGCAACGATATTGCCCGCCTCGTTGTAGGTGGGAAGAATGACGGAAACGAGATGTATATCGTTGAGCATGAGAGGAGGGAAGAGCAGGTCTTCGACCTGCGAATGACCGAATTATCCCTGTTTCCGCTTCGCAATATCGGAAACACAAGAACAAACATATGTAATCTGCTCTTCGGTGAGTGCAAGACCGGAAGGAAGGTAGAGCCCGCGTTCTGCGATATTTTCCGTGACGGGGAAGTGACCCTGTACAGAACCAAGAGCGCGAATAGCCGGCTGCGCGGCGCAGGAGGTGAAGAAATCACGCGTGTCGATGCCGCGTTTTTTCAGCTCCGCCCTGAACGCATCACGCGTTATGCCAAGTTGTTCATCCACCAGCACCGCATACATCCAGTACACGTTCTTCGCCCACGGCCGCGTGATTGGAAGTCGAAGACCCGGAATATCTTTGAGCCCCTGTGCATACCGATCCGCCATCCACTGCTTCTTCTTCAGGAATTCTTCGATATGTGCCATCTGTCCGAGCCCCAGTGCCGCCTGCAGGTTCGTCATGCGATAGTTGAACCCGACTGTCTCGTGAACAAAGCGTTTTTTGGGAGAATGCGAGAGATCCTTGAGGGACCGGACGCGCGCTGCAATGGCATCATCGTCCGTGACGACCATGCCCCCCTCCCCCGTGGTAATGATCTTGTTTCCGTAGAAACTGAAAGCGTTCACGGTTCCCATCGTTCCGCAGAGCCGGTTCTTGTACTGAGCCCCGTGGGCCTCGGCCGCATCTTCGACGACGGCGATGTTCCGCTCGCGCGCAAAAGCAAGAATCGGGTCCATGTCGGCCGGATGTCCATAGATGTGCACGGGCATGATCGCCTTCGTGCGCGGCGTGACGGCAGCAGCAAGCCTGGATGGATCGAGCGTGAAAATTTCGGGATCGACATCGACGAAGACCGGCCGCGCTCCGGCGTGAAGCACCGCAAAAGCCGAAGCAATCATGGTGAAATCCGGCACAATCACCTCATCGCCGGGACCGATCGAAAGTGCGGCGAGCGCAAGGTGGAGTGCCGCAGTGCCGCTGGTCGTGGTCATTGCATGTTTCACGCCAAGATAGCGGGCAAATGCCTCTTCAAACTCCTGAATATACTTGCCAGCGGATGACACCCAACCGCTCTCGAGCGCTTCGAGAACATACTGCTTCGCCTCAGCCGAGATGATCGGCTCATTCACGGGGACATTCATATAAAGAGGGCGCAGAAGACAACGGAGAGCAATGTACCAACGTCATTGTACAATCGGCGACTCCTCTGCTCCTCTCCCCCGCAAGAAGGGGGAGAGGTGGGTGAGGGGCCAAAACAGAATGAATAATGAGGAAAGCTTCTCTTGATCATGGAGCATCGCGGAATATCTTCGCATTGGCATCACCCGGATACGGCCCCTGCTTCACCTCGAGGAACCGCGTGGGCGCAAGCATCTCCATTTGGTGTCCGCCCCCAAGCAGGAGGATGGCATCCCCGGCATGCACTGTTTCCTCTGCCATCACCTGCCATGCATCATCGAAGACCGTCACCTTCGCCTCTCCCGATTCCACATAGAGGAACTCCGCGCCGGTCTTCTGCTGTGAGGGGAAATCCCGATGCCGGTGAGCTGGCACCTTGTACCCCGCCAGCCGATCAAAAAAACCCAGTTGCAGGGCATCGTGCTGCGACGTCACGAAGCGCGCTCCTTCCACGGGCAAACCTTTGCGTATGAAGATCGCAAGTGTCTGATCGCCGTTCCTGACCACACGCACGGCATCCATGGACGACATTGTACTGCAAAGAGCCCGAAACAAGCCGAAAAAACCGCTGCAGGATTGCTGGGCAGTAGCCATTCTGACAAGCTAGAGAGCACATCATGAGAATGACTTCCATCAGACGGCTGAGTCACCTGCCTCCGGAGTGCCTGCTCCTCGCTGCATTTCTCTTCTTCGTATTGCGTCATCTCGGCACATTCCCCGCCGCATGGGCGGATGACAGCCTCTTCATGCTCGTGGCGAAGTCGGTCGCGCAGGGACATGGGTATGCGCTGCCGATTCTGGGATACGACTGGGCGCACCCCTACATCCTCGCCATCGGCCCCACCCTCATCTTCCCCGTAGCGCTCTCCATCAAACTGTTCGGCTTCTCTGTCGCCGCAGCCAGGATTCCCATGGTACTTTTTCTGCTCGGAACAACGGTGACTGTATACCTCTTTGCGCTCCGCTCGTTCAATCGCACAGCTGCCCGATGGACAGCGTTCCTCTTCATCTCATTTTCGGCGTTCATCAATACCGGCAAGCCCGTCCTCGGCGAAATCCCCGGATTCTTTTTCCTCATGCTGGGGCTCCTCGCGATGCAAAGAAACAGCCGTACCGTCCTATCCGCCATCATGGCAGGCGCCGCGTTCGGCCTCGCGGTCATGACCAAGCTCCCCTTCGGACTCATTTTTCCGGCTTTGGGACTTGCGTGGATCATTGCCGCGATCAGGCGGGACGGAAAGGAAACGATGTTCCTGACCATCGCCATCGTGAGCGCCGTCTTCGTGGCCATGATCGGCTTGTACTGGATGGGCGCCTTTGACAAGGGATTCCTGGATGAGTTGCGCATCTTCCTCTTCGAGAAAAAGAGCGTCGTCCCCTCTGACCAATTCGTACCGATCATCGCGCGACCCCGGGAATTGCTTCGCATGGCATACGGCCACTATGTCCTCGCTGCTATCCTCGCCCTCACCGGCTGGTGGACCACGCGCACCAAGATGCGCTTCTCGCTGTCCGTCATCATCCTCTCCGTCGCAGCTCTCTTCGCCCTCTACTTCCTCAACGGTCCGGGGTGGTACCGGGCATTGCTCCCTTCGACGCTGCTGCTCTTCCTCTTCGTACCCATCGGTGCGCGCAGGCTTCTCGGCAGGTATGGCTCCATCGTTCTCTTAGGAGGCATGATTTTCGCGCAGGGGTACTGGCAGTTCAATTATCGGGGTGCATCCGACTCTCCCGAAGCAGCCATTGCGGCACAAACGTTCGCGGCGGAGTGGCGGGATCGCGATGTGGTGATTCTCTCGCCCGAAGTGTTTGTGCGTCTTCCGGAAAATTCTCACTGGCTCTTTCTCTCCGAAGAATTACGGGACACAGAACGACAGCCGCCGGAGCTGAGGCAGAGACTGGAACAGGCAAAATGCCTCCCGATCTTCCGCAAGGAGAGTCACGAGGATCTGGAGAGAAAAAAAGGAACCTACCTCCCGGTGAGCGGTCGCTATGTGGTGTTCAGTCCATCTTCTGACTGTAAACAATGAACGCTCTCCTCCGTCATCTTCCGCAATTCTCCCTCTACGTCCTCTCGGGTGGAACGGCTGCCGTCGTGGACTTCGGAAGTTATGCCATTTTGCTCCGTCTCGGTGTCTGGTACATCGTCGCGACGGTGGTGGGCGGTGTTCTGGGATTCGCCACGACGTTCCTGATGAATAAGTATGTCGCGTTCAAGAAGAAGAATGAGTTCTTGCGACATCTCTTCCGCTTCTTCATCGTGGATATGGCGAATATCCTCGTGGGTGCAATCGTGCTCTACGGACTCGTGGATGGCCTGGGAATGGAAAAACAGGTGGCGAAGATCCTCACCATG
>Ga0265297_10007586_pt1 | contig 14942 bp, 26 predicted proteins | sample Munlanlwell13791_FD_192502 | JGI IMG/M metagenome (GOLD analysis project Ga0265297, IMG submission 192502) | Leachate microbial communities from a municipal landfill in Southern Ontario, Canada - Leachate well 137-91 | ecosystem: Engineered > Solid waste > Landfill > Unclassified | place... | reverse complement strand
CGCACCCCTCACCAACTTTTGGAATTTGAGCACAAAAAGAAGCCGGAAAAGTGTCACCATTTGGGCAACACTTTCCCGGCGCTTTTCGCGGGGGTTGTTTGGTTACGTTAGCACTGGTAAAGATAATCTAGCAGCCATTCCCACTCTTTAATATTATAGTATTCGCTACTGTCGTCTATGCATCCTGAGTCTGCAAGAGCGTCTAGCGCGTCGATTATTTCATCTTCTTTGTACCCCAAATGTAGCAAGTCGATTTGCACTTGGTGCCATGTAAGTTGCATTACTACATCCTTCCCTGAAATATTAGGAACATGACGCTTTCGTCCGATACACACGGTCGACTATCTCATGCGTATTAGCGGCTAGAATCTCTACCCATTTGATTGACGTATCTTCACGCATCAAATCGAGCGCTTGATACCTAGCAGCGGCAGAGTAGTAAATGTGTCCCTTAGTTCCGTCTTGCTTGACTGCTTGTATCGCTTGCATATTCACACCTCACTTTCACGCCCTTATCTAGCATTGTCTACACTAGCAAATATCGGCAGACGAAACAAGACCTTTAGCCGTTCACGTATTCAGTTTAGACAACACTCTGCGAAGAGAAGGGGTTGTCGGCGGTAGCGTCGTGTGATTGAATACAGGTACGGAATTTGTCAACTAGTGAAAGGACCCCACAATGTCTCACACCTACCGGCATGAAGACCTCGTAGACATCGATGTTTCAGCGACCGCTACCGATTCGGGTAAGGTTGTGCTTCGCGCGGGCGACGGGTTCGCGCTCACGCTCGACTCGGAGAAGATTCCGGCGATCGTCCGGGTTCTCACTGCTGCCATGCGCAAGACTCAGAAGGGTGCGCAGGCTAAGGAGTCCGTGCTTCACAATCGTAAGGCAGTTGACGCGAAGCCTAAGAAGTAGCCTGAGGAATACAAGATTGCGTGTAGTGCGCGCAACGTATAACCGCCCGGTGTGTCCCCTACCACACCGGGCGGTTTGCGTTATCAATAATACGGTACTTCTACACCATCAATTGTCTTCGTGCCCGCGAAGAATGCAGGCGGCGCGATTGCACCCGGATTAGTGGCTAGGTTATTCAACGCCACTACGCCCCCTGTTGCTCCGATTGTCAATCCGCCTGCATATGCGTCTATGTCGCTTGCTAGTGTATCGTCACCTGATAGGCAGAAACATTCGCCAGAAAGCGCGCATCCTGCGCTATTTAGGTCAAGTGTGCTAGGTATAACAAAATCTGTAGCACCTTCAAGGTGCAGATAATCACGGGTAGAGTAACCACTTTGGTTTGCTGTAATTGTGAGTAGTCCTCGCGCTCCTAAAACATGCGAGTCTTGGCATGAAAGAGTTAGGTCACCTGATTCGTCACCTGAACCTAGTTCGCCTGCATGTATGAGAATGTCGCCCTTAGCGCCGGATCCCGTGCAAGTACTTATCTCAATAGGACCGTTATCACTAGTGATTCTACCTGATAGCAGTTGACAACTACAACTACCGTCTGCAGCTTGCTGTAATATCTGCAAGCCTGCAACTTCATTCCGTGTGCCATCTTCTACAGTCGCAAGTGTAATAAAGGTGTGTGAATAGATACCTATACCAGTACCGATACCGCTGTCATACGTCTCATTATCAACAATTGCAACGGCATCATTGCCGCCCACTTCTAGGCTTACTGGCTTATGACTAACGGTGTCAATTCGTACCCAGTTTCCGGTACTTCTACCGTATGGAATACCCCTATGTCTCCAAGTCATCCGCTTCTACTTTCACACGTTTAGATAGCTCGTGTATCTGTTGTTCAAGCTCACGGAGTCGCATACCTTGTTTCTGAACGATTAGTCTAGCTTCTCCTAAAAGCATCAATGCTAGTTCTAAATCGTTCAAGACTCTACCCGTACTTGAGCGTTCACAAAACAGTTTGCACCCGGAGTGCAACCCGTCCATACAGCAAGGACATTAGTACCGTTTGCGAACCAAATAGCTGAACTACAGTCTTCTATGTCGTCGTTACCGGCGGGCGTCGCTGTCTTCCGGTATAGCTCACTGATTTGGTCTCGGTATAGCGCGAACTGACTTACTAGTATCGAATCGGTTTCGACCGAATTTCGTTCAATAAACCAATCAACACCCGAAGGTACAACACCCAAAGAAAGTATACACAATCCGGCTGCGTCCGCTACACCTTGTGTTGCTAGTTCGAGGTGTGAAATAGTTTTAGGTCCGCTTAAATCGCCGCTACCCGGTGCAGAACGTTCTACAGTTTTCCTACCGCTACCCGGTGTAATTTCGGCCATGGCTTTACCTCTTATTTTAGAACTTTTTTAGCAGCCGTCTTCTTATCAATTGTTCGTGTGGAAGTTGAACGTTTAGCCGAAGTTGAAGTCGTGGTATTCGGCTTCGGCGTAGTCTTCTTCGTATTCGGCAGCGGCTTCTTTTTCGTAGTGGTTTGCGTCTTCTTTTGCGTAGGTGTATTAGGAGTGCGCTTAGCGTTCTTGGCTGCTTGTGTCCTCCAATTAGCACCCCAATTTTTCCACGCGCTCACACGCGCTTGCTCACGCTCCCTAGCCTTAGCAGCGTTTTCAGCAGCCGTAGCTGCCGCCTTAGCCGCTGCATCCTTTTCAGCTTGGGTTGCTTTTTCAGCTGCGGTCAGAGCTTCTTTAGCAGCCTCTAGCTGCGCGTGTAAATCACTTGTATCCAGTTCCTCGTGTCGGTGTCCACGGCCGTATACATCAGCTTCTTGTTCTGCAGGTTCGGCAGGTTTGGTAGGTTCGGCGGGTTGTATGGTTATAGTGATAGGTTGTGGCGCCGTTCCGTTATAACTACCGCCGCCACTAGTACCCGTACCAGTTACGCTAGTTCCGGCATCGTACAAGCCGGCATCATCGGTCTTTGTAGTAGCTGTACTACCGCCTAACGAAAGACCGTTCTTTTTTAGTACGGTATATACAAGACCGCCGCCGCCTACGATTAGTCCCCATTGCCACGCTTTCAGCGGTCCTATTTTCTTACTGAGTCCTTTAGTCAATTCGTGCATAGCAGGCATACTAACCTACTTTCACTTTAGGCATAGGCGGAACAATGCCGTAATAGTCACAGATTCCCCACGCTATAGCTAGTCCGTAACTTGCCCGATGCGAAAGTGCATGTTTCACTTCCACGTTACTGGTATGTGAAAACAGCTCGATTAGGCAAGAGGTTGCCGCGGTCAACCGTAGTTCCGCAAAGCCACTAGCATAGATAGTGGTATCGGGACGTATCGGCAGGTCTTTACCCGGAGAAATAGGCGCTACTCTTTGTGAGATACAACGCGCAAGTTTCATACCGTCGTTTTCGCCATTGTGGTAGAAGCCGACAGTTCCCGGTGTAGTATTCGAGTGTAGACACACATGTAAGTTAGATCCCCACGTGTTGCTTTGACGAATAGCTGCATAGAAGTCATGCGGTTCATCCAACTTGCAAAACGAAGCGGGAGTAATCTTCACACTGAACCCAAATAGCTTGAGAAATTGCGCAGCATAACTGGCAATCTCATGCATACGTCGCATTTCGGTCCCGTAGTTCAGAACGCCTTTGTTATGTTCCTGCAACGAAGGACTAAGGTAAATGCGCTTTTTAGCCATTAGTTTGCACCCTTCTTTACCAGTGAAGCTAGCTTACCAATCGGTAGACTATCAGCTACACTTAAGTCCTTAGCCATAAGTACAAGTCCGAAAACTAAGCATCCTACGCCTAGTATTCCTTCCCCCACACGTACCCATGTGTCCAGCTTCATTAGTGCCGCTAGGAATTCGGGGACGGAAAGCGCTGCCTTTGCCGCCGTTCCACCTATGTGGTACATAGTGCCACCGATACTGACTAGCAAACCCGTCAAAACGCCTGAGTGTTCAGCCCTGTATCTATTCTGTTCAAGTATGTATTGGACGCCTAGCGCTTCCTTTAGTTCGGCCTGCTTTGCCTTTGTACGTTCGGTATCTTCCGGGTGTTCTGAGATACCGCGTGCGTATGACTGTAACGATGTCATTCCGCCAAACAAGTCTTTCCACAATTGAAGAAAACTATCGTCTACTTGAAGGATAGACTTTAGTTCATCTTCCGTGTACGTCGTTTCGCCTACGTCGGTGACGGGTTCAGAACGCTGTACAGTAGGCGTAAACGGCATACCTTATCCCTTCTGCGAGGCGCGTTGTTCCATTACATACTGAGCTATTATATTAGCCATGATAGCTAACGCAAAATCGACCGTCAAAGCGCCTAGCACTAGTGCAGTTATGAAACCGCGTGACTTGTTCATTACGAAGTCATACTATTGCTATAGCTATTCGGAATCACACGCACAATTACACTTGGACCTTGAGCAGGTTGCTTACCCGTCATTCCTGAATTCGTATGTGACTTTCCGATATTCCTACTACCACGCAGAACATCCGGGATTCTACCCATAGCATGTACCCATTGGCTAAATGGATACAGGGTATAGGTAACGTTGTACTTTGCGCCTTTTTGTGGTCTACTATGTGAAGATCCAACCGGCTTGGGCGGTTCAGCTTCTGCCAACGAAACCGGCAGCAGTTCACTGACGTACTTTACAGGATTCGGCATAACGCCTACTTTCCAATACTTGCGCGAATAGTAGACGAAAGTGAATTGCCGAACGCTGTAATAACTTTAGCGGACTCAGGATGGATAACGATTGTGGTAACAAGCGCCACACCGAAAGCCGCCATAATCCAACTAGTGATTACATCCGCGTTCATATGCCACCTTCTTTCTAGCCAACTAACTTTTTGATTGCCACGCTTACACCCATGAAGTTTTCGAGCGCAACTGTAACGAGAATCAGGAGCGCCAAAGTTGCAGCTAGTTCCGGTGTTATCTCCACACCTACGGATAGCGCAACAAATAGGATAAAGATACCCGCTAGTTGTCTATACGTCGGTAGGTGTCCATTGATAACCTTACCGCCGCCCGTCAACAGTAGTACACCTATGAAGGAAATGACCACCGTTTTCTTTGGCGAATTCACTTACGATTCCGTTTCTCTTTTTGGCGTGGTCTTTTCCGTGCTTAGAGTAGGTTCGGCTTGCGTGTCAATGTTTCCACTTCCACGCAGTAGAGAACCTATCGACTTTCCTGTAATAGCAGCATGTACAAGCATGATACCTAACAGGATTAGCAGTAGCGCCATTGCGAGCATTACTTAGTACCGATTCCGTATCGCTTTACGGTAGGATTGAGTACCGTCGCGATTACAGCAAGACCGCTAAGAATAGCCGACGCAATCGCTTCTTTCCACGTTGTCCAGCTAGTATCGAACAAGTCTGTTCCGAAAATCAGAACTTGAGCAATGAACGTAGCGACGAACACGGATACAAAGTCAAGTGCAACGGTCTTTACCTTATCCATTAAACAGGACCCCAATCGTTGTACCGATTAGACTAACGTACATTGTGCCTAGTCCCCACATTATAAGTTTCATGCGAATACAACCACTGACACACATACTGACCTTAATACCGTTTGTTACCTCTTCCCGAATCAAGGAACGCAACAGTTCTTCTTCCGTACTCGTGAGACTCGGGAAGCTATGTGTTTCCGCCACTTCCTTTACGACTTCTTGGCGATGCCCATTACAAGCGGCACCACGAAGACGCCCGCAGCCACTCCCATTATAAAATACATCCATTTACTGTCCACTTTTTTACTCCTAATTCGTCTCTGATACTATGCGTGTATTAGTGTCCTTTCACTATCACGCGTTATGCTCGGGCAGACTTGAACGTGTTTCCGAATAGGAAAAGCGCCACGATACTACCAACAACGATGACCCAAACAATACGCGGCTCGGGATCAATCGCACCGGCTTTCTTCGCCCACATATGCCCGCGTGCGATACCGGCAACCCTACCCGGTTCCACGTCCTGGACATACGCAACGCCGCCGCTCGCGTCGTCTACACGTGCGGCTGCATTATCGGTAACGGTGTAAACGTCGCCCCACATCGCAGCATCGGCCATAGATCACTCTCCTATTTGAGATTGCGAGTTATCAGCCTGCAGCTGCAACGTCGTTAGTTAGAACCTCAAGAGTACCGCCCGCAAGACCTGCCGCCGCCGTGAAGCTCAGACGAATTTCGGTAGGCTGCATTGTCGGGACCCAAAGGTTGCGCTTTTCGTTAGCGGGAGCGCCGCCGTCTTCGGTGAACTGATAGGCAAGCACACCGGCAGGGTTAGCGAACCCGTAGTGCCCAAGATTTTCCGCCATAATCATTTGACGAATAATCGCGTCTTCGTTGAACAGCTGGTATCTGTCCCACGTCATCCGCATATCAACAGGAAGCACGCCGAAACGCACACCTGCGGCAGTACGGAAAGTGAGGATGATGTTACGCAGCAAGTTGCCCATACGAGTCAGCCGCAAGTCGTTAGCTCCCGCAACGAGCGGAAGAATAGTCTTGCTCCAATATTGCGTAGTGTTCATGTTAGGCGGAGTAGTATTCTGCGGATTGTTGTTGCCGTCTACCTCACTAGGTAGCGACCAATCCTCAGAATACGCACGCACGGCAAACGCGGGAGCAACACCCGGCGCAACTGCCCACACGTTACCAACCGTATTGAAGCCAAGCCGCACGCGATAGGGTTCCGCAGCGTTCAGATTCGGCAGAGAACCGTACCCGTCCGTGTGGTCAATCTCGACCGGAATACGAAGGAAAATCGCAGGGTTATCTACAGCGATAAGGTTAGCGGCCGGTACGTAGTCGGGAATACCGCCATGAAGGTACGCGCCATAGCGGTTAGCAAGGTACAAATCGTACCCGTTCAGGTTGCCGTACACGAGCGCTTGTCCGTTCACGTCGGAAAGCTCAACGCTCGATAGGATATTCCACGGTGCATCCGCCGCCAAAGCGCCGCCGCCTGCGACGCCGCCAAAACCCTGGATCGCAAGGATAATGGAACGCAGGAAACCGCCCGAAGGGATATCGTTAGGACCGAAGTTCTGGATCGCCGCGCCTAGTACAGCGGTATTGTACTGGAACGCCGGTTGACGCAACTTGTGGGCAGCACGCACAAAAGGAATCTTCGGCACGTTCTTGCTACCCTCTTTGGTAGTCTGCTTAGCAGCTGGCATATACTTTATCTCCTACTTGCGATTACGTCGGCACTTCTGCACTAAATGTGCAGGTAAATGATAAGCAACTGATTACCGGCTTCGTTTGTTCCGGCTGCCTTGTCAAGCTGTCCAGCACCCGTCACGTATTCAGACGTCCTATCGGCAACAGTAGCGATTGCGGCAGCCGTAGTGAACGAGAGAACAGAAACAAGCCTATCGGCTGCCGTCATACCGGCAATAGCAACAGGTGTAGCAGCCGCCGTACCCGCTGCAAGCGCAACGGTCAAAGCTCCCGCAAGAACAAAGTCCCCACGAATATCGTCAACACCGGACATACTTTCAGCCTTTCCTAGTCACTCTAATTGCATTACGATTCTAGTGTATAAACGCGAAAGCCTTTCCCACCGAATTATTGTGCATCTTTAGCTCAATAACTCGGAACAGGAAAAGCCACAACAGAATAACAAATCCGTCAATCAGGAATTGGATCCCACCCGTGTGAACATGCGTAGGCATACACAACCCTCACTATTCGTTTGTGAGGGGTGCACCTAAACGGATAGCAAAGGGGTGCGCCCACGTACTATCCGCTAGGCGCACCCCTCAGCGTGAAAGGACTTCACGCGTAGTCTATCAAGCGAAACTTAAAGGTCAACCCGGCTCACGATTAGCGCGCCTGAATTGACATTCACATACAGAAAAGCGTAAGCCTGATTTTTGGGGAATCCGCTAGTCGCTTTTCCGGGCAGTCTTGACACCACATTCTGAATTACTCTCGAATCTATGGCACCGATGCCGCCTATGGTTCTCAAGTCTCGCGTATCGTTTGCGCGCCAAAAGAAGACGTGTGTGGCCTGCGTATAGGCGAGCAAAGGAACGTGAGAAGGTCGCTGCATAGAAGCCATAACACTAATGCCCATGCTTCTACCCTGTTGCCACAAGTCGGTAAAAATAGGCTGCAATCCTAGTGTGGTACAAAGGTAATGTAATTCGTCAGCGTAAATGCACCACGCCCCTTGTTCGTAGATATTGTTCAGCGCTTCGGCAAATACAACCTTCTGGTTCACCTTCTTTGTACGCTTGTCTATCGGCGGCCATAGCACCACACGTTGTACTAAATCGGACGGACCCGCAGGCCATGTTTTCGCCTTTGTGTAACCGTCACGAATTAGATCGTTCATGCTGCTATCTTTCGGCTTCGTCGCAAGCACCACAACGTACTTGCGCATAGGCAGCAAATGATGTGCTAACGTGGTCTTACCGCAGCCGGTCGCACCGATAAGCGACACGTGTTCCCCTTGTCGCCACTTGAACAGGGCTTGAAATTCTGCCCATGAAACGACTTCCACATATTCACTCACTATCGACATTTTGTGATACATCCGTTAGTGAACTTTCCTCATCCGTTTCAACCTGCATAGCACTGCCAAATACTGACGCGACAAACGGCGGTACAAGCTCATGATTCGCAGCAATAGGAACCACGATAGAAGCGGTAGCGATTATCACGCCGCCCCATGCGCCGCCTACGCATATCTTCCGAAGTGCATTGTAAACGCGCACGTCAGTACGTGCTAGTTCGCACCATGATTTAGCGAAGTTTTCCGAGCCTTGCACAATGATGTATCCGTCGGCTTGCAAGCGTGGATTAGGGATAGCGCTTAGTCCAAGTCCTGCCATAGTCACAAACTGTTCTAGTGACTCTCGGATCATCGGCAAGTCTTTTCGACCGAGCGGACGCCCGCGACCGCGACCACGGGCGGGAGCGGAGTCTTTTACCTCAGCCCTTGCGCTTGCTCGTGCCGCTTTTTCTGCCTCAGTCAAACGCGGGCGCCCCGGCTTGCGCTTTTCTGGTTCAGCGTTGTTATCGGATAGCATTGTTTCCGATACTGATTCCGTGTCGAATTCAGCCATAGTTACTCACTTTCCTATCAAGAGAAAGAGTACCACCATTGCTATGAAGCGTAGGCATAGAATGAGGAACCAATCTGCGGGGTCAAGGGGGAGTCATCGTCAATCAACCTTTTTGATAGAGCCACCATGTTTAGCTTTGTAGGACTCCGCTTCGGCACGTAAATGTGACTCATACATCACTTTTCCATTAAGGACGACTTGATAGGTCGCTAACCGCTTCTTAGGATATTTAGAACGCTTATCAGCGTAAGAATCGTTGCCAAACCACTTGTCTCCGAACTTGCCCATTATCTCACTTTCCTATCAAGAGAAAGAGTACCACCAACACTACCGCCTACTCCTTCGTAAATCCCGAAACCATGGGTGTAATTTAGCGGGCGCAACGTCTTCGGATTCCTCTTCTAATTCCGCAGCATCTTCCAAATGTTCTGCCGCCTCTTCTTCCAGCGCTTCCGACTCTTCTTCAAGGTGTTCCGCGAACTCTTCCGACGTGCTTTCGTCGCCTTCAATTTCAGTCGCAATAACCGCTTCCGCAACCGCCGCCGCCGTTTCACTTTCCGCCTCAGCTTCCGCTACGTCGGCAGCCGCTTCAGTTTCCGCGATTGCTACGGCTGCGCTTGCAGCAATTGCGGCTTGTTCCGTTGTCGCGTCGGCGTTTATCTGCGCAAGCTCGATAGCGGTTTCGTTATCGTCTGGACCGCCAGCAATTACGCCCACATCTTCCGCGAATTCTGCCGCCTCTTCTACCGCCTCAATTGCAGCCGATTCGGTTTCTGCTACACCTACATTTCTTCCGCAGTTCGGGCAGTACGCCGCAACGTTCGGAAGTTCGCCGCCGCAACTCATGCAATACATTCTATCACTTCCATTTCTCTTTCGCTGTATTCCGTTGTTACATCCTCGCGCAATTTGCACTTAGTGACCGCCATGAAAGAATTAGCTACAGGTACAGCACCAAAACCGCCTTTGATTTTCTTACCACGTAACATGATACCTTTTTGTATCTGTTGAAAGCGTGTGTGTTCTATCTCATGCTTGAACACTTCACGCGCACATCTGAAATACTCTTTATCCTCAATAGTACAAAACACAATATGCTCGCAATTTCGCTGCAAACAATCGTGTGGGAATATGACTATTTCCGTGTGCATTTGCGGACTCATACTTGAATTCTCTCATTTATTCACGCACGCGTCAAGCCTCAAATCGCACCGTTGTCAAGACGGGCGACACGCTGCTATTGACCGGGTGCCGGTCGGAGTGGTACGCTCAGCATGGCGGGTAGGCGAGCACGCCGCACCCTATCGGGAAGCGCCGTCAAGGCAACCGCGAACGCGTAGACTTGCCTACCCGCCCGTATCTGTCCGCCCGCGTGAAAGGAAAAAGAAGTGGGCAATTTCAATCCGCCAGTTGTAGAGTTTTTGACGAAGGAACAACGGCAAGAATGGTATGACAAGCAGATTAATTTTGTCATTACCGACGCACGACGGAACGCAGAAGGTAAGTTTGGTAGTAACGTTACCTTTACTATGCGTAAGGTTGACGCGAAAACAGGTGAAGTAGGTAAGGCAGAATACATGATTAGCCTTACCGACAATCCACGCCGCGACCGTATCACCGAATACATCATCGAAACGATTGCGGAACACGGTTCAGCCGGTCCTTGCGTACTTGAAACCGCTCCTAGTGGCAACGGTAACGACGCGTGGATTTTCAAGGCTGCGCCCGAACAGACTGCGTAAAGCGAGTGGTCAAAGCGCAGTAAAGACAAGGTGAAAACTTGGCTTCTAGTAGGGGAAGCAAGTCGGACAAGCAACTAGCTAAAGCGCTCAGAGATATTGAGCGTGGCAAGAGTATACGGAAAGCCGCTCACGGTTCAGGTATTGGCCGTGAGCGGCTTTCTCGTGAGATACGAAAAGCCGAGATAGGTGTGCCGACTGCTAGAAAAGCATACACACCGAAATACACGCTCAAAGAAGCACGCGAGCGGAAAGCTCACGAACGTATGAATAAGGCTATCAGAGCAATCGAACAAGGTGCATCGCAACGCGAAGCAAGTAAGAAGTTCCACGTCTCACGTGGACGCGTCAGTACGCGACTGACTGAGTTAGAAATGGTATCGCCTGAACGTGTACCCGGAAAGCGCCGTGAATTAGTAGCGGCTGCAAGACGTGAAATGACAACCTACACGGACGGACAAATAGACGTGGTTCATTTGTCGTTCGGAGAAGCTAGCAGAAACAGTTACTATCTGCACACAGTTTACAAGGCAATGAGTGGCGACGTAGCCGCACAACGCGCCTTGCAAGGTATGGTAGACGCGGACGAGCAGCCGGAAGGTGTTACCGATGTGTACGGCGATTTTCGCCCGTGGGAGCTTGATATTGAGCGCATACGCACAATAACTATGGGCGGAAACATGCCGGAGATCTACCGCCTTGTGTGACGATAATCGGCAACTGTGTAAGTACACCGCGAACCCGTGGTCAGATACACCGCGTATTTGTATGAACCCGGATTCGCCTAAGTACCTGAAAGCGTGCGCTAATGAACCCGACGAAGGACACGCCGGTAATGAATATCACACCACTGATTGCGGCGCGTGTTCTTAGCGTCGTTTTCTTTTGGATACCACTAGTGACGGTTTTGTGGTATGTCTTCTAACCTGTATCTGCGGGTGTATGAACCGCACGAATCACGAGAAGCGCCGCAACGGAAGAAACAAGTTCTACCGTCGCGTGTGCTAGTATTTGACACTGAAACGGAAACCGACATACAACAGAACTTCCGGGTAGGTAGGTACGACTTGTACATTGCCGGTAAGCATGTACAAGGTGCTTTTTTCTACCCGGATGATTTACCGGAATTCCGCCAGCTACTTGAAAGCGAATCGCACAAAGCGAATTCCGCAATTGTCGGTTTCAATCTGCCGTTTGATATTGCTCGTATAGCTTCGCGCTACAGCGCAGCACGTGGAAACATGGCGGGTGGATTTTCATTCCTCTTGCATGAAGACTCACGGCAACGCGTTTTGACGAAGCATTTAGGACCGCACAAAACGCTTATCAAATGGAACGGTAAACCGCAACCGCATGGCGTGTGGATTGACGTTTCTATGCTAGGTGCGGCATTACTACGGCCATGCTCACTAGCGGAAATGGCAACACGTTTAGGTACTCAGCACCAAAAGCTAGAAGCGGAACACGGTAAAGAGATTGACGCTCAGTACCTAGAGTATCTGAAACGAGACGTGCAAGTAACATGGGAATGCTACCAGAAACTAGCTGCCTTATGGCAATCCTACGGTCTTGAATTCACCGCCATACATAGAGTGTATTCGGAAGCTAGCATCGGTAAGGCAGCGCTAAAGCAAATCGGGATCAAACCGTTCCACACGTTGCACCCTGATTTTCCGCCTGAGATAATGGGTGCCGCGATGGAATCCTTCTATGGTGGAAGGTCAGAAGTTCACATACGCAAAGAAGCGCGTAGGATAGTACACGTGGATTTTCTGAGTATGTATCCTACAGTTTGTGCGCTAATGAAACTGTGGAAGTTCAGCACGGCAAAAGAGGTACGCTATGTACAATCGTTGGATAACACGCGAAAGACAAAAGAGCTATTGCAAAAGGTTCAATTGTCCGACGTGCTGCAAACCGGATTCTGGCGACGACTTTCGACCATCGTGCAAATTCTACCTAACGGCGATTTGCTACCTACGCGAAGCAATTACGCAGCTAATGGAAACCCAAGCATCGGACTCAATTACTTACGAACAACTGTCCCTGTTTGGTACACCCTAGCAGATTGTATCGTTTCCAAACTGTTGACCGGAAAGATGCCTGAAATAGTAACCTGCGTAACGGTAGCGCCATATGGGAAACAATCAGGCTTGCACCCTTGGGAAGTAATGGGCAAACCAGAATACGAAGTAGAACCGTATCACGGTGACTTCTATTCACGCTTGATTGAACTCCGCGCTACTACTAGCGGGTATATACGTGAAGCCTTGAAATACGTTGCAAATTCAACCTGTTACGGTATCTATGCCGAATTGAACGAAGCACCCAACGAGGTAGCAACGCGTGAATACATTACTGGTAATGGTAAGCTGAGAAGCTCCCGACGTGCTAGCGAGCAGCCGGGAACCTATCATAATCCGCTACTCGCAACCTTCATTACGGGTGCCGCTAGGCTAATGCTTGCGACACTGGAAAGGCAGATAACCGATGCTCATTTGGATTGGAGTTTCTGCGACACTGATTCTATGTGCATTGCTATCAATTCTGATAGTGATATTCCTCGCATACAAGAGATTGTGCAAAGTTACGAAGCGGTTTCACCGTATCCTACACTGAAACATATCCTAAAGATTGAACACGGGATTGACAAAGAAACATACGCGTATTGTATATCTGCAAAACGGTATGCTTTGTTCACGAAGACAAATAGTTCGGTTTCTATTGTCAAAGCGAGCGCTCACGGTTTGGGTCACCTACGCGCTCCTTATGGAAGTATACACACTAAAGAAGGTGCAGCGGAATGGATATTGAATGTGTGGCAAGAATTATTGTCGGAACAGGAATCGCGGCAGAAGGATTTGACGCAACCGGCAATGTCGCAATTCACTGTAACAAGTCCTATGCTCTTGAGATACGGAATGAAACCGTATTCGTTCGCTTCGATATTCAGAACGAACAAGAGCTACCACAAGCCGAACGCGGGAACAATAGTAGCACCGTTCAATACTGTACCTGCGTTAGCTGCGCAGAAGGGTATTTCAACGGTAGATTTGAAACCGATACCTGCCCGCTTTTTCCAGACTTACCACGATTCGCTTGCCGAATACTTCGAGCACCACGAATCGAAGTTCCTTAATGGTGACGGGTTGGGGTTACTGGAACGTCGCCAAGTTAGCATAGAAGCTAACGAGATAATTTACATAGGGAAGGAAGGGGCGGATATTGAGGAACGAACGGTAGGTGTCAAAGAGGTAAACAAACCATACGGTACTACAGGCAAAAAGAAGATGCCTGACCATACCTATTCACGTTTAGATAAATCAACTGTAGATCAATTGAAACATGCTATAGACGTGTACGGTGTTGTTGAGGTTGCTCGACGTGTCGGAATCGACAAACACAGTTGCAAACGTGCTATTGATAATGGCGGAAGAACACGAAAGAAAAAGCAGATAGAAGAAGGATTGAAAGGAATCGTATGCTGAAGAAGCGCATACTAGCATTGTCTTTCGCGGCTTGTTTAGTATGCGCGATTGACTTGTACTTTCGGTACAAAGAAACGCGTGAGTTTGTTAAGAGTGTAGCTAGCGATATCGAGAAACTACCTAGCGTGAAAGGTTAAACAAATGCCCGACTTCGGGGAATCACAAGCCGTTAAAATCGAACATGTAGTAGTCACAATAAACGGTATTACTTGTGAAGACAGATACGATATGTATTTGTGTTCACAAACGGACTTCATAAGTATGACACCTAAACAACTGCTAAAGGTGTGGGAAGCATTGGAACCTTTAATAGAAACAGCTACCCGTGCTGTATTTGTGAATAAATGTGAAAGCACACAACGCAGTAGAACGTGTCAGAAGTAACACGGAAAAGGGTAGAGTACACTTGAACGATTAACGCTAGACTTTCCGACATAGATTCCCCCGCGAAAAGCGCCGGGAAAGTATTGCCAAAATGGTGAGGTTGTTTCGTGCTAAATGAGACTATCCAAATAGGTAACGGTAAAGTACATCGTTTGATACACGGTATCACATTCAATATGGCCGACGGTTCACGTGTTCGTTTCCCCTATAATCGTTCGATGTGTGGTCAAGCTGAATACTTTAGACACGGATGGAGAAGTGCGCATTGGAACACTTTAGGTAATTGGGTAAAAGCGC
>Ga0265297_10007585_pt1 | contig 14944 bp, 12 predicted proteins | sample Munlanlwell13791_FD_192502 | JGI IMG/M metagenome (GOLD analysis project Ga0265297, IMG submission 192502) | Leachate microbial communities from a municipal landfill in Southern Ontario, Canada - Leachate well 137-91 | ecosystem: Engineered > Solid waste > Landfill > Unclassified | place... | reverse complement strand
CCGTCGTAATGGGCAAAAACGACGAACCCAAAAATTATCTGCCGTTAGTTGTCGATTATGAAGAAAAATTTTACGCCGCCGGTAAAATCATAGGCAGCCGTTTTGTCCGCCGCGAAGGCCGGCCTTCCGACGATGCCATTATTTCCGGTCGTTTGGTTGACCGGACTATCCGGCCTCTTTTCGACCAAAGAATCCGCCGGGCAATCCAAGTAGTAGTCACGATTCTGGCTTATGACGAAGAAAACGACCCTGATTTAATCGCTCTTTTGACCGCCTCCACAGCTTTGTCAATTTCCAATGTCCCGTGGAACGGCCCGGTAGCCGGCATAAAAATCGTTAAAGACCAGCCGAAAGTGGAAGCGTTTTTCGCAGGCACCGAAGACAAAATAAACATGATTGAGCTCGGCGCCGAAGAAATTGCTCCGGAAACCGCTGCTGAATTTTTTGCTTCCAGCCAGAAAAAAATAAAAGAATTAATCGCTTTCCAAAAAGAAGTCATCAAGGCCATCGGCCAGAAAAAAGCCGAACTTGTTTTGGCGGAACCGCCCGCGGAACTCAAAAAGAAAATTCTTGATTTTCTCGCCGGCCGTATCGACAAAGCGGTTTATCAGCAATCCAAAGATTTAAGACAGAATGCTTTGGAAGAACTGAAAACCGAACTTTTGAATAGTTTAAGTGAGGAAGCCGGCGCGAAAGATTGGGCTGACAAAATTCTTGAAGAAGAAACGGATAAAATGGTCCACCAGGGAGTTTTAGAAAACAATAAAAGACCTGATGGCCGGAAACTGGACGAAGTACGGCCGCTTTACGCGGAAACCGGGCTTTTCAAAAGAACCCACGGCTCGGCGCTTTTTGTCCGGGGCGACACCCAGTCGCTGGCCGTCACCACCCTGGCCGCGCCCGGAGCGGAACAGCTGGTAGAAACGATGGAATTTTCCGGCAAGAAAAGATTCATGCTTCATTATAATTTCCCGCCGTTTTCGGTCGGCGAAACCGGTTCGTCCCGCAGCCCGGGCCGCCGGGAAATCGGACACGGACTTCTGGCGGAAAAAGCCCTGCGTTATTTAATCCCGCCGGTTGAACAATTCCCTTATACCATTAGGCTGGTATCGGAGATTCTGTCTTCCAACGGTTCATCCTCAATGGCTTCGGTTTGCGCCGGTTCGCTTTCTTTGATGGACGCCGGCGTGCCCATAAAAAAACCGGCTGTCGGCATCGCGATGGGCTTAATAACCGGCGAAAACAAATATAAAATCTTAACCGATATTCAGGGACCGGAGGACCATTACGGCGACATGGACTTAAAAGTGGCCGGCACCAAAGACGGCTTAACCGCCATCCAGATGGACGTCAAAATCGACGGCATCAACCAGGAAATTTTTGAAAAAACTTTGGTGCAGGCGCGGAAAGCCCACGGCGAAATTCTCGGCCTGATAGAAAAAGTCCTGCCTTATCCCCGGCCCGAACTTTCCGCTTACGCTCCGGCAGTCCTGACTTTTGAAATCGAACCGAAAAAAATCGGAGCGGTGATCGGCCCCGGCGGCCGGGTCATCCAAGGCATCGTCCAGGCGACCGGCGGCGAAACCACCATCGATGTGGAACAGGACGGAAAAATTTTCATCTCCGCTCCCGGCAAAGACCAGGCCCAGATGGCCTTGGACCAGATAAAAGCCATTGTCAAAGAATACAAAGTCGGCGAAATGATTGAAGGCGAAGTGATAAGAATTCTTGATTTCGGAGCGATTGTGGACTTGGGCGCGGGCAGGGACGGAATGATTCATGTTTCCGAATTAAAAGAGGGCTACGTCAACAAAGTTGAAGACGTGGTCAAGCTCGGCGACCGGGTGAAAGCCAAAGTTATCCGCGTTGACCCTGAAGGCAAAATTGGTTTATCATTAAAGTAGTCGAAATTAATAAACCCCGCACCTTTCAAGTTTAGTTTTTTAATAATTCCGGGTTTAAAAAACCCAAACTCTATATTGACGGAAATCAAGAATTTGAAAACAATCAGTCCGTCTAAGTTCGCGCGAAGCGAAAACTTAGACGGACAAAAACTTAAAAGGTGCGGGGTAAAATAAAAATAAATTATTAATAATATGGATAATCAATTTGAAGAAAAAAAGGAGATACCGGGCCCTCCGCCTTCCAAAGTCAGCGTCCGGACCATGCAGTCGGATATTAAATCAATCCAGGAAAGCGGCGGCCAGAACCCCCAGCCCTATATGACTGAACTGGGCCAAGTGCCAAAAAGAGAAAATCCGGCGCCGGCAGAAGTTTCTTTCCAGCCGACGGAAATGGATTCGGGTATTTCGGGATATGCCGGACCGGAAGAGCCGATTTTTCAGCCAGGCGCTCCAATAAGCCCTCTTCCGCCGAAACAAAAACCGGCCAAAGCCGAAACAGGACCCAATCTCCCAAAAAAGAAATCAAAAGTTTTACCAATATCGATAATCATAGTTTTGGCGGCGATTACCACGGGGGTGGGATACTATTTCATCAATAAAAACCAAACCTATATTCCGGCTCCGGAACCGACCCCGACTGAAACGGGAACAACCACGCCAACTCCGACTCCGGTTGTCGCGCCCCAATATGTTTCCCTGCTAAAAACCCCGAGCATTCTTCAAGGAGAAGAAATTATCGCCTCTTTGGCTCTCGCCGACATCAAAAATTCGCTGCTTGCCTCAGCCGGCACTGCTTCCATAGATTCTCTGAAGGAAGTGGTTTTGCGCAATTTGGACCAATCATTGGTCGCTTTGTCCCAGTTTCTTCCGGTTATTTTTCCGGAACTGACTGCCGAAACTATTTCCCAAAATTTTCAGGAAAATTTTACCGCCCTGGTTTTCACCAATGTCAACGGAGTTTGGCCCGGTTATGTCGCTCAACTGAATCCAACCGCCGATCTTATTCAAGCCCAAGCCGCCATCAAACAAAGCTTGGAATCATCAGCTAATCTGGCGAACATCTTTCTCGGCAACGTCAGCCCCGCTGTCGCCGTTTTCAAAGACGGCAAGGCCGGCAATCCGGAAATCAACACCCGCTATCTGGTTTTCCCGGAAACGGGAGCAGCCATAAATTACGGCTGGATTGAAAATAAACTCGTTATCAGTTCTTCTTACGCCGGTCTCTCGGAAATTCTTAAAAAACTCCAGTAAGATGTTTTCCTTGAATTCCATAAAATCGAATTTGGAAAAAGAAAAGAAAGCGATTGAAGCCGAAATCAAGTCCCTGGCTAAGCCCGAGGATTTTGGCGACACTCAAGACGAGGAAGCGGACGAAACCGAAGAATTCGCGACGCACCTCGGCATTCAGCAGGTTCTAAGGAACAAACTGGAAAGCATCAACGAAACGCTGCGAAAAATAGAACAGGGGAAATTCGGCCTTTGCGAACGCTGCGGCAAAAAAATTTCCTGGATTCTTCTAAGAATGTATCCGGCATCCCGACTTTGCCAAAAGTGCAAAAAATTGACGAAGAAATAAATGAAGGGCCCGGCCAGAATATTTTCCGCCGAACTTGACGGCATTAACGCGGAACTAATCGAAGTGGAGACCGATATTAACGTCGGTCTTCACGCTTTTAACATCGTCGGTTTGGCTGATAAAGCGGTTTCCGAAGCCAAAGAACGGGTCAATTCGGCCTTGAAAAACAGCGGCATCAAACCGCCTACCAAAGAAAACCGGCGCATCACCGTCAATCTGGCGCCCGCCGACGTCAAAAAAGCCGGCTCGCAATTTGATTTAGCCATCGCCCTGGCCTATCTTCTGGCCAGCGAACAAATCAAGGAATTTGAAACCAAAGACAAAATTTTTGTGGGCGAACTTTCTTTGGACGGCGGCCTGCGGCCCGTCAACGGCGGCCTCAATATCGCCCAACTGGCGAAAAAATCGGGTTTTAAATATGTTTTCGTGCCCGAAGCTAACGCCGCCGAAACGGCGATTATCAAAGAAATTTCTGTCATTCCCGTAAAAAATCTTTGCGCTTTAATCAATCATCTGGAAAACCGGACGATTATTCCGCCGCAACCCGCCACCGATTTTATCCCCGACAGCCAATTTGCTCCGACTGATTTCGGCGATATCAAGGGCCAGGAAAACGCCAAACGGGCGCTGGCCATCGCCGCCAGCGGGAATCACAATCTGCTCATGATCGGTCCGCCCGGCACCGGCAAAACCATGATGGCCCAGGCCATGATTTCTCTCCTGCCGCCGCTTTCTTTAAGCGAGGCTATTGAAATCAACCAGATTTATTCCGCCGCGGGTTTATCTTTAAAAAATTCTTTTATTAATTACCGGCCGTTCCGTTCGCCGCATCACAGTTCTTCCCTGGCTTCCTTGGTCGGCGGAGGAACCAATCCCAAACCCGGAGAAATAAGCTTAGCTCACCGCGGCCTGTTGTTTTTGGATGAATTTCCGGAATTTCACCGCGACCTTCTTGAAGGTTTGCGCCAGCCGCTCGAGGATGGATACATCAACATCAGCCGCGCCAAAAAAACTTTGAATTTTCCGGCAAACTTTTCTTTGATAGCGGCGATGAACCCCTGTCCTTGCGGTTATTTCGGCGATCCGCAAAAAGAATGCCGCTGCAGCGCTTATGATGTTTTCCGCTATCAGAAAAAAATCTCCGGTCCGCTCTTGGACCGCATCGATATCCAGATCGAAGTGCCGCGGGTGGAAATCGGCGAATTAAGAAATAAAAATTCATCGGCCGGCGAAGCCAATAGAAATTTAAAACAAAAAATCTCGGCGGTCCGGGAAATACAAGCCCGGCGTTTCCGGGATTTCCAGCCGAAGATTTACACCAACAGCGAAATGACTTCCAAACAGGCGGAAGCGACGGCCAATTTCGACGTTTCGGCCGAAAACTTCCTGAAAAATGTCCTGGAAAAATCTTTTCTTTCCGGACGCAGCTATTACCGGATTCTAAAAATCAGCCGGACCATCGCCGATTTTGAAAATTCGGAAAAAATCACCGCCGGCCACCTGGCGGAAGCGTATCAATACCGGGTCAGGGAAGAAACCAGGTAATACCTGACTAATTTGACCATAAAATAAAAAAGCCGGAATTGATTCCGGTTTTTTAATTATCGTCTCCCTCTATAGGAACATCCGATAGCGACAAAATTTCACGAACTCTTTAATATTTTCCAAAGTTATTTTTAGCGCCGTAAACCTCGAAGTGCAAATGACAGCCGGTCGGGCCGTGAGTGTTGCCGGTGTTGCCCATTAAGCCGATTTCCGCGCCCTGCAAAACATATTTTCCTTTCTCAACCAAAAGTTCATCCAAATGCGCGTAACGGGTGTAGGTTTTATTCGGGTGCTCTATTTTAATGTAATTGCCGTAACCGTTATTCCATTCGCCGATGGCGCCGACTTCAATCACTAAACCCTCGGCCGCGGCGTAAACCGGCGTTCCGCAACGATTGGCGATGTCAACGGCGTTATAATCATGAAGCCGCCCCCAGTTCCAACCGGTAGTGGGGCTGGCGAAATAATTTCCCAAATCCAGAAAATCTCCCGGCCAGCGGCTGACAAAAGTATTTTTTTTCAGAGGCCGGCCGTGGGGGATAATTAATTTATTTCCGGTTACCTGAAGAAGTTCCTGAAAATTGGGATTGAAATTTTTTATTTCCTCGGAGCTAACCCCGTATAAACCGGCGATAGTATCCAAGGTGTCGCCTTCCTTGGTTTCATACAGCACTCCCTCAACCGGCAAAATGATTATTTCCTGGCCCGGTTTGATAAACGAAGAAAGAAGGCCGGGGTTATTCCAAAAAATGGAATCTTTCGAAATATCGAACTTGGCCGCGATTTTGGAAATCGTGTCGCCGGGTTGAACCTGATAAATCATCAGGCCATCGCGAGTCGGTAAAACAGTGTTGAGGGGGTTAGTTGGGTCCAATATCACCGAACTGTCCAATAAAACAAACCCCGCCAATCCATCATCGGAAGAATCGTTATTAATGTTGACGGCTAAATTTAAAGAACCCGCCAAAGCAGGTTCTGATTGGGTTGCGAGACCCCCGGCAATACCGTCAGAAGTCAAAACCGATTTCTGATCGGCTTTTACCAGGCGGATAACGAAATTTACCGCCAAAACGCTCACCAAAACTAAAACAACCGACCAGGAGGCGGTTTGTTTTAAAAATCTCCTCAAAAGAGTTAAAATTTGAAAATGCGTATCAATAACTCCCATTATAGCAAAACGAGGCGAAAAAACAATATCCCCCGCCTACCCTGCCCGACCGGCAGACAGGCGGCTAATGGGTCCCAAAAAGTCCTTATTTTCGGCTTGGGCTTAAATGGCGGCGGCATAGGCAGCGCCAAGTTTTTCAGCCGCCAAGGGGCTAAAATCACAATAACCGACCTAAAAACCCAAAAAGCCCTTAAAAGCTCTCTTAAGGAGCTTTCCGGCTGCCCTGATATTAAATATGTGCTCGGCAAACACCGCTTGGTTGATTTCCTAACCAGCGATTTAATCGTCAAAAATCCCGCCATTCCCTGGGATAATCATTTTCTCGTGAAAGCCCGGGCTAAGGGCATACCCATCACCACCGACGCCATTGTTTTTTTCAACCAAACGCCAGCTCGAATCATTGGCGTCACCGGCACCAAAGGGAAATCAACCACGGCTACTTTGCTGGCGGCAATCCTGAAGAAAAAATACCGGAAGGTCTGGCTTCTGGGAAATATCCGAGAATCTTTTTTGGAAAAACTGCCGCGAATAAAAACCGGGGATATTGTTGTCGCCGAACTGTCCAGTTTCCAGCTGGAAGATTTGGCTTTAATTAAAAAAAGCCCGCAAATTGCCGTCATCACCAATATCTTCCCCGATCATCTCAACCGCTATGCCTCATTCAATAATTACGTCAAAGCTAAAACTAATATATTCTTATATCAGAAACCTGAAGATCATTTGGTTATCAACGGCAATGATAAATTTCTGACCAAACTGATAAAAAACGCCTGCCTGCGCAGGCAGGCCAAAGCCAAAAGACATCTTCTCAAAAACAAGAACCTATCGCCTTTGGAAATCAACACCGCTTTAGCCGCGGAAACGGCAAAAATTTTGGGAGTGCCGGCAAAAAAAATCGCCGAAATGATTAAAAATTTCCGCGGGCTGGCCGGCCGCCAGGAATTAATCCGGAAATTCAAAAACAGGATTTTCATCAACGACACCACCGCCACCAATCCGACGGCGGTTATAATAGCCCTCGAATCTCTCGGAAAAAAATACCGGAGGCCGATTATCCTGATTGCCGGAGGCGAAAATAAAAATCTTGATTATGAAAATTTGGCGGCGGAAATAAACAACCGGGTTAAAAAATTGGTTCTTTTGCCCGGCAGCGCCACGGAAAAACTGAAAAAACACCTGCGGATAAACCCGATTTTATCTTCTGACGGGGCAGTATTTTTCGAAGTAAAAAACATGGAAGAAGCGGTCAAAAAATCCTGCCGGATTTCCCAGGCGGGGGATTTGGTTCTGCTTTCGCCGGGAGCGGCCAGTTTCAACCTTTTTCAAAACGAATTTGACCGGGGAGACCAATTCAACAAAAACGTCAAAAAACTGCGTAAATAATGGAAAAACTGGGCCAACATTTTTTAACCAACGAAATCAAGCTTCAAAAAATAGCCAGAACTTTGGATTTGAAAGCCGACGACAGCGTAATCGAAATCGGTCCCGGACACGGAGAATTAACCCTGATTTTGGCGAAAAATTTCCAATTCATAGATTCCAAATTCCAATTAATCGCAATCGAAAAAGACGAAAAACTTTTAAAATCTCTCCAAAAAAAGTTTAAAACAGACGAAAATATTGAACTTATAAAAGGCGATGCCCTGGAAATAATCCCGCAGCTGGCTGGAAATCATAAGCTTCAAAACGAAAATTATAAGATTACCGGCAATATTCCCTATTATATTACCGGCTACTTGCTGCGGATTATCGGCGAACTGGAAAACAAGCCCTTGCTTGTCGTTCTAACCATCCAGAAAGAAGTGGCGGAAAGAATCTGCGCCGAGCCGCCGAAAATGAATTTATTGGCGGCCAGTGTTCAATTCTGGGCCGAACCGAAAATCATCGATTACATCCCAAAAAGCGATTTCAAACCTCAACCGAAAGTGGACAGCACGATAATAAAACTAACAACCAACAACTTGCGACTTACAACGCAAGAAACTGAAAATTACTATAAGTTAATTAAAATTCTCTTTAAACAGCCGAGAAAAACTATTTTAAACAACTTAAAACCCGCAACTGAAAACTTGCAGCTTCTGACAAAAAAACTCGAATTAATCGGCATCAACTCCAACGACCGGCCGCAGAATTTGAATATCGAGCAAATAAAAAAAATAGCAAGCCAGTGGCGGTAACTTGATATTGCAAAGAAAGTATTAAAAAAGCGAGGTTCCGATAACGGTTATTATGCCCGAGATGGGAATAGGGATGCCGGAAATAGTGCAAATCCCGCCCGGAGTGGTGCCGCCCAAAACCCAAACCCCTTTTCTTATCTGATACCAGGAAAAAACTAAACTGCCGGGCATCAACAAAAATAATCCCGGCCGTGGAAGCCCAACAATAATTAATTTTCCTTCATCGCAAGCCGTGATATCCAATATCCTCCCCCCGAAACCCAAAGCGGCTTCGGTCGGTTTAGCCAGAAAAATAAAAGAAAGAAAAACAATCCCGAAAAACAAACAAAAAAACAATTTCTTCAACATATCTCTTTTACAATTATAACATAGATTTGCTATAATGAACTTAATGAAAACCCTAAAATCAGGGCTTATCGTTGCTGTAGTAATCGCGTTTTTAGCCGGGGCTTATTTCATTACCGCCCCGAAGAAAAATTCCGTTTCCGACGGGAATACATCTAATATAAATTTGTCTTCTTTCTTGTCCGGAACGGATAATCTCTATAATTTTGACGAAAAAAACAATATCACCAAAGCCCTGGGGCAAAATTTGTTCGAGGAAATCCAAAACAACAATCTCATAAATCAGGACGAAAGGACTTTGGCTTCAAACATAAATTCGCTGTCGGAAGATTTAGCCGGCAAGGTTATCAATGACAGCATGTCGGATCTCGAATTAGTATCGGTCATTTACGATTCGGATTTAAGAATCACCAAAGATACCTCCAAAGAAGCAAAAAACGCGTATCTGAAAGCCGTTGAAGACATCAGCAAGAAAAATTTCGGAAATTTCAGCGAAAATTATCTGCAGGTGGTAGTCGATACTTTCCAGAAACTTGACCCGGCTTCCGCCAATCGTTTGGCCGGCATTTATCGAAATTTAGCCGACGATTATCTGGAGCTGACGGTGCCGGCTGACTGGGTTGATATTCATAAAAAAATAATCATCTACGCCAAAAATTCCGAAATTATTTACCAGGCAATGGCCGGTTATCCGACCGACCCCATCAAAGGCGGCTTGGCCCTGGAGGCCATCGATAGTTTGGTAAACAACGCCAACGAAATCCAGAATATTTTCGGAGAAAAAATAAAAGAAACCCGTTCTTAAAAAATGAAAGCTTTGCTCCTCAAAAAAATCGTTTTGACAGTAACCATGATATCGCTTATTTTCAGCGGTTTGGGAGGCGTCTTTACCGCCCAAAAAGCGGCGGCTCAGGGAGCAAGCACGCCAGGCGAGGCAGTCGGGCAAGCGTTGGCTAAAGGAACGGCTTGTTTTCTGGCGACCAAACTTGAAGTATTCGCGCTGGGCCTGGAATCAAAAGCGGAAAAAACCGCAGAAGGCCATGCCAACATGCTGCTTTTCCCGGAAGCCGTGCCGATTACCGACCTTTCGGCTCCCGGAGAAACGGCAAAACTGGAAACCTCCACCGCGCTGCTCCGGGCCAAGGACTGCGTCCGCGACGTCGTGGTGAAAATGATTCTGGATTGGGTTGTCGATCAGACCGTTTTATGGATCCAAAATGGCGGCCAGCCGAGATACGTCACCAACTGGGACACTTTCTTGCAGGACGCTTTTAACGTGGGCGTAGGCGAAATCATTAATGAAACAAATCTATCTTTTCTTTGTAATCCTTTCGGCCTTCAGGTGAGAATTTCCCTACTGCCGGTTCCCCGATTTTCTCAAAGAATTTCCTGCACCCTCGATGACATTGTTTCCAACATCCAAAATTTTTACGACGATTTCCGGAACGGCAGCTGGATAGCTTACGAACAATCCTGGTGGCCGGAAAACAATTATTACGGTTCTTTGTATATGGCTATGGATGAATCGATAATTCAAGGAGCTAAAGCTAAAGAAGCGGCTCAAAACGAAGCTTTAGCCGGCCATGGTTTTCTTTCGGTTAAACAATGTGTCGAAAGAGATTCCGCCGGCAAATGCACGAAAGAAGAAATCGTCACTCCAGGCGACGTTGTCGGAGCCGTAGCCGCCAAAGCGGTTACTTCCGACATTGATTGGGCAGCTAATGTCAAATCCTGGACCGCGGCCTTGGTCAACGCCACCATTAATCGTCTGATTAAAGAAGGGTTGGGAGCGATGAAAACGAGCACCGAAGCGCAAACCTCAAGCGCCGACAATTATAACCCTTACGGAAGTTACGACCCGGCTCTTACCGGGAAAATCCAGCAAAGAGACCAAATAATAAGCTTCTATGAAGATTTCCGCGATTACGTCAGCGCGATTTTGACCAACAAGCAAACCTCTCTTTCGCTGGAGCAACAGATAGTCACGAACTTGAACGCCTTAAAGACCCAAAATTGCCAGCCGCTGGTTACCGATGCCGATATTGTCAACGCTCAGAACGAATTTACTCGCTTAACCAACGAAGTTGCCGATTACCAAACCGCCATCAATGAAATCAATACCGGCATCGCCGATGCCAATAATATTTCCAGCAATTTCCGGGACACGGAAATGGCGAATCTGGTTCAAAAATATAATGATTTTGTAATCAAATATGAATCCTTGGTTGATGAAAACGCTTCCGGTTCGAACACAACCGAAAATTCAAGCGGGAACGAAGCCCAAAGCAAGCAAACCGAGCTTTCCTTAACCCATTCCCGTTTAACAAACTGCGTTACCACTCCTTAAAATGAATAAAAAACAAAAAATATCGGCGATTATCGGGATAAGCTTAGCGCTTATCTTGGCCAGCGGAGCTTTTTGTCTCGCGCAAGAAAACCCAACACAACAAACCAATTCAACGCCCGTAGAGTCAGCGGGAACATTAATCGGGGGAATCGCCAGCAGCGCTATCAACGGGGTATTTCTGTTTGTTATTAACGCAGTCGGTTTCATCGGAGGCACTTTGTTTAGTTGGGCCGGCGCTTTAACTAATTTAACCCTGTCTTTAAATTTTGATATCCTTAACAACCCGATGATTGGCGTCGGCTGGGGAATCGCGAGAGATTTAACTAACCTTGGTTTCGTTCTGTTTATCATTATCATTGCCATCGCCACCATTCTCCGGATACAACAATATGAAGCCAAAAGCACTTTGGGGAAATTAATCGCCGTGGCGCTTCTCGTGAATTTCAGCCTGCTTTTCGCCGGCGTTTTCATAGATTTTTCCAATATGCTGACGAATTATTTCATCAAAAGCATTACTCCTGACAATGTCGGCATCGGAGGATTGGGCCCAAGTTTAGCTAATGCCTTTGGTATCCAAAATCTTTTAAACGTCAAAGACGCAACGGAAATAAGCGAAGTAGCACAAGGCGTTGCGCAATTCGGCAAAGGCTCATTGGCAGTCATTGCCAGCGGTTCCTTTGTCGCCGCTCTTTCCTTACTGGCTTTGGCCGTAATGTTTTTAGTCAGATATGTCGCCTTGTCTATTTTATTGATATTGGTTCCCTTAGCTTTTCTTTTTATAATTCTTCCCGCCACCGGCAAAATTTTCAGCCAATGGTTGAGTCAATTCATGAAATGGATAATCTTCGCGCCAACCGCTTCATTTTTCCTTTATCTGGCCGTTTATATGACGGTTAATTACGGAAAAATGATGGATAATTTAGCCATCCAAAGCCAGGGCATCGGCACTGCCAATCAAATGGCTTTCCAGAATTTAATTATCAGCCAGCCATTACAAACAATCGGCAGACTGGTAATCGTCATCGGCCTCCTTTTGGGCGGGTTGATAACCGCCAACTCAATGGGGATCGCCGGTTCTAAGGCCTTTTTGGGCATAGCACAGGCAACCGGTAAAGGCGTTGGCGGATGGCTAGGCAGAAAAGGCGTAACAGGCGCCACGGCGTTAACCACCCGTTCCGAATGGGGACGGAAAGGAATTGAGGCCATGCAAAAAGCCGGATTACAAAGAGGAGCTTTCGGCAGATTGGTTACCGCCCCTATCCGAACCCTGGGAACAGGCCTTAGTAATATTGGAGTTATCCAAGGCGAAAAATTAATCAAACAAGCCGAAGCCCGGCAAAAAGATCTTTCCGATAAGCAATTGGCCCTTAGGGTATCTGGAATGAGCCGGGACGATCAGATAGTCGCTCTGGCGCGTTTGGCCAAAAACAGAAATCTGGATATGGTTCCGGATTTAAAACGTTATATTCAGGATGCCCGAAATAAACAAGTTTTTGCGGCTTACGGCCAACAAAAATCCTATGACGATTTGGAAAAAACAGCCGGGTTCAGCTATGAAATGCTAAGTGGCAAAGACAGGGACGGCAAATCAATCGGCCGTGAAGCGGCAGCCCAGAAATTCTATTCTAAATTCGGCAAAAAGGACTGGGCCAAAGCCCAATTCAATGAAATATTTGATGGTAAGCCCCAGTTTGGTTTCAGCGCAAAAGACCATCAGCTTCTCCAACAACTTGCCACTTATGGCATCTCCGTCAATAATCCTGGGGACTTAAGAAAGGTAATGGTCAACGTAAAACCTGAAAACTTTGAAAATGTTAAAAAAGCCATAGAACAAGCTCAAATAGCATACCCAAGTTTGGCTCAGGCGATTGAAGACGCCAAGAGTAAAACATTGGCTGCCCGCGCCACCGGCGAATTATTCGACACTACTTCGTATCCCACTACTTAAAAATTTATGCTAAAAATTTCAAGACAACAGGTATTAGAACGATTGGGTATTTTACCCGAGGAGCTTAAAGACGCTTTGGTTTCTCAAATCAACGCTGATTTGGTCTGGCAGACCGGCTATTCCAATCATTTAACCGAAGACAAAATTTCGGTTATAGCCGTTATTGCCGGCGATGTGATTATGGGTTTTCTTCATCCCGACGACGTCGCCAAACAAATCCGCGATAGCCTGAATCTTAACCCGGAAATCGCCAATTCCATCGCCCATGAAATCAACCGAAAAATTTTCGCGCCCATCAGATTGGAATTGGAAAAAAATTACAGTCCCATAACGGAATCGCTGGAAACAAGACCGGCAAGCAAGCCGGAACCGGAAATAAAAGTTGAAAAAGAAATCGAATTCAAACCCATAACCCCCAGGCCTGAAGCTACGTCAAAACCAATCGAAATAACCGAATTGCCAAAAGCGATTCCTGTTGAATCGCTAAAAACCGCGCAACCGCCGAAAACCGAAGTCCAGCCATTAAAAACCGAACCGGTTATGGCCCCAAAACCGATTTCGGCCGAGCAGCCGTTTATCATCCATCAGGAAACCGAAGCTAAAACGATCACTGAAAAAAAGAAAGCCGCTATGCCAAGTATGGGCTGGTTTAAAAAAGAACAGCCAAAAGCGCCGCAATCGCAGGTCAAGGTTGAGCTCGAAACTTTCGGCCCGAAAATCGAAGAGAAAAAAGAGCCGGCCGTCTCCAAAACCGAAGCCCCGAAACAAAGAATAATCCATTATCGGGACGTGGAAATCCCCACTCCTTTTGGCAAAGTCCAAAGCGAACCTTTCAAGAGCCCCGAAGAACAGCCCGGAAAAGAAATCGCGCCCCGGAAAATCGAAACGCCGGCTATAAAACCGGAACCGCCAAAACCATTCGATGCTATTCAGACCAAATCGAAGCCACCAGAACCGGTAACGCCAGCGACGCCGATGGCGCCGGCGGCCAAACCCGAACCAAGCGACAAACCAACCGGACCCACAATCATCAATTTGGATTCTTTCGGCGTGTCCACGGAAAAAAACGAAGTAAAACTGGAAGGAAACACGATCAACCTGAAGAAACAAAATCCTAATCAGTAATTTTAAAAAATGCGATGCAGTTTCAAGTTCCTCAATATTACGAAGTCAAGGAAAGAATTGTCGGCCCTTTAACCCTCCAACAATTTTTTTATATTGCCGCGGCCTGCGGCTTGAGTTTTCTCCTTTTTTTTATTTTTCAATTATGGCTCTGGTTTGTCGTAAGTGTTATTTTAGTCGGAACCGCCAGTGCCCTGGCTCTGATAGAAATCAACGGCCAATCGCTGACCAAAGTTCTTTTTTCGGCTTTATTTTATTACTGGCGGCCCCGGGTTTATTTCTGGCAGAGAGAAATTGAAAAAGAAGAAATAATCCTGCCCGAAGAAAAAGAGCAGATTAAAGAAATAAAAAAAGAACTGGGATTCCAGCAAAAAATCAAATCCCTCGGCCAAAAAATCATAACCAGCCGCTTGCCGTTGCCCCGTGAAAAATCGGCCGGTCCGAACATCCGGGAGCGTTATCAGGTTTTCCGGAAGTCCACCGGCGAAAAACAAGCGGCAAAAAGAGTGGACTATCGGTAATTAAAAATTTATAATTAAAATAATGCCCAAATCGTTATCAACCCAGGAATTTGTCGAACTTCAGGAAGTCCGCGAGGGCGTGATTTTCCTCAAAAACGGCGCTTTGCGCCAGCTATTGATGGTCAGCGGAGTCAATTTCGATTTGAAATCCGAGCAGGAACAAGACCTGATGACTTACGCTTACCAAAACCTCTTAAACGCCCTGGATTTTTCCCTGGAGATTTTCATCCATTCCCGCCGCCTGAATATCGAATCCTACCTTTCAAAACTCCAGGAACGCCATGAAAAAGA
>Ga0265297_10007584_pt1 | contig 14945 bp, 14 predicted proteins | sample Munlanlwell13791_FD_192502 | JGI IMG/M metagenome (GOLD analysis project Ga0265297, IMG submission 192502) | Leachate microbial communities from a municipal landfill in Southern Ontario, Canada - Leachate well 137-91 | ecosystem: Engineered > Solid waste > Landfill > Unclassified | place... | reverse complement strand
GGCGAGATAGGGGTTGGCCGCGGGCGTAACCGGGGTATAGCCGGGCTGGGCATTCGACGTTTCAACCGTCATGGCAACGACCGGTATGGACACCGCCGCAACGGCCGCAGCAGCCTGACGACTGCTCGCCCTGCTCTTGTGCTTGACTATGTGCTTGTGCTTGAGCGCCGACTTGGCTTTTTTATGCGGCGCAGTCGCGCTCCAGGCTGGTCCGGTAGCCAGCATCGAAATCGACGCGACAAGCGCAGCGACCAGCTTCATGTTCAGGAATTTCATATCGGCGCCTTCTGAGAGGGGCAGAACTGCCGCCCGGTTCGGGCAACGTAACCCCGTGCTGATGGTGCGTCAACCAAAACGGCTGCCAATGGTAGCCGTTTTGACTTTTCTACAGGCCAGCGAGGTGCGGCTCGATGATCCGTCTATACCACTCGTGGAAGTGCACCATGCCGTCCTCGGTGGGCGACTGATAGGGGCCTTCCTGGCTGATGCCCTGCTCGTACAGGGCCTTGCGGCCATTGTGCATGCCGTAGCAGATATCGTCGTCCTCGATCGCCGTCTCACGGTACGCGGCCTGTTCGGCCTCGACATACTCGCGCTCGAACAGGGCGATCTCCTCGGGATAGTAGTACTCGACCACGTTGAGGCAGGACTCGACTCCGGTCGGCACGATGGTGCTGACGCACAGGGTGTGCGGATACCACTCGACCATAATGTTGGGGTAGTAGGTCAGCCAGATGGCGCCGTGCTCGGGCGGCTTGCCATCGCGGTAGCGCAGCACCTGCTCGCTCCAGCGCTTGTAGATCTCGCTGCCGGCCCGGCTCAGGGCGCGGTTGACGCCGACGGTCTGCACCGACCACCAGTCGCCGTATTCCCACTTCAGTTGGTCGCAGTCGACGAACTGGCCGAGGCCGGGGTGGTAGGGCACCACGTGATAGTCCTCAAGGTAGACTTCGATAAAGGTCTTCCAGTTGAACTTGTAGTCGGTGATCACGGTACGGTCATAGACGTAGCCGGAGAAATCCAGGTCCCTGGCGGCCGCCATCTTCGACAGGTCGGCGACGACGTCGCGCTTGCCCTCGAACAACAGGCCGTTCCAGCCTTGCAGGGTCTTCTTGCCCAGGTGCAGGCAGGGATTGTTTGGGAACTGCGGCGCGCCCATGAGCTGGCCGTCGAGGCCATAGGTCCAGCGATGGAACGGGCAGACGATGTTGGTCGCGCTACCACGGCCTTTCAGCATCTGGGCCTGGCGGTGCCTGCAGACATTGGACATCAGTTCGACGCCCGCCTCGTTGCGCACCAGCATCTTGCCGCCACCGTGCAGCCAATCCAGCACGTGATAATCGCCCGTAGCGGGCACCATCAGCTCGTGTCCCACATAGCCCGGTCCGTCTTCGAACAGTAGTTTCATCTCCAGTTCGTATAGCCGCGGGTCGAAGTACCAGTCCACCGGCAGGGCCGGGCTGGTCTTGGTGAGAACAGAAGCGCCTGTCAGTTCGGACATGGCCCATTGCCCCAAAAAGAAAGATTGGTTACAAAAAAGGGACCGGGATTATCCCCCGCCCCCCCGGGGTGGGCAAGGCGAATTTTCGACTTCGTTGTCCGCGATTCTAGGGATAGCGCGCCTGCACCTCGTAGCCCGACGCGCTGAGACCGCCCAGGTCCAGGTCGAGGTGGAACTCATGTTCGCTCATCGGCGCCATGCCGTTCCGGTGGGCCTTGTCCTTGGCCAGATAATCGGCCGGGCCGAAGGCACGCTGTGCCAGTGGCCCGCCCTGCCAGTCGGTCAGCTTGAGCACAAAATGTGGCCACTGCTGGAGAGTCCGCGAGCGATTGCTGAAACTAACCCGCAGGGTGGCCCGGTTGGCTTGCTCCGGGTCGGTCTCCAGCGAAGAGGACTCGACCCGGATGGCCTCGATGTCGCTGTCCAGGGGAATCTGGCAACCCAACCTCTCGCAGACCGAGGCCAGGCCTGGCCTGAGTTCCGGCATCCACGCGACTAGAGAGCCGCGCAGGAAATAAGCGGCCTGGGCGAGCAGGGCCACAACCAGCAGCACGTTCAACAAGCCCAGCCATATCTTCCGGCCTGCAGGCGGTTCCGGTTCGAGCTGGGCACGGGTCGGCAGTTCGGACAGCAGGATGGCATCCGGACTGTCGGCAAACGGCATGACCGGAGGCGGCTCGAATTTTGGTCCCTCCTCCTCGCTGATCCGGTCGGACAGATGCAGCACGAAGGCATCGACCTCAGACTCAGAATCCTTGGCTTCTGCTTCCTCAGCCTCGGGCTCTTCAGCTTCCGGTTCTTCAGGCTCCATCTCCGGTAGCTGCAGGGTCCTGGCGAAGATCGGTTCAGGTATTTCCGGCTGCCTGGTTTCCCTGGGCTCTACCAGGAAGGATGGGATGGCGTGTTCAAGTGTCTCGGTCGGGGGTGACGCCGGGGTTTCAAATTCCGGTAGCAGGGTATCGTAGGCATTGAACACCGCTCGACAATAGCCGCAACGCACCAAGCCCCGCCGCGCTTCCAACTGGGTATGGCTGAGGCGGAACGTGGTCTGGCACTCTGGGCAGGTGGTGAGCATGGCTTCCCGGTCTGTGGCTTTCGGAAAGCTCCACTATTTCCGGGTCCCGGTCAACAGGGCCCAGCTCTCTTCGGTGGCCGCATGATGCATGGCAAAGGCTTGGCCGTAGAGCGTCATCACCTCCTCGGCCTGGGCATCGAGTATGCCGGACAGGACGATACGGCCGCCCGGCCGGACGTGTGCGGCCAGCAAGGGCATCAGTGCCTTGAGCGGGTTGGTGAGTATGTTGGCGACGACAACGTCGTATTGGCCGACCTGGAGTTGGTCCGGCAGCAGGAATTCCGCCGCAACGCCATTGGCCTCGGCATTGTCGCGGGCGGACTGTACCGCCTGGGGGTCGATGTCGACGCCGACCACCCTGGCCGCGCCCAGGCGGGCGGCGGCGATGGCCAGGATGCCGGAACCGCAGCCGTAGTCGAGCACCGTCTCGCCGCCGGCCAGGCTGGCCTCCAGCCATTTCAGGCACAACCGGGTGGTCGGGTGGCTGCCGGTGCCGAAGGCGAGGCCGGGATCGAGGACGATGGTGATGGCGTCCGGGTCGGGCGCCTGGTGCCAGGACGGCACGATCCAGAGCCGGCCGGAGATGGGGATGGGATCGAACTGTGATTGGGTGAGGCGGACCCAGTCCTGCTCCTCGACCGTCTCGACCTGATATTCGCTCTCGGCCGGCAGGCCCAGGCCGGCGATCAACGCCGGCACGTCCGTGTCGGCCTCCAGCAGGGCGACCAGCCAGTTGTGCTGCCAGGATTTCGGGTCGGCCAGGCCCGGCTCGCCGAACTGGGCTGCCTCGGCCGCGGTACCGGCATCGCGGTCCTCGATCGCCACCGACAAGGCGCCGGCCGCCATCAGGGCATCGGAGAGGGTTTCGGCCCGGTCGCCGTCCACCGCCAGTTTGAGCGATAACCACATGGCAGATTCAAGCGACCAGATTCAAGGCCCAAGATGCAAGACGCAAGGACAGGCGCTGACGCACCTTTTTCCGTACTTGTATCTTGACTCTTGCATCTTGCATCTGTCTTCCCTCAGCCCTTCTTGGCCGCGAGCTTCTGCTCCAGGTAATGGATGCTCATGCCGCCTTGCAGCACCGCCGCGTCGGTGAGCAGTTCCTGATGCAGCGGGATGTTGGTCTTGATCCCCTCGACGATCATCTCGGACAGGGCGATGCGCATGCGGGCGATGGCCTGTGCGCGGGTGGCACCGTAGGAGATCAGCTTGCCGATCATGGAATCGTAGTGCGGCGGCACGTAGTAGTTCTGGTAGACATGCGAATCGACCCGGATGCCCGGTCCGCCGGCGGCGTGGTAGAGCGTAATGCGGCCGGGCGAGGGTACGAAGGTGTAGGGGTCCTCGGCATTGATCCGGCATTCGATGGCGTGGCCGCGGAACTGGATGTCCTTCTGCTTGACCGAGAGTTTCTCGCCGGCGGCGATGCGGATGGTCTCCTGGACGATGTCGACCCCGGTGATCAACTCGGTGACCGGGTGCTCGACCTGGACCCGGGTGTTCATCTCGATGAAGAAGAACTCGCCGTTCTCGTACAGAAATTCGAAGGTGCCGGCACCGCGGTAGCCGAACTGCCGACAGGCCTCGGCGCAGCGCTCGCCGATCTTGGCGCGCAGCTTCGGGTCCAGGCCGGGCGCGGGCGCCTCCTCCAGGACCTTCTGGTGGCGGCGCTGCATGGAACAGTCGCGCTCGCCCAGGTGCACCGCGTTGCCATGCTCGTCGGCGAGAACCTGGATCTCGATGTGGCGCGGGTTCTGGAGATACTTCTCCATGTACACGACAGGATTGTTGAACGCCGCGCCGGCCTCGCCCTGGGTCATCTGCACCGACTGGATCAGGGCGGCGTCGGTATGTACCACGCGCATGCCGCGACCGCCGCCGCCACCCGCCGCCTTGATGATGATCGGATAGCCGATGTCGTTGGCCATGCGCAGCCATTCATCGGTGTCCTCGCCCAGAGCGCCCTCGGAACCGGGCACGCAGGGCACGCCGGCGGCCTTCATGGCATCCTTGGCGGAGACCTTGTCGCCCATCAGCCGGATGGTTTCCGGACGCGGGCCGATGAAGGTGAAACCGGACTGCTCGACCCGCTCGGCGAAGTCGGCGTTCTCGGACAGGAAGCCATAGCCGGGATGGATGGCCTCGGCATCGGTGACCTCGGCCGCCGCGATGATGGCGGGCACATGCAGGTAGCTCTTGGCCGACGGCGCAGGACCGATGCAGACCGACTCGTCGGCCAGGCGAACGTACTTGGCCTCGGCGTCGGCCTCGGAATGCACCGCCACGGTCTTGATGCCCATCTCGCGGCAGGCGCGCTGGATACGGAGGGCAATTTCGCCGCGATTGGCGATCAGTATTTTTTCAAACATGGATACCTCTTTCCGGCCTCAGATCCAAGAGTCAAGACTCAAGATTCAAGAGCGGCCGCAGCAACGCCGCTCTACCCTCTTGCATCTTGTCTCTTGCGCCTTGAATCTCAACCAAATCAACCGATGATGAACAGGGGCTCGCCGTACTCGACCGGCTGGCCGTTCTCGATCAGGATCGCCTTGACCGTGCCGCCGACATCGGCCTCGATCTCGTTCATCAGTTTCATGGCCTCGATGATGCACAGGGTGTCGCCGGCGTTGACCTGCTGACCGACCTCGACGAAGGCCTTGGAGCCCGGCGAGGCCGAGCGGTACAGGGTACCGACCATGGGCGACTTGACCACATGGCCGTCCGGCTGCTCGACCACATCGACCGCAACAGGCACGGGCGCGGCGGCAGCGGCCACCGGGGCGGCCATGCCCTGCATCATGGGCATCTGGGCGTAGACCGGCTGGCTGCTGGCAAAGGAACTGGTGATGCGCACCTTTTCCTCGGCTTCGGTGATTTCCAGTTCGGCGATACCGGATTCCTGCACCAGGTCGATCAGTTTCTTAAGCTTGCGCAGATCCATTCAATTTTCCTCCAAGGCATGGAGTGCATAGCCCAGCGCGAACAGGTAGCCGTTCGCGCCCAGGCCCGTGATCACGCCAACCGCAAGATCGGAAAAGTACGACTTGTGGCGGAAGGCTTCGCGGGCATGGACATTGGACAGATGCACCTCGATAAACGGGATCGCCACCGCCGCCATGGCGTCGCGCAGGGCGACGCTGGTATGGGTGTAGGCGGCGGGATTGATGATGATGAAGCCGACGTTCTGGGAACGCGCGGCGTGGATACGGTCGATCAACTCGCCCTCGGCATTGCTCTGGAAGCACTCCACCGCCACGCCGGCGGCAACGCCCTGCTCAAGAAGGGCGGCATCGATGTCGGCCAGGGTCTGGCTGCCGTAATGAGCGGGCTCCCGGGTACCTAACAGGTTCAGGTTGGGGCCGTGCAGGACCAGTATCTTTCGTACCGGCTCTACGGCGGGGGTGGCCGAAGGCTTCGGCGAGCGCTTTCTGGGCATCGTAGGTTGAGCCGCATTGGCGAGTTGAGGCGGGCGAAGTTTGCCGAAAACGGGCCCACTTGTCCAGAAATAGCCATAAACTTCGGCAAATCAACAAGTTCCTGATGAGGCCGCACCATCCCGCCATGGCATCGTCTAAAATCGGCGATCTGCAGCCCGATTCCACTTATTCACGATCATGCCCCCGGCCCTTCCCCGTCCACTGATCCTGTGGCGCCTGCTCGATGGCAAACCGGGGCATGAGAAGCAGACCCTGGGCCTCGCCCATGCCCTCGGTCGCCTGACCGACTGCCGGTGCATCGACATCCCGGTGCCGGCAAGATGGTCCGGTCTACTGGCCTGGCTGCGCGGCCGCTTCCCGGCCGGCGATGATCTGCCCGCCCCCGATCTGATCCTGGCCGCCGGCCACGCCACCCATCTGGCCGCCCTGGCTGCCCGGCGCGCCCGCGGCGGCCGCATCGTGGTGCTGATGCGGCCCAGCCTGCCACTCGCCTGGTTCGACCTCTGCCTGGTCCCCGAACACGATGAGCCACCGACCCGATCGAACGTGATCGCCACCCGCGGCGTCCTCAACGCGGTCGTGCCAGCGGGGGAAAAAACGCGGGGAGACGGCCTGTTCCTGATCGGCGGTACCTCGCCGCACTATCGCTGGGACGATGTGGCCGTGATCGGGCAGGTCCGCGCCGTGCTCAACGCCGCGCCGGAGATCCGCTGGCGCCTGACCGACTCGCGCCGCACCCCGCCTGATTTCATGGTCAGGCTGGCCCAGGCGACCGCCGGAACCGGTCTGGAAATCCTGCCCCATGCCGCCACCCCGCCTGGCTGGCTGGAACAGGCGCTGGCTGAGTCCGGCCAGGCCTGGGTGACCGAAGACAGCGTTTCCATGGTCTATGAGGCGCTGACCGCCGGCTGCGCAGTCGGACTGATCGGCCTGCCTGCCATGGGCGAATCCCGAATCAGCCGCGGCATCGCCGGCCTGGTGGGAGATAATTGGCTGACTCAATTCAATGACTGGCAACAGACCCGGCGCCTGCCGCCGCCCCGCGGTCGCTTCGACGAGGCCGGCCGCTGCGCCGAAGAAATATTCAAGCTATGGTTCCGGAACGCAAACTGACCGTCGTGCAGATCCTGCCGGCCCTCGAATCCGGGGGGGTCGAGCGCGGCACCCTGGAGGTCGGCAGATACCTGGTCGAGCACGGCCATCGCTCCATCGTCATCTCTGCCGGCGGCCGCCTGGTCGAGCAACTGCTGCGCGAAGGCAGCGAACACGTGCAATGGGACATCGGCCGCAAGTCGCTCTCGACCCTGCGCCTGATCCCCCGCCTGCGCCGCTTCCTGCGCGACAACAAGGTAGACATCCTGCATGCCCGCTCGCGCCTGCCGGCCTGGATCGGCTACCTGGCCTGGAAAGGCATGGACCCGCGGACCCGGCCGCATTTCGTCACCACGGTGCATGGCATTTATTCAATCAATAGCTATAGCGCGATCATGGTCCGAGGGGAGGTGGTCATCGCGGTATCCGACACCGTACGGAGATACATCCTGAGCAACTACCCCCGGTGCGACCCGGCCCGCATACGGGTCATCCCGCGCGGAGTGGCGCCAACTGAATACCTCTTCGGCCAACAGCCGCCCGAGGCATGGCTTACCGCCTGGAATGATCAATATCCCGAATTGCAGGGCAAACGACTCCTTACCTTGCCCGGACGGATAACGCGCCTGAAAGGCCACATGGACTTCCTGCGCCTGATCGACGCCTGCAGGCGCGACGGGCTGCCCGTACACGGCCTCATAGTTGGCGGCGCGGACCCCCGCAAGGCGGGCTACCTGGAAGAGCTAAAAACTGCCGCCCAAGCCCTGGGAATCGCTCAGGACATCACGTTCACCGGCCAGCGGGGTGATCTGAAAAATATCCTGGCCATTTCGGACATCGTCTTTTCCCTTTCCAACCAACCGGAGGCATTCGGACGCACGGTGCTGGAGGCGCTCAGCCTGGGCATACCTGTCGCGGGCTATGGCCATGGCGGGGTCGGCGAGTTGCTGGAACAACTCCTGCCTGAAGGAGGCGTTGCAGTTGGCGACGTGACTGCACTGACCCGTCTGACTAAGCGATGGCTTAGCAAACCGCCCGTCCTGACCGGCATGCATGCCTTTACCCTGGAAAATATGTTGGCAGCCACCCTCGCCGTATATTGCGATATCTGCCGGAAAACTTGATCATTAATTATTACGCGGCATCTCTACAGGAATTCACGTGCACCCTACCATCTGCGTCGTCGGCCTAGGTTATGTCGGCCTACCTCTAGCCGTTGAATTTGGCAAGAAATACCCGACATTCGGCTATGACCTATCCGAAGCCAAAATCTCCAGCTATCGCAATCACTGCGATCCTTCCGGGGAAGTCAGCACGGAAGACCTGAAGCAGGCGACCCAGTTGACCGTCAGCACGGACACCGAGGTGATCGGGCGGGCCGATTTCGTGATTGTTGCGGTGCCCACCCCGGTGGACGAGGCGCACCAACCCGACTTTTCTCCCTTGATAGGCGCCTCAGCCACTGTCGGCCGGCACATGAAGCGTGGCGCTACGGTCATCTATGAATCCACAGTCTACCCCGGCGCAACCGAGGATGAATGCATTCCGGTCCTTGAACGCGAATCCGGAATGAAATGGAAACAGGATTTTTTCGTAGGTTATTCCCCGGAACGCGTCAATCCAGGCGACCGGGAACGCACCATCACCAAGATCGTTAAAGTTGTCTCCGGCGACTTGCCGGAGACGCTGGACAAGGTTGAGCGTATCTATGCCTCGGTCATCACCGCCGGCGTGCATCGAGCCAGTTCGATCAAGGTCGGTGAAGCCTCCAAGGTCATCGAGAACACCCAGCGCGACCTGAACATCGCCTTGATGAACGAGCTGGCGATCATTTTCGACAAGCTCGGCATCGACACCCTGGAAGTCCTCGAAGCAGCCGGCACGAAATGGAACTTCCTGCCTTTCCGTCCCGGCCTGGTCGGCGGCCACTGCATAGGCGTGGATCCCTACTACCTCACCCACAAGGCCGAGATGCTGGGTTATCACCCTCAGGTCATCCTGGCCGGACGGCGCATCAACGATGGCATGGCTCAATATGTTGCCCAGCAGACCGTTAAACAGTTGATCAAGTCGGGCAGCCCGGTAAAGGGCGCCAAGATCATCGTGCTCGGCCTGACCTTCAAGGAAAATTGCGCCGATCTCCGCAACTCGAAGGTAGCGGATATCGTCGGCGAGTTGCAGGACTATGGCTGCGAACTCTTCGTCCACGACCCCATCGCCGACGGTGCCGAAGCCATGCATGAATATGGCATCGCCCTGACGCCGTGGGACGAGTTGCCAACGGATGCGGATGCGATCGTGGCGGCAGTCGCGCACCGCTTCTACTCCGAAAACCCGGTTGACAAAATCACCTCCCGCCTCAGGCCGGGCGGCCTGATCACCGACGTCAAATCGATGCACGACCGAGCCGCCCTGAGCTCTGCCGGCTATCAGGTCTGGCGACTTTGAACACTTCCGCGCCGACCGGCAAGGCCGCATTCAGGCTTACCGGCTGGCCGTTGCTGATTTTCGTCCTGCTCTTGGCGGCGTTCTATCCGCAATCGCCGCTCTACTTCGACAACCAGAACACCAAATTCCTCCATGGCGCCGCCCGCGCCGGTTGGGGCCATCTGGGCGCCGACTGGACCGCCAACACCCTGGATCCATTGCCGGTATTCACCTTCCTGGTGGAAACCGTCTACCGATGGTTTCCACCAGGCCTGTTCCATGTGCTGTTCGCGCTATTGGTCGCGGTCTACGCCTGGGCCGCGATCGGCATCGCCACCAAGATCCACCCCGAGCTGCGGCAGGGCCGGGCCGCATGGATATTCGCAGGTCTGTTCGCGCTGATCCTGCTCACACCGCTCAACGACGAATTGGCATCCGGCGTCGCCAAACAATACATCCTCGACCATTACCTTCAGCCTTGCGTGCTCGGGGTATTCATGTTGCTGGGCGTGCGTTATTTTCTCGACGGTCGGGCCACTTCCGCGGCGCTCTGCCTGGCGCTCGCCGTACTTACCCATCCCGGAGCCTACCTGATATCCGCCCTGCTCATCCTGGTTGCGATCACCTGGGAAGCATCAAGAAGCGGCTTCACTTTCAGGGCGCTGATTCCCGCGATCCTGTTCGCGGCGCTGACCATACCTATCGGCGTCTATCAGGCGGTCGCCTTCATGCCCGGCTCGGAGACCACTTGGCGCCAAGCGATGGACATACTGGCCAACCAGCGCATTCCCCACCACACGCGGGTCGCCGCCTGGATGGACCTTGGCAATGTGGCAAAACTGGCTGTCCTGGTCTGGGCCAGCTGGTCGGTACGAGGCAACCGCCCCCTCTTTCTGATCATGGCGCTGCAAACCGGCGTGGTAGTTCTGGCCACGCTTGCTTTGCTGATCATGCCGAACGCGACCGCGGCATTCACGACACCTTGGCGGGTCACCGCCGTGCTGATGCCCATTGCCATCGTTCTGCTCTCCGCCAAGGCAAGCGTCTGGTTATCGGTAAGGGCCGGCGAGCGCAAGATCCACCACATCGCCCTTTTCATCCTCACTGCCACCCTGGCACTTGGGGCCGCGCAAACCTATGTCAAGTGGGCGAAGTATGCCCATGGTAAAAGCATGGGCGTCATCGCCTATGCCAAAAGCTCGGCTGCCGTCAGCCAACTCTATCTTGTCCCGCCGAAGGCAAGCGACTTCGATCGCTTCCGCCTGGAAACGGGCTTGCCCGTACTGGCGAACTGGAAGTCGCATCCTTATCTGGATACCGAAGTGCTGGAATGGTGGGGCCGCAACCAGTCGGCCTTGAAAATCTATGAAACGCACGATGCCGCCGAGCGAAACAGGCTGGCCGCTCAACTGGTCGAGCGCTATGGGATAACCCATTTCGTCATGAACGTTGACCGCACAGTCGATATCCCCGGCTTCGCCAAGGCCTATGAAGACAGCCGTTTCGCCGTCTACCGGCGGCCGCCCGGTCAACCCGCCATGGATTAGTCGGGGCTAGGTCATTCGCGCCAATGTTCGGCCACCCAGGGCACTGGATGCAGGTAACGCTTCAGGTGGCGACCGAAGCTACCCTCCCGTTCCGGTCCGAACAGCCGTTTCAGGTGTTCCAAGGGTGGTCTGTGGCAGACCTCCTCCGACCAGCGCCCGGCAATGGCATCGGCCGGGTCGGGCTTGCCGGGAAACATGACGACCCGCGCATCCTTCGGCAATACGGCCACGCGGAGGTAGCGCAATGGCCAAGGGCCCAGGCAATCCATCCGGAAATGCCGGATCCATGCCGAAGGGAAGAATTTCACCCCGCCGTGGATGCAATTTGTGACATAACGCTGCTCGAATTGGTATTTGCCGGCGAGTCCTTCCGGGTTGGTGCGAAAGTCGTCCAGCATGTAGCCATGCTTGCCGACCGGAAATCGGAATACCGAGGTCTGGCCCAGGCGTTCGAGCGGTTTCACCCAGTTGCGTGCCAGGATCACGTCGTCCGGGTCGCCGAATGCGAACAGATCGTCCAGGCCACCCGTAACGACAATATCCAGGTCGAGAAACAGGGCCGTGCCGGTCAGGCCGAACAGGTCCCGGTTCCACAACGCCACCTTGCGGAACTTTCCGGGTGCATTGGTGGGCACCGGACAGCCCAGTTCAGGCAGATCATGGCAGATGACCTCCGGGCGGATGCCGGCACGGTTGTCGGTGAAGCAGACCAGGCAGAACGGTGGCGTGATGTTGCGCGCAACCATGCCGTAAATCCGGTTGACATACTCCGGACCGTAACGGTCGCCCCATTTAATACAAAATACCTGTTTCAACATGACTCCATCGCCTGAGAAGGGTGGTTCAGTCAATACCGCAACCATCTATCGAAGTGGATGCGGTAGCGGAAATACTTCATAAAAATGCCGAACGACGGAGGCAAGCCGGCGCGCAGACAGGATTTCAAGTAGGTGCCGATCTCCGGCTTGTGGCCCAGGGAAAAGCAAACCCGCATGTACTTGATGAAGATCGGCCGCAACCGGGTGCGCAATAACCGCCGGCAGTCTCCACCGCACCCCGCTGAGCGCATCTGCTCCACGATCCCCTGGTAGAGCGCCAGCAGGGCATGCTCGTGGCGGCCAGTCAATCTCGAAAGCGCCAGGGAGCCTTCCCTGATCCGGCGCCGATATAGCCTGACATCTCGCACGATCGTGCGCTGGGCGAGCAGGACGAGGCGATCGATCAGCCACTGGTCCTCATAAGGGTTATTCCAGAACTCCAGGCCATTTTCGATCCATAACGACCGCCTGGAGACATACAACCAGACAACCGGGATATAGGCCTTATGCGCGACCAGTTCCAGGGCCGCCAGCACACCTGTCTCCCAAACGCCGTCCAGCTTGCGGTCATGGCTTTTCAAACGCGCATTAGGCTCGCTCTCCGGATCGAGAAAGTCCTCACCGGAAAAAAACACCAGGTCGCTTCCCTCATGTTCGGACAACAGGCCCTGCATACGCTCGACGAAGTCGACTCCCACGATATCGTCCGCATCCACGAAATAGATATATTCGCCGGTTGCCCTCGCCAAACCCAGGTTCCTGGCCGCACCGACCCCTGAATTTTTCTGCTCCAATACGATGATCGGGTAGCGCTCCTGGAATTCCCGCACGATTGATCGGGTCGAATCGGTCGAACCATCGTCGACGACGAAGATCTCGTGGAACGACACCGTCTGGCTGACCAGACTAACGAGCAATTCCCTGATGTAACGTTCGACGTTATACGCCGGCAACACGACCGAAATCGTATGACCCGCAACCGGTCCGCGCACGCCGGTTGCCGATTCAACAGAGCCATTCATGGCAATGCCCAGCCAAAATACTCGATATCCTCACGGCACAACTGCTCCACCAAACTGCGTGTCCTGGCGTCCGGAAAATAAGATCTCCAGCTATATTCGCCATAATAATGGCGCGCGGGTCTGGCCCAGTCCGCCGGATCGTACCTGGCGCCAATCGCAGTCAATACATGCCGCATGCCCTCGGCCAGGTCGTCCTGCTGGCACAGGTAATCGACCAGCAGTCCTTGCCCATCCGATACATACTGCAACTGACGTGGAAACGGCCCATGCTCCTGACGCTCGGCCTTCTCGGTCAACCAGTCATACAGCGTAATATCGCGCTTGCGCGGCCGGCCCTGCCTGTCGACGCTGACGCCCTGCGTCTCGAAACGATACGCGGAGGCGATCAGCGTCCATGAATTCCGCACGATGGCGAACTTGTAATAATCCTTATAACGCTCGGCGATTGCGCGCGTCAGCGGATCATGCGCCTTGCCGACTTCCTGGTAACGTTTCCACCATCTGGGAGAAAGATGCAGGCGGTTGTAGGTACGGAAGGTGGCTCCGCTGGTTTTTGGAATATGGACGAACAGCAGTTTGTACTTGTGATTGACTAACATGTCCGGGACCCCAGCCGGTCGATCAGGAAAGCGGCCACGCGACCGGCATACAGCGATGCCAGATCGGCATCGACAACTTCGAATGCGTCGGCCTGGTATTCCCAGCCTCCGAGCGAATCAACTGGCAATCGCACCATGCGATGCCGCGCGGCTTGCGGCGCCAGGACGGACTCAATGAAGGCCGAAGGCCGGGTATCCGCAGGCACCAGGGCAACGGCCGGCTTGCCGGCGGCTATCGCCTCGCTGAGCATGCTGAGGCTGTCCTGGGTAACCAGTACGACATCGGCCGCTCCGAGATAGTCGAGCATCACACGCTCGGGCAGCATGTGCCACCAGACTGCTTTGACGATGTACCGGGCATCGATGCCGGCCCGCAAGCGTTTCTCGACCGCAGGCGGCGTACGCCGCGAGGTCGATAGCAACCAGCGCCAACCGCGTTCACCGAGTTGGTTCACACCACGAATCAAGGCGTCCCAGTCCGCCTCCCCATAACGGTGGCTGCGCGAGTCGCCGCCGATCAGCAAGGCGCCCAGACAGGCTGTGCCAGGGTCACGATAGTCCGCTCCGCGCCCGGCCACCCGATCCGGCGATATTTCCGTCACCAGCAGTTCAGTCGTCACCACCCGGGCATGGCCCGATATCGGCGCCGGACTCAGTATGACATCGCACCATGACGCGGGCAGGGGCGCCGGGTCGCCGCAATAGACCAGCGCACAACCGAGCCTGCGGGCGAGACTGGTGGCGAAATACAGGCCGCGTCCGCCGCTGGTGACGATGACATCGGCGCACAACCCTGGCGAACTCTCCGGCATGCGATAAGCCAAGCGCAGCAGCCAGTCCGGCAACCCCTGCCGAGCCATGCCGGTGACGACCTTCAACAGCGGGCGGAAGATACCGCGCAGGGCAAGCCGAACCGCATAGACCTCGACCTCGGCATCCAGCCGTGCAGCGAGCGCCCTCGCCAGCCCGCGCGACTGGGTCAGGTGGCCAGGGCTGCCCTCGTCGATAACCAGGATACGCCGCATGGAATCCGCGCTTATCGGTTCTCGGCGATGGCCCGCTCGGCCGAATCCCAGGCTTCCCGTATCCAGGGCGTCGGGCGAATGAACTTGTAGAGCTTCTTCCACGGCTTCGCCGGCCACTGCCCGACGACAGCCTCATGCGGATTGGGGACGCCCGGAAACGCGACCACACGGGCACCGGCCGGATGCCCCGGCGTCCGCCAGAAACGTTGCGGCCAAGGTGGCACGCAATGCGTCTTAAACAGGACGCACCATTCGTCCGGCCAGAATACCAGATCTTTCACGGTACGCGAAATATAGGTCTGGGAGTTCCGGTACTCGGTCAATATCATCTCAGACTCTGCTTGCAGCCTATCCAGCAGGTATTCCTCCGCGCCGACAGTGAAGCGGTAGACCGAAGTG
>Ga0265297_10007582_pt1 | contig 14947 bp, 9 predicted proteins | sample Munlanlwell13791_FD_192502 | JGI IMG/M metagenome (GOLD analysis project Ga0265297, IMG submission 192502) | Leachate microbial communities from a municipal landfill in Southern Ontario, Canada - Leachate well 137-91 | ecosystem: Engineered > Solid waste > Landfill > Unclassified | place... | reverse complement strand
AACCACATTCCTTTGGTGGCGGCTTTGGCGCCGGGCGAGATTCGCGCCAAAAAGAACGGTGAGGAAATTTTGATGGCGGTCTCGGGCGGTTTTATTGAAGTTTTGAAAGATAAAGTTGTAATCTTGGCTGATACGGCCGAGCGGGCCCAGGAAATTGACGAGCAACGGGCCGAGGAAGCCAGAAAGCGGGCTGAAGAATTGAAAAAAATGAAAACTTTTGACCAAACTGAATTTGCCACGATCCAAAGTCGGATTGAAAAGGAAGTCGCCCGTTTGCGAGTGGTGCGCAAGCACCGGGAACATAAAAACATCCCGAACGTTCGCGATGAAGAATAATTAAAAATACGCAAATGCATAATTGTAAAGCCCTGGTTATCACTTGTATGGATTTTCGCCTAGTCAGCCAGACCAAAAAATATTTGGATGGCTTGGGTCTGGAGAATAACTATGATTTGCTTTCCGTGGCCGGTTCCACCAAAGATTTGAGCGCCGGCGACGAGAAGATAAAAGATTTCTTTTTTCAGAATATCAGTGTTTCATGCGCTTTGCATAGCGCTTCGCAGCTTATCATTATTCATCACTCCGACTGCGGCGCCTACGGCGGTTCGGCGGCTTTTGCCAGCGCGGAAAAGGAAAAGGAATTTCAGATCTCCGAAATGCAAAAAAGCGAAGCCGTCATCAAAGAGAAATTTCCGCAGTTTGAAATAAAGAAGATCTACGCTATCATCAAAGAAGGCGGAGCGATTGAGTTTGACGAAATCAAATAATTTTTGGACGTAAACTTGAGGGCCGTGAGAACGGCCTTTGCGTTTGTTCCAAATAAACCAACATCATTCTGTCAGGAGGGCACTAGATGACTGAGATGAAATTGAGGCGGCCGGTAGTAATGGTTTGCGGTGACAGGCGGATTGAGCAGGTAGTCCTTTTGAAGTATTTGCCAATGCTCATCCCGGGAGAGTTTTTTCTTCTGACTCCGCCGGGAGGAGCCAGTCGTGTCGTGCCAAGGGAAGAGCATCCAGCCGCTCAATGTATGCGCTTTATTGAAGACATTTACACATACTTTGAGGTGGGCGCGGATGGCTTGATTCTGGTCGGTCACTGCGATATCTGCGGCTGGGCTGTCAGGATGAAGCTGATTTCCAGGGGCATCAAGCCCGAGCTTGAGCTTGCTTTCCAGTTGGAAGAGCTTAAGAAAGGAGCCGAGTTTTCGGCGCGTTTCCTGCCGGCGGAAACGCCGATCCAAACTTTTTGTATTCCTCCGGGTTCATTGACCGGCCACTGACACAGGACTTTTTCCGGGGCCCATTTCTTTTGACTGGGCCCCTCTTTATTTAAGGCTTATTACCCCTTGACAACCCCCCATATTTTGCTAGAATGGATATGCGTAAAATTTACATTAATTATTAGCCTATTTAATGTATATAAATAAGCCATATTTAAAAAAACGAAGCGGATAGGACGCCTGGTTTTTTTCTTGTCGTCGCCGCTTCAAAAAGCGGTTTTTTGTTTCTTTGGTTGTTTCCCGATGATTGTTGATGAAGTCGCCAGTGATCGGAAAATAACGGATCGCAACTTCAAAACTGAATAGTGATTTGTAGGTATCCGTTATTCTGAGACCCTAATCTCAGAATACATCTTAAAAAAAGAGAATTAGTGTGGTTACAATCTTAATTTTGTTAAACCTTTTGCTAAGCTGAATTTTTAGTAAAGGGCGGAGCAATATTAAGGGCGTATGGTGGATGCCTTGGGATGTTGGAGCGATGAAGGACGTAGCGTGACTGCGATAAGCCTCGGGGAGGTGTCTAGCAACCTTTGAACCGGGGATTTCCGAATGGGGAAACCTTTTGCGGCAAACCCGCAAAGCCTATCCAGATTTAGTCTGGAAGGAGCAGACCCGCTGAAGTAAAACATTCTAGTAAGCGGAGGAAAAGAAAAGAAGGAATTATTTTTATCGTTGGATTCATTTATGATTTCAGCGATAATTATACTTCTCATTCCCTTAGTAGCGGCGAGCGAAGAGGGAACAGTCTAAACCAGTTTAAGATATTTTATATTTTTTGCTGGGGTTGCAAGGTAATAACGTTTCGGAGCGATCCGAAGGGAGTTAAGTAATAGAACTTCGTTAGCAGAATTCCCGTGGAAACGGGAAGCCAGAGAGGGTAATAGCCCCGTATTGCGAAAACGGTTTTATGCTCCTAGTTATTATTCTTAAGTACGGCGAGGAACGAAGGCCTTGTCGGAAGCCGGCAGGACTAGCCTGCCAAGACTAAATATCCAACGTCACCGATAGTGAACTAGTACCGTGAGGGAAAGGTGAAAAGCAGCCCGGCGAGGGCGGTGAAATAGACCTGAAACCATATGCTTACAAGGAGTCGGAGCTCCGATTTATCGGAGTGACGGCGTGCTTTTTGCAGAACGATCCAACGAGTTTATCCGTACTGCTGTCTAAGTCCTAAGGGACGGAGGCACAGGGAAACCAAGTGTTAAAAGCGCGAACATTCGCTTATTGCTTTCCGCTTATCATGATGAGCGGTTAGCGATATGCGAATAGGTAGTCCGGATAAGACCCGAAGCCAGAGCGAGCTTACTATGAGCAGGGTGAACCCTGGGTAATACCAGGGGGAGGCCCGAACGCACGAGCTGTGCAAAACTCGGCGATGACTTGTGGTAAGAAGTGAAAAGCTAATCGAGCCTGGTAATAGCTGGTTCTCCCCGAAATAGCTTTAGGGCTAGCCTCAAGAAGTAACTTGCGGAGGTAGAGCACTGAATGGAGTCGGATGGCTTTGCCTACCGTCTCCAATCAAACTCCGAATGCCGCAAGCGTTATCTTGGGAGTAAGACTGCGGGGGCTAAGCTCCGTAGTCTAAAAGGAAACAGCCTAGATCATCATCTAAGGTCCCTAAATTAAGTTAAGTGGTAAAGGAGGTGGGATTTCTCATACAGCTAGGAGGTTGGCTTAGAAGCAGCCATCCTTTAAAGAGTGCGTAACAGCTCACTAGTCTAGAGATTTCGCGCCGAAAATTCAACGGGGCTAAAACTTAATACCGAAGATATGGATTGGTGCAAGTTATTGCGTTTAAGATCATTTATTTAACGGAAGAAGTTGAATTTGGCGATAAATCGCCAAATTCCTTAATTAAAACTATGCTCTTAATATATGTAAGAGCGAGTTTAAAGATTTGAGGTCGGACGATTTATCGCTAAATTCCTTTCGTTAAAACTTAAACACAAAAATTGTTATTGCCATTGAACGCAATAACTTGCACCAGTGGTAGGGGAGCATCTCTAACAGCTGCGAAGCTTGATCGCGAGGTCAGGTGGAGCGTTAGGGAGAGAGAATGTTGGAATGAGTAACCACAATGCCGGTAAAAGGCCGGCACACCGCAAGCCTAAGGTTTCCTTGGCAATGATTATCATCCAAGGGTTAGTCGGTCCTAAGGATAAGTCGAGAGGCGATTCTGATGGACAGCAGGTTAATATTCCTGCACCGTTTTTAGTTTTCAATGGGGTGACGCAGGGTTGTAAGTGGAGTGTATTATTGGATTTACATTGATAGGTTGAGGACGCGGCGTAGGCAAATCCGCGCCGTATAATCCGAGACTCTTCAAAAGTCTGGTTCGCCAGGCGATTCCACCGAGCACGCTGCCGAGAAAATCCCCTAGAGTTAAACTAGAAATGACCGTACCGAAAACCAACACAGGTGGGCGAGTCGAGTAGACTAAGGTGAACGGGTGATTCTTCGTTAAGGAACTCGGCAAAACAGCGGCCGTAAGTTCGCAATAAGGCCTGCCTCGCGCAAGCGGGGCCGCAGCTAAAGATTCCAAGCGACTGTTTATCAAAAACACAGCTCCCTGCTAACTCGAAAGAGGATGTATAGGGGGTGACTCCTGACCAGTGCTGGAACGTTAAACTTGCCGGTGGTGTTGTACTTCGGTATGGCATTGCTAAGTGAGCTAAGCGCCAGTGAACGTCCGCGGTAACTATAACCGTGTTAAAGTAGCAAAATACCTTGTCGGGTAAGTTCCGACGCGCATGAAAGGAGTAACGACTTGGAAACTGTCTCAACGAAGAGCCCGGTGAAAATGCAGTTCCGGTAAAGATGCCGGGTACCTGTGACTAGACGAAAAGACCCCGGAAGCTTTACTGCAGTTTGGTATTGGGCTTGGTGTCTAAATGCGTAGCGTAGTGGGGAGGATTTGAAGTTAGGATTTCGGTCCTGATGGATCCGTCAATGAAACACCCACCTTTTAGATGCTTTGTTCTAACCCGACTTACCGCCTTTGTTCAAGAATTTTCTTGGCCAGAGGCGGTAAGCCGGAGACAGTGCCAGGCGGGCAGTTTTAGTGGGGCGCTAGCCTCCTAAAGAGTAACGGAGGCGTTTATCAAGGTTGACTAGCTCCGGATGGAAATCGGAGCGATAGCGTAAAGGCAAATGTCAGCTTTACTGCAAGACGGGCATGTCGCGCAGTCGCGAAAGCGGAACTTAGTGAACCGACCATACTTCATAGGAAGGTGGAAGATCATCGGCTAAAAGCTACTCCGGGGATAACAGGCTGGTAGTGTCCAAGAGTCCATATCGACGACACTGTTCGGCACCTCGATGTCGGCTCATCTCATCCTGGGGGCGAAGCAACTCCCAAGGGTTTGGCTGTTCGCCAATTAAAGAGGTACGTGAGCTGGGTTCAAACCGTCAACCATGACTTGTTTACTGTTAGACAAGTTTGGCGGCCTATGGCAGCGATGTCATAGTGAATAAATCGACTCATATCGGTGAAACCCGACCGGTCGTTCAACCTGCGGCCGAGGGCAATACCGAGGGAAGCCTATCTGATTCAAAATGCAAATTAAATTTTGAATTATTTATGGCCCCGTAGAGACTGAGTCCCGCAACCGCGGGACGAGAGTCGCTCTTAAAAAAGCGGCTAACACGTCGATCCTCTCTTAAATAAAGAGAGGGTGGTATAGTCCATACCACTGGTAACAGTGGAAGAATATGCGTGAGACAGGTTGGTCTCCTATCTGTCACAGGCGCAGATACTTGAGGGGAGTCTTCCTTAGTACGAGAGGACCGGGAAGAACAGACCGCTGGTGTGCCAGCTGTCCCGCCAGGGGCACTGCTGGGTAGCTAAGTCTGGACCTGATAAGCGCTGAAAGCATCTAAGCGCGAAGCAGACCCCAAGATTAGGTATCATAGATTCGTGGAAGATGACCACGTCAATAGGCTCCAGGTGTAAGCGCAGTAATGCGTTGAGCCGAGGAGTACTAAAATATCATTTTGCTCCGCCCTTTGTTAGAAATCAGCAGAGCGGCGGGAGATTAAGATAGATCGCACTGATTCTCTTTAGGTATATCTACAAATCTAACAATGCCAGAACCGGAATTGATCCGAGTTCTGCGCTCCGAGGATATCTTGTTATTCCGGAGCCCACACAAAGACGGCATTGTCTTGGTGATTCGAGCGGACTGGTACCACCTCTTTCCATTCCGAACAGAGAAGTTAAACAGTCCAGCGCCAATGGTAGTTAGGGCTTAAGCCCTAGTGAGAGTAGGCCATCGCCAAGACAATGCTTTTTTTGTTTGTAAAAATATTGACTTTTTTAAAAAAATAGTCATAATAGAAAATTCCACTTAAGGAGGGGGTTGGCATGCAGAGTTTTCCTTTAACTGTGTACGGCGATGTCTGTAATCCTGGTTATATGGGCCCTAGTGATTTTGTGAAGGAAGCTGATCGTTTTGATGTGTTGCATGGTCGAAAAATCCCGAAAAGAGATCCGGCATCGGATAAGACCTGCTTTCATTCATATGAAGAGGGTACGAACTGGCGCCCTAAGCTGGATAAACGCATCGGTTGGCACGATTATTGCGGGGGAAGAATCTATGCTATAGCAATCTCATACTACTACAATGTAATAGTCTGCGAGAGCTGTAATCTCAGGATTCCTGTCTCCAGCCAGATAGACACCTTTGGCCGGCTAAAAAAGTATTTCGAAAAGAAAGTCGGCGACGAACGTGTGCGGATGGGTAAGAGTCGTATACCTAGTCAAGGGAGAAGGCCTCCTGGATCAAAAAAGAAAAAATAGAATTCGTTCTTTTCTGAATGGGCCGGTATGTGGCCCTTTCTTTTTTTATCTTCGGCTTTACCGTCAAGCTCGTAGGATATATACTTAAAGCAAATAACAATATCAATATGGATTATCGCCGAAAAAAGCAAACTTTCATTATCTCGCTTCTTGTTGTTTTTTTTGCTTTGGTGGGCACAGGAATTTATTTTAAATACATAAAGGCTAAACCGACCTGTTTTGACGGCGTCAGGAATCAGAATGAGGAAAATCTTGATTGCGGCGGACCGTGCGTTTCCTGCGAACGGCGCACCATTAAAAACATTGAGACGGAATGGGCGATATTTGTGAATTTGAAAGACAACCGATACGATATGGCCGCTAAAGTCGTCAATCCTAATCCCAACTTCGGTCTGGCCAGATTGAATTATTCTTTCAATCTTTATGATTCCAGCGGCCAGTTGATCAAAGAACAGAAGGGCCGCGATTATATTTTGCCCGGCGGCAGCAAATATCTGATAGAAATGAACGTTGATGCCGGCCAGCCGGTTTCCAAGGTGGAGCTGGCGCTGGTGGAGCCGTTGGCCGAGGAATGGCTCAGAGTGAACGAACAATATTCAGCACCGTCAATTTTTGTGCAGAATAAAACTTTCAGATTTTTGGACGAGGGTTCGGACCGGGAATCAGAGGCCTCGGGAACCATAAAGAACAACAGCGATTTTGATCTTGACAGTGTGGAGGTCTCAATTATTCTGTTTGACGAGAATAAAAACCCGATCGGGATAAATAAAACTTTGGTCAGAACTTTGTCGGCGGGCGAAGAAAGGCATTTTTCGGCTCTTTGGTATGAGCCGCTGAGAGGCGCCGTGAAGTCTTTTGATATGCTGGCTCAGACTAATCTTTTTTCCGATGAAAATTTCCTCAGGCGCTATGGAACGGTTGAAAAGTTTCAGGAATATGAAACCGGAAATTAGCTTGCAGCTAAAAGCTCGTGATACATCATCTCAAAAAATTTGACTGGCTGATGCTGGCTTCCGTTTTTAGCTTGTGCGCGGTGAGCTTGTTGCAGCTGGGCAGTATAGACGCGGGTCAGGGAAGCAGCTTCTTAAATAGGCAGCTGATTTTTATTTTTTTAGGACTGGCGGCGATGGTTGCCGTCAGTTTTTTGGACGTTAGAATGTTCAAAAATCGCCCGCTATTGCTGCTCGGTCTTTATCTTTTAATCTTCCTGCTTTTAGTCTCGGTTTTGGTCGTTGGTCAGCGCATTCGCGGGTCGGCGGCGTGGTTCCGGTTTGCCGGCATCAGTTTTGAACCGGTGGAGCTGGCAAAATTGGTCATCATTCTTGTTCTGGCTAAATACTTTTCCGGGCGGCACGTGGAAATGTTTCGGGTGCGACACGTGTTGATCTCGGCTGGCTATGCCGGCCTGCCGATCATTTTAGTTTTACTGCAGCCTGATCTTGGTTCGGTTATGGTTCTGGTCTCTATTTGGCTGGGAATCGTTATTTTGAGCGGCATAAAGATTCGGCATTTGATCGTCGTTCTACTGGCGGGGGCGCTCATAGCTTCTTTGGCGTGGGCATTCGCGCTCAAGCCCTATCAAAAAGACAGGATTTTGACTTTTTTGAATCCCTCCAAGGACCCGCTGGGAGCTAGTTATAACGTTACGCAGGCAAAAATAGCTATCGGCTCGGGCGGGTGGTTCGGCAAGGGCCTTGGGCAGGGAACGCAAAGCCAACTGAATTTTTTGCCGGAAAAGCACTCTGATTTCATTTTTGCCGCGACCGGCGAAGAATGGGGTTTCGCCGGAATTCTATTTGTCCTGGGCGCCTTTGGGGTTTTGTTTTATCGCTTGATTAGATTAAGTACTTATGCCACCAATAATTTTTCCCGGCTGTTTGTTTCGGGGTTTGCCGTAATGGTCTTTGCGCAGGTCGTGATCCACGCGGGAATGAATCTGGGTCTGATGCCGGTAACCGGCATTCCTTTGCCGTTTATGAGCGCGGGCGGCAGTAATTTGCTGATCAACTTTTTGGCTCTCGGCATCATTCAAAATATTGCCACCCAGACTAAAAAAAGCACAAGTTTTTAAATAAAATATGGCTGAAATATTATGGCTATTTGCGGTTTTGTCGGCATTTTTGGGAAGGGAGAATCAAAGAAAAGAGCTTATCGTTCGTTACTGAAAGCTAGGCATCGAGGAGGGATTTTTAGGTTTAAAACTTTTGAAAAAGGAATGCTCGGAGCAAATCCTTTGCCTCTTGAAGGAGAAGGGGGTCCGTTGAAGACAAACGAAGATCGCACGATATTCGCGGTTCTTGACGGAGAAATTTTCAATCGCGAAGAATTAAAAAAAGAACTGACAAAAAAAGGCCATCGTTTGGGCACCAGATCAAGTTCGTCGGAGATCCTGGTTCATCTATACGAGCAATTCGGACCAGAGATGCTCGGAAAGATTGACAGTGAAATTTTTTCCTTCATTATTTATGACAAAAATAACGATACGATCTTTGCCGCCAGAGATCCATTGGGGGCTAAACCCCTTCATTATGCTTCTGACCGGCAAGGTCGTTTTTATTTCGCCTCAGAACTTAAGCAACTGGTCGGTTTTGATGATATCGCCGAAGTTTTTGAAGTTCCCGCCGGATCGTATTTTTTCAAGGGAAGGATACGCCGATATTTTAATTTAAAGTTATCAAGCAGGATCAAAAATGAAAATTTGGCGGTGAGATCACTGCGGCATAAGCTCGTTTCGGCGGTGAAAAAAAGAGTTGAGACGAACTTGCCGGTCGGCGTTCTCTTGAGCGGCGGCGTGGACAGCAGTTTGATTATGGAGATTGCCGGCCATTTCAATCCTAACGTCACGGCGATAATTCTGGGAACCCCTGATTCGGAAGATGCCAAATATGCCGTTCGGTTCTGTCGGGAAAGAGGATATAAGTATCATCTGATCGGGCCGGTTGTTAATTTTCATAGAATAGTAAAAAAAATAATCTATCAGGCGGAGAGCTATGAACCGGGCATAATCTATCAAGGGATAGCGACAGAGCAATGCGCCGAGGCCGCTAAGAAGCTGGGAATAAATATTTGTCTGTCCGGCGAAGGCGCTGATTCTCTTTTTTGCGGATTTAACGAATATATTCCCTTTTGCACAGAAAAGAAATGGATCAGCCGGCATTCATCATCGTTTGTAAAAAAAATGGGATCCGGTCATCTTCGGCGGGTGGATAGAATGGCGATGAAATACGGGGTAGAAATCAGGCTTCCCTTTTTGGATAAAGAAGTGGTCAATCTGGCCTGTAATATGGATACAGGTCTGAAGATCAGAAAAAAAGACGGGTCTGTCGTAACAAAATATATTCTCAGAAAGATGGCTGGCGAATTTTTACCTCAATATATATGCGGCCGCCGAAAGCTTGTGTTTGATCAGGGCGCGGGGATAAAAATTGACTCCGACGAATATAGAAAGATATTTCGGAAAATGATTACCAAGAAATTTCATCTGCCGGCGCGAACGAGGGAAAAGTATTCAATCAAAAATGAATGGGAAGCCTTTTGTTTATCAAATTTTATTAACTTCGGTTATGATAAGCTCGCCGGATGCGAAAAACGCATGGCGACCTTGAGGGATATTCGCAGTGAAACTCAATGAGTGGAATTCTCTTCTTCATAAAGACTGAGGGCCCTTGACATTTTCCGCCAAAAGAATACAATATAATATAATCTAAAGTTAAACAGGATTTTGCCTTCTTGTAGCTATTAACTGAGGCGTCAGAGGAAATGCCCAATGAGGGTAATTTTTGGGTCGCTTTTGTTTTTGCTTTTTTCCGCCATCGGCTGCCGATCCTGATTAACGAGTTCTTGTTTATCCGCTTGCTTGTATTTTTGAGCCATTCGGCTCGCTGACTCAATAATTTTTTAAGCCATTTTTTGAGGAAATTTCAAAAATGCAGGATAAATTCTTCGGCAAACACCCTAATGTAATTTCGCTGCCTGATCTCCTGGAGGTTCAGCTGAATTCTTATAATTGGTTTATTGAAAAAGGACTCAAAGAACTTTTTGAGGAGGTTTCTCCGATCCGCGACTGGTCGGGCAAGGAACTGGAACTCTATTTTGCCGACTACTATTTTGACGAGCCTAAATATAACGAAACGGAGGCTAAGCGCCAGAACGTTTCTTTTGAGGCGCCTTTGCGCGCTAAATTGCGCCTGGTCAATAAAAAGACCGGTGAAGTGAAGGAGCAGGAAATTTATCTGGGCGATTTCCCGATAATGACCCCTCGCGGGACCTTTGTGGTTAACGGAGTTGAACGCGTGGTCATTTCCCAGCTTATCCGGTCGTCGGGTGTCTTCTTTACCGCCGATATCGTGCGCGGCCGGCGGACCTTTGGCGCCAAGATTATTCCCAATCGCGGCGCGTGGCTGGAATTGGAAACAGATTACGATAACGCCATTTACGTTAAGATTGATCGGAAAAGAAAAGTGCCGGTAACTTCGTTGTTGCGGGCTTTTGGCATTGATACCGATGAAAAACTCTTGGATACTTTTGCCGACGTTGATACTGATCAGGAAAATAAATATATAGAAGCGACCATTAAGAGAGATGCGGCCAGCAACCAGGGCGAAGGTTTTATTGAGGTGTATAAACGCCTGCGGCCGGGAGACCTAGCCACCGTGGATAACGCTCAGCAGATGATTGAGGCGATGTTTTTTGACTTTGAAAGATACGATATGGCTAAGGTCGGCCGTTGGAAATTCAATATGCGGCTTGGCATTAGCACTCCTTTGACCAAGGAATACCGCACTTTGCGCCCTGAGGATTTGGTGGTGGTTATCAAAGAAATTATCAAGCTCAATAATGATCCGCAGGCCCAGCCCGATGATATCGACCACCTGGCTAACCGCCGCGTGCGTTCTTTGGGCGAAATGTTGCAGAATAAATTGCGCGTGGGTATCGCGAGAATGGAACGCATCATCAAAGACCGGATGACCACTTTGGATATAGCGACCATTACTCCAGCGCAATTGGTCAATATTCGGCCCTTTACCGCCGCGGTCAAAGAATTTTTTACCACTTCCCAGCTTTCGCAATTTATGGATCAGGTGAATCCTTTGGCTGAACTGGAGCATAAGCGCAGAATCTCGGCGATGGGTCCGGGCGGTTTGACCCGCGAACGGGCCGGGTTTGAGGTTCGTGACGTGCACACTACCTATTATGGTCGTATTTGTCCGATCCAGACGCCGGAAGGCCCTAACATCGGTTTGATCGGTACGCTGGCTTCATTCGCCAAGATCAATGATTTTGGGTTTTTGGAAACTCCTTATCGTAAGGTTAAGAACGGCAAAGTAACTGACGAGATTGTTTATATGAACGCCTACGAAGAGCAGAAATACGATATTGCTCACGCGGGCGTGCCGTTGGAAAAAGACGGTAAATTTACCGAAGAACGCGTGCAGGCAAGGGTTCACGGTCAGGCGTCCATCACCAAGAAAGAAAAAATTGATTTTATGGACGTTTCCCCACAGCAATTTATTTCTATTGCGACTTCCTTGATTCCATTCCTGGAGCACGACGATGCGACCCGCGCCCTGATGGGTTCAAACATGCAACGGCAGGCCGTTTCCTGCATTAAGCCCGACGCCCCGCTCGTGGGCACGGGCGTGGAAAAGAAAGCCGCTCTGGATTCCGGTCAGGTGATTGTGGCCGAAGAGGAAGGAGAAGTGACGGAAGTGGACGCGACTCATATAACCGTTAAAAATCCCAAACGCGCCGGCGATAAAGACAAAGGCCTCAGGGTTTATAATTTGCAAAATTTTGCCAGAACTAACCAGTTTACTGCCATTAACCAGCATCCGGCGGTAATGAAAGGGCAGAAAGTTAAAAAAGGCGATCCGCTGGCCAACGGCGCCGCGATAGATAAGAACCGCCTGGCTTTGGGCCAGAACTTGCTCGTCGCGTTTTTATCCTGGCGGGGTAATAACTTTGAAGACGCCATCATACTTTCGGAACGAGTGGTTACAGAAGACAGATTTACTTCTATTCACATTGAAGATTTTTCTTGCGATGTGCGCGAAACGAAACTGGGCGCGGAAGTTACAACCGCCGATATTCCCAATGTGGGCGAAGAGAGACTGAAAGACTTGGACGAAGAGGGCATTGTGCGCATTGGCGCGGAAGTCGGCCCGAACGACATTTTGGTCGGTAAGATCTCGCCCAAAGGTGAAGCTGATCTGACGGCCGAGGAAAGATTGTTACGGGCGATCTTTGGCGAAAAAGCCAGAGACGTGAAAGATACTTCGCTCCGCATGCCGCACGGCAAGCGCGGCCGGGTGATCGGTATTAAAGTTTTCTCAAGAGAAAAAGGCGATAAATTGCCGGCGGGTGTCATCAAAACTATTCAGGTTGAGGTGGCTCAGCTGCGCAAAGTAATGGTCGGTGATAAATTGGCCGGACGTCACGGCAACAAAGGCGTCATCGCCAAAGTTTTGCCGCTGGAAGAAATGCCGTATTTGGAAGACGGCACGCCCGTTGACATCATTTTGAATCCGTTAGGTGTGGCTTCGCGTATGAACATTGGTCAGATTTTGGAAACTCATCTGGGTTTGGCGGCCAAGAAACTCGGTTTTATGGCTCAGACTCCGGCTTTGGACGGCGCCACTGAAGAAGATATTATGTCTGAATTGAAAAAAGCCGGTTTCGCGCAAGACGGCAAAGCCACCTTATACGACGGCCAGACCGGTGAGCCGTTCAACCAGCGCGTGACCGTGGGTTATATCTACGTAATGAAGCTGCATCATTTGGTGGAAGATAAGATCCATATGCGTTCCATCGGGCCTTACTCTTTGATCACCCAGCAGCCGTTGGGCGGTAAAGCGCAGTTTGGCGGCCAGCGGTTCGGTGAAATGGAAGTGTGGGCGCTGGAAGGTTACGGCGCCGCGCATACTCTGCAGGAAATGTTGACCATCAAATCCGACGATGTTTTGGGCCGCGCCAACGCCTACGACGCCATCATCCGCGGTCTGCCTATCAAAGCGCCGCACGTGCCCGCCTCCTTCAACGTTTTGGTTTCAGAGTTGAAGGCTTTAGGTCTGGATGTTTCTTTAGTCGGCGCGCAGGAAACCAAAGACGAGGATGAAAAGGAAGAAAAAATGGCGGAAAAAGAAACGGTTAAAGAGTAATATCTTGATATCGCGAAGACCGAAGGTCTGAGCAAATATCAAATAATATCAGTCGGGTATGAAGATATTAGTTGATATTAAGTTGATACTAATTGATATTGAAATACCATGTCCTACAAAGTTACCGATTTCAAAGCGATAAAGTTGAAACTCGCCTCTCCCGAGGAAATTTTGGCGTGGTCACACGGCGAAGTAACCAAGCCCGAGACCATCAACTACCGCACGCAAAAGCCAGAAAAGGACGGCTTGTTCTGCGAAAAGATCTTCGGCCCGGAAAAAGACTGGGAATGTTACTGCGGCAAATATCGGCGAATCCGCTACAAGGGCATTGTCTGTGATAAATGCGGTGTGGAGGTAACGCGGGCCATCGTGCGACGCGAACGGATGGGCCATATCACTCTGGCCGGTCCGGTTTCGCATATCTGGTTTTTGCGGGGCGTGCCTTCAAAGATCGGTTTGATGCTGGACATGGGCGTGCAGGAACTGGAAAAAGTCATTTATTTTGCCAGCTATCTGGTGATCAAAGTTGACGAAGCCGCGCGCCAGCAGGCGATGGAAGAATTGGAAAAAGAATACAAGCAAAAGGTGAGGGCTTTACCCGGTGAAGCCAAGATGCAGGAGAAAGCTTCATTAAAAGAACAACGGGATAAAAGCATGGCTGAATTGAAAAGCCTGAAGCCTCTGCAGACGATTTCCGAAAATGATTATTATGAACTGAGCATGAAATATGGCCAGGTCTTTGAGGCGAGCATCGGCGGCGAGGCCGTGCGCAAGGCTTTGGCTGAGGTTGATCTGAATGTTTTGCGCGAGGAATTACTGATTGAGAAAGAAAAGACCTCCGATCTCGCTCATAAGAAAGCGTTAAAGCGGTTGAGATTGGTGGAATCAATGATCCGTGCCAATTTGCGGCCCGAATGGATGATCCTGACCGTTTTACCGATTTTGCCGCCCGATCTGCGCCCGATGGTGGCTTTGGACGGCGGCCGTTACGCGACTTCCGACTTGAATGATCTGTATCGCCGCGTTATCAACCGCAACAACCGTCTGAAAAAATTATTGGAACTCAACGCGCCCGAAGTCATCTGCCGCAATGAGCGGCGAATGCTTCAGGAAGCCGTTGACGCTTTGATAGACAACTCCGCCCGACGCGGACAGGGGCCGGTGATGGCCTCAACCGGCCAGAAGCGACAGTTACGATCCCTCGCCGATATGTTGAAAGGTAAACAGGGTCGGTTCCGCCAAAACTTGCTTGGTAAGCGCGTTGACTATTCCGGCCGTTCGGTCATTGTGGTGGGTCCGGAATTCAAGATTTCGCAGTGCGGTTTGCCCAAACATATGGCTTTGGAATTGTTTAAGCCTTTCGTTATTCAGAAACTGGTGGAAAGAGGCTTGGCTTACAACATCCGCGGCGCCGGCCATTTGATAGAACAAGAGACTGACGAAGTTTGGGCTATCCTGGAAGAAGTTATCAGCGACAAACACGTTTTATTGAACCGTGCTCCGACTTTGCATCGCTTGGGCATCCAGGCGTTCCAGCCGGTTTTGATTGAAGGTTCGGCCATTCGCATTCATCCTTTGGTTTGTAGCGCTTTCAACGCCGACTTTGACGGCGACCAGATGGCGGTCCATTTGCCGCTCACTCAAGAAGCGCAGAACGAAGCGGCTAAAATTATGCTTTCGGCCAATAATCTGCTCAAGCCCGCGACCGGC
>Ga0265297_10007581_pt1 | contig 14948 bp, 15 predicted proteins | sample Munlanlwell13791_FD_192502 | JGI IMG/M metagenome (GOLD analysis project Ga0265297, IMG submission 192502) | Leachate microbial communities from a municipal landfill in Southern Ontario, Canada - Leachate well 137-91 | ecosystem: Engineered > Solid waste > Landfill > Unclassified | place... | reverse complement strand
TATAAAAGACTATTACATGGAATTGTGCCTGCGCAATCCGGAAAATAAAAAATATCACGGTGATGACGCTATGTGGAAAGAAGCGGAAAAATTGATGCGCGAGGCCATGGAACAATCCGGCGTGCGTTATGTTGTGCAAAATGACGGAGCGGCTTTTTACGGGCCAAAAATAGATTTTCAGATAAAGTCCGTAATCGGCAGAGTCTTTACAGCTTCAACAAATCAAATAGATTTGTTCATGCCTAAGAAATTTGATTTGAAATATATTGATAAAGAGGGAAAAGAGCAATATGTGGTTTGCATCCACCGCGCTCCTTTGGGTACGCACGAGCGTTTTATCGGATTTTTGATTGAGCACTTCGCGGGTGCGTTTCCGACTTGGCTCCATCCGGTTCAAGTCCAAATTATTCCTGTTGGCCGCGATCACATAAAACCGGCTGAGAAATTGGCCGAAGATTTGAAAAAGAATGGCGTACGCGTTTTGGTTGACTCTGCTGATGAGACCGTGGGTTATAAAATTCGTAAAGCGGAAAAGTTTAAGGTTCCGTACATGTTAGTTATTGGTGATAAAGAAAAAGATTTAAAGAAGCTTTCCATCCGTGAAAGAGGAAAGAAAGAAACGACTGAAATAGAATTAGAAAAATTCATGGAAATGATATTAGAAGAAATTAAAGAGAGAAAATAAAAGCCGCTGTTATTGTGCCTGTCCCGCAAAACTTCAGTGAAGTGGGGAGCCTCGTAATCACAGTTCGGAAATACTCACTGCGGCAGTCCCGCGTTTGTCATCCTGAGGAGTAATCGACGAAGGATCCCGTATTTTCATGAGATTCTTCGTTGGCGATTACCGCCTCAGAATGACACAATATAAAATTGTCATTCTGAGGAATACTCGTTTACTGTCATTGTGAGGGAGTACCCAACCGAATAATTTTGCAAATAAAAATTTCATTTCAAAAACCCCGTAGAGCGGGGTTTTTGAAATTTTGTAGGGATAACCCTAGGGTTATCCCTACCTTGTAAGGCTATTTTATAATGTCATCCGCGGCATCTTGTTCATGTCGGCCAATTGGCTTGGCGCTATAAACATTACATTTCCGGATTCTGCCAAATCGCGAAGCGGTTTAAATATTTTTTCATATTCTTTATGCATCTCTTTATATTGTTTTAAGCCACCTTTATAATCCAGTGTTAATTTCTCCATTTCTTCTAACTCATCCGGCTCCAAGTAGCTCTTTTTTCTGCCAAATAATTTTCCTAGAAAGCCGCTTTTCTTTTTTCTTACGTCGGCTTGAGACAATAGATCGTTTATTCTGCCGGCCGCGCGCCCAATTTCAACTTCCATATATTTCAGTTCGTTGAATTTTTTTACTATTTCTTTTCCGCTTATAGGGAATGATTCCGGTGCCATTTTATGGCGCGCGTCGATGTCTCTTATAATTGTGTCTATGGCAACTTTTTCAGTCTTGTATTTTAATTCTTCCAGTTTTTGCGCAGGCAAGGATTCCAATGCTTTCCCAAAAGCATCAGCGCGATCGTACTCGGTTGTTATTTCGCCTTTTTTATATGTTCCCTCGTTCATTTTCTCACCTTCTTTAAAGAATCTTCTTTCAAGCGCGGAAAAAGGCGCGGTAACTGGAGCGGGCGAAGTGGGTTCTTCAAATTCGCCTGGTATTTCTGGACCGCTGAAATCAAATTTTGAATCAATCTCTCCCTTTGCTTCTTCGGACACTATATCGGATTCATTAATTTCCATAACCTCTCCCTCTTCAATTGATTTTCGTAATTTCTCCGCTTCAAGCTTTGCTTTTTTTTCTTCTCTTAATTCATCCAATATTCCTTTTTTAATTCTTGCCACTTCTTTTTCGGCTTGTTCCGGTGACATGCCTTTTTCTTTTATCGCTTCTTGAAGCGCGCGTTTTTCTATTGCTTTTACCTCTTTTTCCACCTCTTGCGGTGATTTGGATGTTTTTCTTTCGTCTCCAAATTTATTTCTAAGTGATTTTAATGTTCCGCCCTCATTTTTTAAGGATTTTCTTTTTTCTTCTCTTTCTTGTTCAAACTTATATCTAAGCGGTTTTAGTGATCCACCTTCATCATGATCCCTCTTTAATGTCCCCACAAATTTAACCATTGAATCTTTCACCCCCGGTTCATTTAGTTTTTTTAACTTCGGTTTCTTGGAAGATGCAATTTTTAAATCCGGTGTTTTTGAATTAGAAATTTTTTCCGCATGCATAAGTTTATAGTTAATTATGTATATATTATATAATATAGAAGAATTACACGCAAAATGTCTTTGTCAATAGCTGATAAAAAATAAAAACCCCGCTCATTTCTGAACGGGGTGTGTTGTTTATTTTGCGCCAGAATCGGCGCGGAGGAAAGAGCGATGTACTAATTAATCTCGTAAGATAGAGTTCCGCCAGAAATTGGTAGTGAATCAATATTATTGTACTTTCCTACTCCATCTGTCCAAAAAATGTTTGGAATTTCCACTTGTAGATTGCTTTTGCCTGGTGGTAACGTCTCTTGCGTGTTTAGAGTGATAATAAGAGTTTGGCACGAAGCATTTTCTATTACAAGATCTTTGAAGCCGATAGGCTCTGTTGTTGTATGTGCTATTGCTGTTAGATTCTCTGGTTTTAAGCTATTTCTATAAATTTTTATAACACTACTCTTTAATGCGACGCCAAGAACATTTATTCGTATATGGGATATGGTTATTGAATAATTTCCGATATTACCGCTATTTGCCACTGCAAATTTTGCGATGACCTGCTCTTGTGCCACGGCTTGCTGTCCGCTTGGCGAATCTGCAGCTTTAGCAATACTAAGTTTAGCGCGGACAAGCTGCATAACACTGCTACATATGTAATCATTGGCCCATCCTACTTCAACTTGGTGGTTTCCGTTTTTGGTTGTGGCTGTTGCACCTGTTATGACTAGTTGATGCGTAGCATTCGCACCGCCATCAGCCCAGGATGTTATGTCGGCAACTATATTGATAAGTATTTCATATTTTCCTTTTAATACCTCTTTATTTATGGGGACTATGGCTGATAAAAATTCGCCTTCATCAATATTGATGTTTGAAATTTCCCCCCATTCTTGACCGTTAGTTGCATTTATAAGCCTTACGTTCTTAAGAGATTTAGCAGCTATATTAACTGTTTTGTCTTTTAACGTAATCGCATTAACAATAAAATCATCTTGAGCATCAACCAATAATTTAAATTTCATTATTAATACGTTATTCGTTCCCATCACCAATTGTTGCGGAGATGGCGTGTCAGAAGAATTAGCAAAAGAAATTTTATTGTTTGATGCTGGAACATACACTGTTCCCTCGTATGTATCCACAACTTCGTCTTTATCATTCTTAGCTTCCATACGCCAGAATATTGTGGTATCGGGTGCAAATGGTCCAAATGTTACGGTATAATTAGATACTTTTTCATTGTTAAAATGCCATACCTTCCAGTCATCAGTTAAAGAAGGCCTAAGCTTAATGTACACCCTTGCCAGATTAGACAGTGAATACGAGGCTACGATATGCCCATCGTATTTGGGAGACAAGCCAATCCCGGCGTTTGTGAATCGTATTGGTTTTGTGTCATTGGTAATACATTGACGCAAGCTATCAAAATGATAGCCGGAATTACATACGCAGTCACTCACATACCAATTCCAGGATGCATAATCTCCACATTTTGGTTCTTGCTTAGGAACGCATTTTGCGGTTTCGTCTAGGTGGGCATCGTCATTACAAACACATTCTTTGGTCAGCTGATTCCAATGTGACCAGCCACCGCAATCATCGGCGAAGCACTCTCCATTTTCCTCGTGCGTTCCAGATCCGCAAGGCGGTTTTGTGTTATTAAGAACACAAATACCATTAACTTCGTGTGTGCCTTCCCCGCAAACTACCTGTTTTGGAATGTCTGTTGGATCAGCAACACATGTACCACCTTCTTTGTGTGTCCCGCCTCCGCAAACCGGACTTGGTAATGGCATGCAGGACCCTTGAACATTATAAGTTCCTAATCCACAAGCCAATTCGGCTCCTGTTTCTGTAGCCAGTGGTTCCTCGCCTCCACATCCAACCAAAAGAATAATTACGAGCAGAGTTTGTAACATTTTCAGCATTTCTTTCTCCTTACCGTTGTTTTGTTGTCATTCAAAATGTGGCCTAGAATCCCATTATTGGGATTTTTTAGCTCTCATTTAAAACGACAAACGAATTGTCAAAAAACTAATGTTGCGCTAATGATAGCACATTTTAAGGGTTTTGTCAAGGGTCTAAGATTAAATTTTGTCTTATTTTAGGCAATAAATTTTGTTAAAAACTTGATTTTCAGGTTAATTTTAAGTAATATTGAATATATTAACCGGTTACTAATCTAAAATGAAAAATAACTTGAAGTATCATATTACCACTTTTGGTTGCCAGATGAATAAGTCCGATTCGGAACGAATTGACGGATTGCTTTTGGATATGGGATTTAAAGCGGTGGACAGGGCGGAGGACGCTGATCTTATAATTTTAAACACCTGCTCTGTGCGCCAGACTGCTGAAGATCGGATCTATGGTTTGATGAGAAATCTCACATTCTTAAAAAAGAAAAAGCCCCACCTTTTAATTGGAGTAACCGGATGCATGGCCGGCCGGGATAAAGATGGAAAGATCAAGGAGCGGCTGTCTTCTGCGAATAGGCAAGGGAAGCGCAATGGGCTTTTGGCGGATTTTGTTTTTAATATTTCCGACCTGCCGCGTTTGCCGGAAATCATTTCCTCCCGCTGGCATACAGCTATTGGGTTTACGACACCCACTAGTAAAGAAATGGATTATTTGGGGGTGAAGCCGAAAGCAAAAGAATGGTGGAGGGGATGTGTTGTCATTCAAACCGGTTGTTCCAACTATTGCGCATACTGTGTCGTGCCTTTTGCGCGCGGCCATGAAAAAAATCGGCCAGTTTGTGAGATTTTAAAAGAAGCGCGCGAGATGGCATCCTCCGGCGCCAAGGAAATTATTTTATTGGGGCAAGCGGTGAACGGATATATTGCGCCCGACCCGCAAAATTTTTCAAAAACCAATCCTTTTACTGTAGGACACTCAGCTACCTACAGTGATTTGCGGCGATTTTGTGGGAAGTAAATCAGATTGCTGGAATAAACCGCATTAGTTTTACTTCGGCACACCCAATGTACATGAATTCGCAAATAATAAAAGCGATGAAGCTTCCAAAGATGCTGAATTATTTGCACTTGCCTGTGCAATCGGGAAATGATGAGATTTTAAAAAAAATGAATCGCGGATACACGCGAAAAAAATATTTGAAAGTTATAGAAAAAATAAAAAAAGCGCGGCCGAATATGGCTTTGGCGACAGATATTATTGTCGGTTTTCCTGGTGAGACAAAAAAACAATTCGCCGATACGATTTCGCTTTACAAAAAATGCGATTTTGATTTGAGCTATAATGCGATGTATTCGCCGCGTAGCGGTACGGCGGCTTATAAAGCTTTTGTTGACGATGTGCTAGCTGAAGAAAAACGGCGCCGATGGAATGTCTTGCAAAAAATGATGGAAAGAAACGCTTTGAAGAAAAATAAAAAATTTTTGGGGAAAACGGTTGAAGTTTTGGTGGATGGATATAAAAATGGAAAATGCTGGGGTTTTTCGCGAGAATATAAAAAGGTGAGTTTTAAAAATGATAAAAGCTTGGTCGGTGAGGTGATAAATGTTAAAATAGATAATGTAATGGAGTGGGAATTACAAGGAACGATTACGAATTAAGAATGACGAATTACGAATATCAATAAGGTGCAAAGCTATGATCAAAAACAGAAGAATCGCCCTGGAAAAAGATGCAATAATTTTGGTTGCGAGTTTCCTTGGAGCCTATATTTTAAGTAAAACTGGAGTGTTGACATATCTCATGAATAGTGCCGGAATATTTAAAATTTTTGGAAATTTTTTGGCGGGAACTTTTTTTACTTCAATATTTACAGCCGCGCCGGCCGGCGTTATCTTGGGCAACATTGCGCAAACAACAAGTCCTCTTCAGATGGCTTTTGTTGGCGCTTTAGGCGCTCTGCTTGGCGATTTTTTAATTTTTCGTTTAATAGAAGATACTCTTGTCAAAGATGTGTCCTTGGCATTAAAAGAATCAAGATATAGCCATTTAAAAGAAATTTTTGGTTTAAGGATATTCAGCTGGCTCCCGCCTCTTTTAGGCGCTATTTGCATTGCCTCTCCATTATCGGATGAATTGGGGCTGATGCTTATGGGACTTTCAAAAACAAGATCAATCGTTTTTATTCCGATTTCTTTTACTTTGCATTTTTTTGGAATCTTTGCGGTTGGTCTCGTAACTAAACAATTTGTTTGATGAAAAATAATTTATCAAAATTAATTGTAGTTTTAGGGCCGACGGCGTCGGGGAAAACGGCGCTGGCCATTCAATTGGCAAAAAAATTTAACGGTGAAATAGTTAATGCCGATTCGCGCGCAATTTATCGCGAGATGAAAGTTGCGACAGCCAGGCCAAAAATAAAAGAAGGCGGCGTGCGGCATCATTTGGTAAATTTTGTCCAGCCGGATCAGGATTTCAGTTTGGCGGAATACAAGGAGTTGGCTATTAAAAAAGTTAGTGAAATCATAAAACGCGGCAAGCGGCCTTTTTTGGTTGGCGGCACTTGGCTTTATATTTCCGCGGTTGTGGATAACTTGGATATTCCACAAGTAGCACCGAACAAGAAATTCAGGGAAAAAATGTATAAAATAAATTCAAAAATTTTGTATAAAAGATTGTTAAAAGCGGATCCGGAAGCGGCCAAGAAAATACATGAGAACGACAAACGACGAATTATTCGCGCTCTTGAAGTAATACATTTTAGCGGCAAAAAAATGTCTGAACAACAACAAAAAAGCGCGCCGATTTTTAATGTTTTAAAAATCGGCATTAAAAGAGATTTGGATGAAGTGGAACGCCGTGTTCGCGAAAGAATAAAGAAAGAAATGGGAGAAGGTTTAATCCGCGAAACGCGAAAATTGTTAAAAAAGTATTCACTAAAACTGCCGGCGATGTCTAGTTTAGGCTATCGCGAGATGGGGGAATATTTGACTGAAAAATTAAGTAAGGTGGAAGCGTATGAGCTTTTGGCGAAAAACACCCGCCGTTTTGCCCGTTACCAGCTAAATACTTTCAGGCAAGATAAAAAAATAAAATGGGTAAAGGATATAAAAGACGCGGAAAAGAGAATTGATAAATTTTTAAAATAAAATTTTTATTCGTGAGATTCTTCGGTTGGATGCTCCCTCAGAATGACACTTCTTTTTTTTTATATAAATAAAATATCCCCTGAAAAAGGGGATTGTGTTTATTTGGCGGAGAAAATTATCTCTGGGATTTTTTTGATAAGGAAAAAATTTCTGCAACCCAAATTTCTTTTTACTTGGACAAAGGCGTCAAATTCATTTTTTGCCTCATCATCATTTTCGCCATTCAGTTGATAGACATCCGGCAATCCGTTTTCATTCAAGTATTTAACGTTATATTCAGCTTTTAACTTGGGGAGATTTTTCATTTTTTTCACTCCTTCTGTTTTGAAAGGGCGTTGTTCTTAACAACTTACCATTATTCAGCTTATTAGTCAATTATTAAAAAGAGCCCAATTGGGCTCTTTTAGGCGTTTAATTTTTTTATCAATTCTTCCTTTGCTGTTTGCGGATTGGCCTTGCCTTTGGCCTCTTTCATTACTTGTCCAACCAAGAACGCAATTGCGGCTTCTTTACCGTTTTTGTAATCAGTTGCCGCTTTCTCGTTCGCGGCAATTACTTTTTTAATTATTTTTTCTAGTTCTCCGGAATCTTCTGATGACGCTAAATCTTTTTCTTCCATAATCTGCGACGGATCACCGCCCGCTTCCATCATTAGTTCCAAGAGCCTTAACGCGTTTGGGCCGGAAATTTTATTTTCATAAACAATAGTTATGAATTCCGCAAAATTTTCCGGGGTGATTTTTAAAATGCGAATATCAACGTTATTTTGCGCCATTAAGCCACCCAATTTGTTTATAAACCAACCGGAAACAAGCTTGGACATTTTTGCGCCGTATTTTTCCCAAATTTCCGTTTCTGTTCCTTCCATATCTGGCAAGGACATGAGCCAGGAGATGAGTTCTGAAATAACGCGTTCAATATAGTCAGCCTTAAAAGGATCTTCGGTCAAAATTTCCGAGTCCGCAAGCGAAAAACCATATTCATTCATAAAACGGTATTTTCTGGCGCGCGGGAGCTCCGGTAAAGAATTTTTTAATTCATCCGCAAGGGATTTTAAGTTCATTGGTGGAAGATCCGGCTCCGGAAAATAGCGGTAATCGTGCGCTTCTTCTTTTGTTCTTTGTTCATAAGTTATACCTTTGGCATCATCCCAGCCGCGAGTTGATTGAAAATTTATCGGTTCTCCGGTTTCTTCCCAAATTTGCGTTTGTCGTTTAATTTCATATTCCAAAGCGCGTTCCACGGCACGGAAAGAATTTAAGTTTTTGATTTCCGTTTTTGGATTGAATTGCAAAGCCCATTCTTCGTTCTCGTCGCCGCGTTCAATATATTCGCGCATGGAAATATTGGCATCACAGCGAAGTTGGCCTTTTTCCATGTCTGCATCTGAGACGCCCAAATAGCGCATGATTTTTCGCAACTCTTGCAAAAATATTTTCGCTTCGGCCGGCGATTTAATATCAGGTTCGGTAACAATTTCCGCCAGCGGTGTTCCGCCGCGATTATAATCAACAAGGCTGTAAGTACTGTCGTCGCTATGTGTATTTTTTGCCGCGTCTTCTTCCATGTGGAGGCGAGTGATGCCCACTTTAGCGGTTGTAACGCCGCCTTTTCCGGGAACGTCCACTTCCAAAAATCCGTGCTCGCCAACCGGTTTATCGTATTGTGAAATTTGATAGCCTTTTGGCAGATCGGGATAAAAATAGTGTTTGCGGTCAAATTTAGAAATTTCGTTTATTTTGCAATTCAAAGCCAAAGATGCCAAGGCGCCCATTTTAATGGCCTCTTGGTTGATAACCGGCAAAACGCCCGGCTGGCCGGTGCAAACGGAACAAATTGTGGTATTTGGCGGTTCATACTCGCCGCGATTTGAGCAGGAGCAGAACATTTTTGATTTTGTTTTCAGTTGAACGTGGATTTCAAGTCCGATAACAGGTTCAAGTTTCATAAAATTAGTTTCGTTAGCTTTTTAGCTTCGTTAGCTTATTAGAAGAATGTGTCGCTTGCGCGACAAATTAGGTTATAGTTGAATTCTATTATTTTTAAAGCAAAATGTCAAAATAGGTTGTATAAATAAAAGATTCCCGAAAATAGGAATCTTTTATTTGCGCCTTATACTTAAATTTTATTTTTTTGCTTCGCGGTAGGCAATGGTCAGCGCTATTAAAGAGAGTGGCGCAAAGAAAGAGGCGATTAAATCGGAAATTAAAAAAGTTGAAATTATAATAGGCAAGCCTGCTTCGGAGCTGTTGATTGGTTGATTTAATGCTAGCTCCAATAAGTTGGAAATGCCCGCCAAAACAAGATAAGCGACAATTCCCCAAAAAATATTTGGAACAATAACTCTGCCGAAAATCGCCCAAAATCTTCCTTTTGACAAATCATGACTGGCACGAAACGCCGCCCAGCCTTTTTGTTTATTTAATATTGCTTCAAAAACAGCAAACGCATACCAAACCGTAAATAAAATTCCGGGAATTATTACCAACAAAAATCCGCCGATTGTAATCAGTCCAACTAAAAGTGAGACGGAAAGCGCCGGCAGATAAATAGCCAAAACGTCATTTATTTTGAAATCAATTTTCTTATTATCAATCAAACGATCGGTGTAAAAAATAAGAAAGATTGTAACGGCCAAGTTTATGATATAAAAAACCAATGATATTAAAGTTGTGTATATAATGTAGGAAAGATCGGAAACTTTTAAAATTTCAGAAAGCAGAAAGTCTAAAAAGCTGCTCACTGCTGAAGAGGCAAATATTATGGCTACTAGAGGCAAATATTTTTTGAATTTTGAGGTATAAACCGACCAGGAGAGATGAATTATTTGAGCAATTGGAAGCATAAGATTAGAAGTTAGAATTTAGAAAATAGAAAATAGAATAATTGCAGATTACTTTAATTTATTCAATTCATTATAACATATTTTCTACGATTGCCCAAATTTTTTCATGAATTTTTTCTATCGGAAAGAGTAGCCCGTCTTCTTCACAGATGATTTTTTTCCAATTATTCATTTGGGCAATAAGGCTGATGGCGGCTTCGCGGGATTGGATTTGAAATTCAATATCAGCTTCATGCCCGTCTTTTTTTGCGCCGGAAGTGTAATTGCGATCGGCTTTCAGGTCAATCAATTTTTGTGCGGTATGTGTTGGTATGTCAAGATATATAATTAAGTCTGGACGGGGAATACCAAAAACACCATGCTCAATCGTATCAAGCCAATTCAAAAATGTTTTTCTCTGCTCTTCGTCATGAATTTTTCCGCCCTGGTGCATTTGATTGGCGCTTACATAACGATCCAATATAACTATTTTTCCATCAGAAAGCCATTGTTTTATTTTTTTGCTTGATTCAAAGCGATCGGCGGCGTAAAGGATGGAAGCTAAATATGGACTCATCTTTGTCGGGTCGCCAAAGTCGCCTCGCAAATAACATCCGGTGATGTTTCCAAAATGGTTGTTATAATATTGTGGAAAATCAAGCGTTTCCGCGGCGTGCCCTTCAGCCGTGAGTCGTTCAATTAATTTTTTCGTTTGCGTTGCTTTGCCGCAACCGTCAGCGCCGTCAATAACAATTAGCCGTCCTTGCATAATTTTTCATTTTTCATTTACCATTTTCCATTGAAGGGTCATTTTTTATTGATAAATAATCATTGATACTTCACTGATAAATGAAAATTGATAAATGATAAATTTTTATATCTTAACTCCTACTGTTGAAAATGTTTCATCTCCCATATCTACTCTGATATATTTTGCCAAAAGCGGATGGACTTTTTCCAACTCTTTAAAGCATTGTTGAGCGATTTTGCGATAAGAAACGTGGCCTTTTTTGCCTGAACGGAGGGCGATGAAATGATGCAGTTCGCGAAGATTCCATGTAAAGAGACAGCGTTTTTTAAAAGCGAGCGGGACAATATATTGTGCTTCTTCCGGAAATTCCTTAGATATTTTTTCATAAGCCGCGGCTGCTTTGAGAATTGCCGCTTTATAGTCTGCTTCAAGCCCAGCGTCAATAATATCTTGTGGCGTACTGTAACCGTGCACTGTGGTAACTGCTTGGTTGGTTTGAGTTGCCATTCGGTGGCGCTGGACGTCGCGGAATGCTCCGTAATCCATCAATAAATCAAAAGTATAATAAATATGCTCCAGCTCGCGAAGCGGCCGGTCAAATGGGCTCCTGCGCTTTAAGGCTTCGTCTACAATCAATTCTTTTATAGAACGTGGCATTTTGTCCACTTTTTGCTTTATTTGATCATAGGGGAGCGTACTGCCGCGATAAAGAAGGGCGGCAATGAGCTTATTTTCGGCATCTTTGTCAAAATCAACGATTTTTACCGGCATAACGTCTTTTGGATTGTCAGCCTCAAAAACCCATTGGCTCAAATGGGACAATTCTTTGGTTGTTTCCATTAAATACGGATTTGGAGCGGCGAATTTTTCCAAAGTTGGGGTCACTTTAGCGGCCTCAGCTTTTAATCCGGCGCCGATTTCCTGCATTTCAGTCAAAGGATGGGATAGAAGTTTGGTTATAGCCCAATCCAAATTTCTGGCATTCATGGTTATTCCTAAATTGGTCAATGTGGCGCCCGGCAAAAGATAGCGAATATTATCGCAAACCTTTGCTTTGCAAACTGATTCATATACTTTTTCCGGTGTTTTTTCCGATTTAGGCTCGCGTTTTTTTATAAATTCCATCATTGGGGCGGCTAATTTTTCATAGGTATCAAACAAAAAGTCGCCCGCATCTTGATAAAGCGCGCCTAAAGGCGTATTCATGAGCCGCGCTGGTTTTAAATATCTGTTTTTATCAAAAATTTGATAGCGGGTGGATTTTTCCGTGTAAGAGGCGAGTCGGTTGTCTTCTATAACTTTTGTAGCAAGAATGGAAATGTTCTCAACGGCAATTGAGATTATGGCGTGCTCGGCAACCGATGAATGGCCATAGCCGACAACCCATTTTTCATGAAATTCTTTTGATTTTTCTTCTGTCAACTCTTTGGCGATTTCGTCAAAAGGTTCCGGACTTCGGCTGCACTTGGCGAAGCAAACGGCTTTTACTTCCGGAGCTAATCCCTCCAAGGCATAGATGCGTCTTTCGTTTGACATATGTTTTGTGCGGTTATAAATTATAAGTAGTTCTTTTAACCAGTTTATAATATAAGAATTTAGAGCGCAAGCAAACCTGGAAAGGAGAAAAAATGGAAAAGGTAAAAATTGACGAGAACAGGTTTAATGGGCTAACGGATTCAACAAAGAATGTGCGTTGCAAGCTTGAGGAACGGTGCAAGCAAAAAGGCGTGGAGGTTAGAGACGGAGCATACCAAATAAGCCGTTATAAGTGTTTGGACTATCTCTCAAAAATGTTTTTGAACTTGCCGGATCCCACAATAGAGACTCTATTGGATAACCTTATTTTAGACGGGCAAGCTCTTACTAAAAAGGGCAAAGATTCCGAGCGATGGTATATTTTAATCATGGTAGACACGGGTGTGCCGCCGGAAAAAGCCACTGAGGAGGAGAATGAATGACAAAAAGAGAAGAATTGCTGGAGTTAGTGAAAGAATGCGAAAAAAGCGGCCAAAGTTTGCCGCTGGATAAAATGTATCTGTTTTTCAGACTTTTGTCCGGAGCTTTGAGTGAAGAAAGACGCTGGAAACGATTATCGCAATTGTGCCGCGACGCCGGTTGTTCACCTGACGGCGAAGCAATGCCGGAAACCGTGCAAGACCATATCAGCATTGATGTACCGCTTTTAGGAGCAATGATGCTTGTTATGGAAAAAAGCTATGGTGCGCAAGGTCTAAACTCAGAATTGCTTAATTTGGCTTTTCCGTTGCACGATTTGGGTGAGTCGTTAAAAGGGGACAAGGATTTGCTTTTAAAAACAAAAGCTGATGATGAGGATGAAGATGCTGCTTTTAACTTGATTATTTCTGTTTTTCCCGTGGTCGCAAGACAGTATTTTAAAGAAGTTTATGCTATTACGGGTGAGCGAGCGGCGGCAAAAAGAGCCGGTCGGCCACTTTCATCTATTTCAATAAATGGTAGATTTTTTTGGGCGGTGGAGCTTGCGGGATATTTAACAAAGGCGTTCTTTGAGGTAGAAAAGGGGAATAAGATATTTGCGGATGTGTTTTACGATCAGTTGGAAGATATGTTTATTCTTGGAGATGAATTTTATTCATTCAAATTATTGGTTTGGACGCTTATTCCAAAAATAGCGGAATGTTTGAGAAATATTCCTTATGTTGAACAAAGAAAAAAATAAATCCCTGGCTTCGGCCGGGATTTTTTAATGCAATTTTTTATTATCGGATTTCCAACTTCCGATAATCATATTAGCGGGTGTCGGAAATCCGATAATAAAAAAGAGAGAATTTTTGGCTGATTTGTTATCCTGATTTTTTATCGGTTATCGCCACTGCCGGTAATAGCGCCGCGGTCTTTGCGGGAAAAAAGTTTTTCAATATTCCCTAAGGCTATTTGTTCAAGTGGCAAGTTTAGCTCCGTGGCCAAATTAGAAACATACCAAAGCACATCACCTAGTTCTTTAGCTAATTCCATTCTGGTAAATTCATCAATTACACCGCCTTTATCGCGCAAAACTTTTTTTATTTTTTCAGAAACTTCGCCTGCCTCGCCGGCAAGTCCCAAGGTTGGATAAACAAAATTTTTATCCTTGTCCGGATACATTGCGGTTGTTCTGGATAGCCTTTGATACTCTTCAAAGTTCATATTATTTTGTTTAATTGTAAAAATTTTTTAATTTCTTCGTTGTATTCTTCTCTTGTTCCGGTATTTAAGATTGTATAGTCTGCCATGGCAATCGGACCGCCCTTTTCAATATTTTCAATCTCTGCAAAATCGCGTTTTTGTGCTTCTTCTTTGGTGAGCGGGCGGTTGCGCGCGTCTTTATCATTTTTAATATCAAGAGCGCGTTCGCTAAGCCGTTTATAACGTAGTTCGGGTGGCGCGTAAATTGCAACTATGGTTATCCGTTCGCCATAGTAGTTTTTTAAAATTTTATATTCAGACCAGCTGTAAAGGCCGTCGGCAACAAGGTTCTTTTCCGCCAATATCGCGTCAAATTTAGGGATATTTAAAGTGGCAAAAGCGCCCATTCCGTGTTGCGCGCGCACCTCTTCACGAATTTTTTTTTCATTTTCCGCGTTAATTTCCAGTTTGCGCTCATTTATAATATCCAAAGTTATTTGTCCAAAACGCACAAAACCCCAGCCGAGTTTTACCAATTCATCGGCTAAAATGCTTTTCCCGGCTCCGCACATTCCGACAATGGCGATTATTTTTGTTTGCTCCATATTTATAAGAGATCTTAATAGATTTGCTTGAAAGCGCCAGATGGCGGATTGAAATCAATCTTTTTGTCTTCTTCTTTTAAAGTTATTGAGCCTTCTTTGGCAATCACTTCGTGAACATCATCTTTAAAAATTTGGCGTACCGTTTCATTCCATTCCGGATTTGCTTCATAAAAATCAACTTGAAGTCCGGCCTGACGCAAATATTCTGGCGCGGAACTGTTGCGATATATTTTTCCAATTACAACACGTTTTACGCCAGCGGCAACTACATATTTGGCGCAGTGAATGCAAGGGGAATATAAAGTGTAGAGTGTCGCGCCGTCAGTTGATTGTCCGGGCG
>Ga0265297_10007580_pt1 | contig 14949 bp, 13 predicted proteins | sample Munlanlwell13791_FD_192502 | JGI IMG/M metagenome (GOLD analysis project Ga0265297, IMG submission 192502) | Leachate microbial communities from a municipal landfill in Southern Ontario, Canada - Leachate well 137-91 | ecosystem: Engineered > Solid waste > Landfill > Unclassified | place... | reverse complement strand
TATCTCTTTATCCAGGATGGGCTTGATCCAGCGATATTTCTCCTCACCGGTGGATTTAGGCATAGTTTTGGGCATATGCCCCTAGATTACCAGAAAGTGCAATATGTGTGTGCACATTACCCAACATCCTTGACAAATTAATAAAAAAGTTGTTAGATAGTAATAATTGTCACTATCCTTTAATAACCCGGAGGTTGATCATGAAAGCATTGCGAGTTTTCTTATATTGTGCCGCTGTTATTTTTGGCGGCATGTTCATTTACATGACTTATAAGATTGTCGGTCCGCTCGTCGCCTTTCTTATTTTTATCTACATCTTAAATGAAATAATGGGCGAACAAAAATCCAAGGCTTGGGCCAAGATCAAACATTTCTGGCAGGAAATTTCAAAAGACCCGGAACCTCTGACCAAAGAAGAGGAAAAAATTCTAAGGGACTCCTACAACTACCCTTACCACTGCCCTTTCGGACCATTTGACGACCGGTTCAACCCTTGAAAAACAAAAGCGACATTAATATACATGTCGCTTTTTTATTTTAATTATTTTTCTTCTTTTTACTGCTTATTCTCTGTCTGCTCTTTCCTAAAGAGTATATAAGAATAAACCGGCAGGCAGACGGCGACGGCCGCAATCGCCAAAATAAACAGGGTAAGCTTTGTGACCGGCGAGGGGGTGAACACGGTGGCCGCGATCATCAGGCCGGAAACCGTCATGGTAAAGGGAGCCGCGCGGTGCGTCTTTATCCAGACCGCTTCCGAAGACATGGTCCAGGGCGTCCGGATACCCATAAACCAATTCATTTTCACCTTGCCCATAAGCAGTCCTAGGGCGATAAACAGGGCACCGATCATAACAGGCACGTAGAAGCTGATGTCGACGCCATATCCCAGGCCAGCCAGACCAGTCAGGATAAAGAGGATAAACATGAACACTAGGATCAAATTCTTAACGAGATGGTAAACGGGAGCGAATTCACTATAGCGTTCACGGCGCGGATCTAAATAAGGCAGAATAAGGAAAAAGACGTACATTGCCGCCATGATGACCGGCATAAAAAACGCGCCAAAAGCAGAGGAACTGTAACCGTCGGCTTCGCCGCGAAAATTCCAATGGGTCGGTACCCGGGCCGGAAAATTCTGATAGAAATAATAGCTGACCACCGCGGCCACGGCAATGAGTAGCCAGGCTGGCCACTCAGTCTTAAAACTCGGTTTTATCGGACTGGACATATTTTTTCTTTAATAAATGTTATGAACATAGCTCGCTTGTCCTTGATTATTATAGCACTCTTAGACGCTATGGCCCAGAGCGTCAAGTATATTAGTCCAGGTCCTCCTGCGGGCTGCCCGATCAAATACCGCCTTTTTACTTCCTCAAATCATTTTTATTGACGCTTTTTTGCTAAGACGCTATACTCTAATTACCCATACCTGGGGTATAGGTATTAATAAGCCGCTAGGCGGCAAAAAATATAAAAATATGAACAAAGAAAAACAGAACATCGTGATCGCTTTTAAAAAGGCGAAGAGCCTGACCGAGAAGATCATCGAGATGACCGAAGCCGGCCATTACTGCGTCGATATCATGCAGCAGAATCTGGCTGTCATCGGTCTTCTTAAGTCGGCGCATCAACAGCTGATGGCCAACCACTTAAACAGCTGCGTCAAGAACGCCATGAACTCTAAAAACGACGCCGCCAAAAAAAGGATCGTCGATGAAATTTTAAAAGTAAACAAATTAGCGAGCAAATAAGCTTGCCTTCATAAAGAATATGCCCCATAAGATATCCATTCCGCTGAGCGGGATGCACTGTAAAGCCTGCGAGATACTCAACGAGCAGAATATCCGGACCATTCCCGGCGTTATCGACGCCAAACTGAATCATCGCACCGGTCTGGCAGAGATATACTATGAAGGAAACACGCCCTCGCGCGAAACTATCCGGAAGACTCTCGCCGACGGATATGACGTCTGTGAAGAAGGGGCCTGTACCACCCGCCCGAATGAAAGAACGGGACGGACTAATTGGCAACTGCTCATTCCCCTCATGATCCTCGCCTATTGGCTAATCAGCCGTCTTAATATCGGCGATGTCGGCGGCTATCTGAGCGGCGAGTTCTCCCTGCCCTTCGCCGCCTTGATCGGCCTGGCGGCCGGCTTCTCGACTTGTCTGGCTCTAGTCGGCGGCCTGGTCTTCGGCCTAGCGGCGGACTATGCCAAGAAGAACCCGGAGGCGACCCGTTCCCAAAAATTCAAACCACACATCTTTTTCAATATCGGCCGCCTGCTCGGTTTCTTCGTGCTCGGCGGCCTCCTGGGCACGCTCGGCTCAGCCTTCAAGCTGTCACCATTTTTCAACGGGATACTAACCGCCCTCATCGGGCTGGTCATCCTGGTTCTCGGCCTCAAGCTTTTAGGCGTCTCCCCCGCCTTAAACCGCTGGGAATTCGCCCTACCTAAGAGTCTGGGCCGGCGGATCAAGGCTGAAAATCCCCTGCTACTCGGCGCCCTCACCTTCTTCCTGCCCTGCGGCTTCACCCAGGCGATGCAGATCTACGCGCTCGGGAGCGGGAGCTTCCTAGGCGGCGGCCTCATCATGGCCTTGTTCGCCCTGGGTACGGCACCCGGCCTGCTCAGTATCGGCGGCCTAGTGGCGATCATCAAACAAAAACAGTCTTCACTCTTCAAAATCGCCGGCGGCGTCCTGATCCTTTTCGCTTTCTTCAATCTGCAAAATGGCTGGAACTTGATGCGAATCGGCGCCAACGCCGGGAATAATAATTCCGGCTCCGACGTAACGATCGATCCCGGTAGCGATTTCCAGATCATCCGCATGGTCGAATCGAACCGCGGCTACACGCCGAACCGGATAGAAATCGTCCCGAACCGCCCGGTGCGCTGGATAATCGACGCCCAAGCGCCTTATTCCTGCGCCAGCTACCTGATCGTGCCTTCACTGGGTATCGAGAAACAGCTTAAGAAAGGCGAAAATATCATCGAATTCACGCCGCCGGACTCGGGCACTATCCCCTTTTCCTGCGGCATGGGCATGTATAACGGCGCGTTCCATATAGTCAAATAAACCGCCAGCTGAAAATTAATTAAATCAGGACCAACATATATGGCACAATCGGTCAGAGTTAACATCTCGGGCATGCACTGCGCTTCCTGCGCCAGCGTGATCGAACGGACCCTTAAAAAAACCGGCGGTGTCGAAGATTGCGAGGTTAACTTCGGCACGGAAAAGGCTAAAATATCCTTTGATCCGAATAAGACAGATGTGGCCCGACTGAGTAAAGCGGTCGAACCTCTCGGTTATAAGCTGCGCGAACCGGAAAAGCCAAAAGATCGTGGGGGACGCGGCGGCTATCAGTCCGACGCGAGTGCGGCCAGGGGTATGTCGGAAAACGAACCTATCGGGCATCTCGGCCTCAGCCAGTCCAAGCAGGAAAAACTGGTGGAAATAGCCGTTCTCAAAAAAAAGATTCAAACCGTCATCCCGCTCGCCCTCATTGCTACTCTGATTATGGGCTGGGAAATATTCGCCCGCTTCGGAATATTTCCGGAAGTATCGGAAACTTGGATGGGATTCTTTCATCACCTACTACCCATCATGGCCACCTATACCCTGTTTATCGTTGGCCAGCCTTATCTGTCCGGCCTCTACCTCTTCCTGCGCTATGGCCGGGCCAATATGGATACCCTCATCGGCTTAGGCACTCTAGTCGCCTTCATTTATAGTTTCGCGCTCGGCGCTTTTGAAGAATTACTGCGTCCCTTCCTGAATGTCAACGCCACCTATTATGATGTCACGATCGTGGTCATCGCTTTCATAAGCCTGGGTAAATATTTAGAGATGCGCTCTAAACTCAAGACCGGCGATGCCATCGAGAAGCTTTTAAACATGCAGGCCAAGACGGCGCTCGTGATCCGCAACGGGCGGGAGATCGAAGTGCCGGTCGATGATGTAAAAGCCGGCGAACTGATCATCATCAAGCCGGCCGGCAAGATTCCGGTCGACGGCGTCATCACCGAAGGCGCTTCTTATATCGATGAAGCGCTCGTGACCGGAGAGTCACTGCCGGTTGAGAAGACGACCGGCGATATAGTCATCGCCGGAACGACAAATACCAACGGCGCCTTTACCTTCCGGGCGACTAAGGTCGGTTCCGAGACCATGCTGTCCCACATCATCCAGCTGGTGGAAGACGCCCAAGGCTCGAAAGCTCCGATCCAGGCTCTCGCCGACAAGATCTCGGCCGTCTTCGTGCCGATCGTCCTGGTCCTGGCCTTTATCACCCTCGGTATCTGGCTTCTCGTCGGTACTCCCATCTTCGGCTTTTCACAGGCCATTTCTTTTGGCCTGGTATCGTTCGTCGGCATCCTGGTGATCGCCTGCCCCTGCGCTCTTGGCCTGGCGACTCCCACGGCGATCATCGTCGGCGTCGGTAAAGGCGCAAAAGAAGGCATACTCATAAAAGACGCCGCTTCCTTGGAGAAATTGCCTAAAGTGAAAGTCTTGGTCGCCGACAAGACCGGCACGATAACCAAAGGCCAGCCCGAACTGGTCAGCCTGAAAAATCTATCCGATAAGAGCGATGACGAACTGCTCGCCATCCTGGCGGCGCTCGAAAATAAATCAGAACATCCGATCGCGTCGGCCATCGTGAAGGCGGCTAAAAAGAAAGGGCTGGCGCTGGCGCCGGTCGAAGGTTTCCAGGCGCTAAAAGGCCAAGGACTAAGCGGCCGCATCGGGGGCACTGAATATTTCGCCGGCAATCTGAAATTAGCCGAGGCCTTAAAATTATCATTCGACAGAGAAACACTCGAAGAAGAGACTAAAAAAGGCCGGACGCCGGTTCTCATAACTATCAAAGACAAAGCGATCGGTCTGGCCCTCGTCGCCGATCCCGTAAAACCGGAAGCGGCAGAAGCGGTCAAACAACTGCATAAGCTGGGAATCAAGGTCGTCATGCTCACTGGTGACCATAAAAACACCGCTCAGTATATCGCCTCCCAGGTCGGAATCGATGAGATTGTCGCTGAGGTTATGCCGTCTGATAAGCTCCAAAAGATCAAAGAATTCCAGGCGCAGGGTCTAGTTGTGGCTATGGCCGGAGACGGCGTGAACGACGCGCCAGCCCTCGCTCAGGCCGATATCGGCATCGCCATGGCGACCGGTACCGACGTAGCGATCGAATCGGCGGATATTACCCTACTTCACGGCGATATTTCCAAGATCGTAAAAGCGATCCACCTGTCAAAAATCACCATGCGAGGCATACGCCAAAACCTTTTCTGGGCCTTCATCTATAATATCATCGGCATCCCGCTCGCCGGCGGCGCTTTCTTCCCACTGTTTGGCTGGCTGCTCAGTCCAGTCTTCGCCGGCTTCGCCATGGCCGCCTCCAGTGTTTCGGTAGTCGCCAATTCCCTCAGATTAAAGACAAAAAGATTATAAGCTGTCCCGGTAAACCTAAAATCTCCCCACCTGGGGAGATTTTTTTATCTGCACTATTACCTCTTTTCTCGTCTCACGCTAAAGTGCCTCTTATTTCAGGCCCAGGCCGAGACCTAAGCCTAAATGGAAACCGGCCTGCCCTTTAGCCTCGAGACCGAGATCCTTGAGGATCAAATCAGACTGGGCTCTCAACTCATGGGCCTGGACGAAAAGCGCGAAATTATCAACCGTGATTTTCTGAGCTATCGCACTATCCGCGCCAACTATCGCCCGCCACTTCTCGTAGTCGCCGGCTTCAAGGGCGGCTTTCATTTCCGCTTGTTTCTTGACCGCAGCTTCACGACGGACTTCCCTCTGCGCTTGCCAGTCCGCCTTCTCTTCCGCGCTCAAATTCGCCCCTCCTGGTCTGACGCCAAGTGCCTCCCGGCTCTCGGGATCAGAACCCATAAAGAGTTTGTGAAAACCGTTCCGAGCAGCCCTGGCTTGACCATTGCCCTCCGCTGTCAGCGAAGAAGCACTAACCGCCACGGCTCCGCCAGCGAGTAGGGCCACGGCAGACATAGCGGCGATACCCTTGGTAAACTTAGTATTCATCATAATCTACGGTTTGGATCAGATCCATAATCATCAGTCAGCTAAATGAATTATGGACAGATACCTTTATTAGTTAAGGTTTTACCGACTGAGCTCTAGCCGGCGTGTTAACTAATACGCTCCTGGTTATAAATTCTTCTCACGAAAAACGCCGCTTCAGAGCGACGTTTATACTAGGGGCAATAAATATTTTTCTTCTGCTTAGCGAAAATCGGAAGCTGGCTCCAGGCGCAGCTTCAATTCCAACGTTCCGGTTCCTGTCTCTGGCGTACCCGTCGCTTCCGCCTCTATAATCGCCTCCAAAACGGCGGCGGCCGGAATCCCTTCTTGCCCGGAAGGCAGTGGTGGCGCCGGCCTAACCGATCCGGGCTTCTCACCAGGCATAACGGCCTCTGGCGGCAATGGTCGCGAGATCATGAAACTCCGTCCGGCGCGTACCGGCCTCATCATCTTCACCTGGAAACGTCCGTCGTCCAGAGTGCGGCCTAGTATCTTGATCGGTTCACCGCGACGAGCAAAATCAACCGCACCGACCGAGGTGGCCATAATCTGCCACTGACGCCCACGCGGATCAATAATGGTATATCGCCCCTCGCCATCTGAATCGACAATAACGCCGGCCAAGCGACCTTCCTGAGGGCTGTGCCAATAGATGACGTGCCGATTGATGACTTGATCATATAGGGGCGCATTGGCTCCCAAGGTATTATCAATCTTCTCGCCCCAACCGGCCGCATACAGAACTCCTCCGAGCGCCAAGCTGGCGACAATTGAACCGCCTGTGACGATCCAGATCGGGTAACGATATCCATGTGATGTATGACGAAAATTATAATTAAGGATAAATATGAATATCCCCAAGAAAATAAACCAGAAGTACGGGAGAGTCAGGACAAAAAATTGCCAAAAGCCCTGCTGCAGTTGCGGTAGCAGTTCCCAATCATTATACCGAAACAGATAGAGCATGACAGCGACAGAAGCGCCGCCGACCAGGAGTGCCAGGATCCCGCTGATCCAAATTACATACTTTTTAAGTAAAAAATGCCAGCGTGGCGCAGGGCTGAGCTTATCGTTTTTTATCCTGTCAACCAGGCGTTTATCAAAATCCCCCAGTTCCTGTGGCTCACCAGGAGACGGAAAGACGCTGGCGGGAGTGGAATTCTCCATATGTATTATAAAGTTATCTTCTGCTTGGCCATCTCTTTCTTAAATTCCTGTTTGGCCTTGGAAATTGTCGAGGCCACGGTGCCGGGCGGTTTCTTAATGATGTCGGATATCTCCTGATAATTCTTCTCTTCCAAGAATTTCAAGATGAGTACTTCACGGTATTTCGGTTCCAAACTGTCCAAGACCCGAAAAATACTGGTTTTCATGATCTGCCAATCAGCTCCGGCTACAATATCTATCTCCGAAGCCAAATTGCGGGCCGAGCGATCTTCAAGCGTCACCAGATAGCCTTCGGGACGTGCCCTAAGCTTGCGATGGTTACTTATTACCTGGTTATGAGTAATACGATAAATCCAGGAGGAAAATTTCAGGTCTTTATTGAAGCCGTTAAGATTTAAATAAACTTTGATAAAAACTTCCTGGAGAATATCTTCGGCATCTTCTTGGTTGGCGTTCGTGAGTCGCCGTATATAACTAAGCAGACGACCTTTGTATCGGTCGACCAAATGCAAAAAATTTTCCTGATTATCGATGGTCAGCCTGACCAACTCTTCATCAGTCAACTTGTGGACATCATTGAGGCTGATAAGCATGCCGTAGATAATAACATAAACCGGCGCTTAATTATACGTCAAACTGCCCCTATTTCTTCTTGATGGGTTTATTTACCTAATATTAAATAGGGCGTAGCGGGTTATAGGCCGCTACCGCCGGCTTCTCGCTGCCGAGCACGAAGACGAACCATGGTCTTGGGGCTCCAACTGTTCCGGCTCAGTATTCCGGCGATCCATTCGCCGCCCTGGAAATGAGGCATCATGACAAAATCGGCTCCCGCCTTATAAAGGGCCCGGGAATCAGACTGCTGATAAGCGTTAGAGATAATAAGCGTCTTAGTCTTGAATCGGCGGACAAATTTTATCAGACTTATCTGGTCATCGACCGCCGGGATAGTCATCACGATCAGGCGGCTGTTCGCTAGGGGCAGACCCTCTAAGAATTCAATGTCGGCAATGTCCCCGAAATAGAACGGCAGCTTGGCGCGGCGCAGGCGCTTGATGGCCGTCGGGTCAAAATCAATCACGGCCAGGCGCGTCCGGAGCTTCTGGAGAGCTTCTGCCACCCGGATGCCAATTCGATGATAGCCAATTATCCAGGCTTCATAAGTCTTACTCATCTCTTCTTTCTGCTGATACTTATCCGGGCCGAAAAGCCGGAAGACCGGCAACAAGAAGCGATATATCTGCTCGTTATAGGAAATCAGATATGAGGATGCGAAGATCGTAAAGATGGCGACGGCGGTGAAGATGGCCACTTCCTCGCCTTGCAGGTGACCAGCCTGACGACCGGCAACCAACAGGACAAAACCAAACTCGCTCACTTGCGCGGCGGTGAGTCCGGCCAAAAAACTGTTCCGGCGCGTGAATTTTAGCCGCCGAAACAAGATATATAGGATAAACGGGTCGCCGATCAGGATGAAAAGTGATAAGGCCAGGGACGGCACGAGTATATGACCAAACGAACTGAGACCGATCTCGCTGCCTAGGACGATGAAGAACAGGATCAGAAAAAAATCACGGAGCGGCCGAATACGGCTAGCGATTTCCAACTGGTAGGGAGAGGAACTGAGGGCAATGCCGGAGACGATCGCGCCGATCTCAAGGGAAAATCCGAGCAGATACAGCAAACTCGCGACGCCGAGGCACCAAGCTAGAGTAAACAGAAACAAGAGCTCACTGGAATCGGCTATCTTATCCAGGATCCGGGGTAAGAGATAACGGCTAACCAGATACAGGACAGCGGCCACCAGGATCAGCTTGGCCAACAGAAGAGCGATCACTTCTGGCCCGCCCACCCGCTCACCCTGCATCATGCCCAGACCGATTACCAAAATAACCGCGAGCACGTCCTGTACTAACATGAGCCCGATCGTATAGCGCCCGTAAATAGTCTCCGTGTCTTTCTTATCGGTGAGCATCTTCATAATAATGATGGTGCTCGAAAAAGTGATGGCCACGGCCAGGTAGAGGGCGGCCGTCAGCTGAGTATTAAGAACTAGGAGGAGCAGCGTCCCGATGCCGGCCGTAAAAATCACCTGGCCCAGTCCGGTGATGATCGAAATCCGACCAATCGAACGGAGATGTTGAAAATTTAGATTCAACCCGATGATAAACAGAAGTAAGACCAACCCTAATTGAGCGAAGGTGCTATACAGGTCACGGTCGCCGTGCATCAGATTGAGGATAAATGGACCGCAGACGACGCCCGCGAAGATATAAGCCACAATGAGAGGCTGGCGCAGTAGTCGAATTATGAGAGCCAAACCAACGGTGACCGCCAAGAGGGCGCTAATCTGGACAAAGATGCTATCCATAGTTTGAAACAAAATTTATTAAAAACCCGGCTCACTCACGTTCCGGACAAAGCGCGCCGGCGCCTAGAGGTGGCGGACTGACCACCACGGGCCGCCGATCACAGCCACAACGATCGTAATTAAAATAATCAAAAGTTTACGCATAAGGGTAAAAAATTGTCACTGGTTAAACAGCGGCCAGACTTGATATTTTTTTAATCTCGGCGAGCAGATCGTCGAGAACGAACGGCTTCTCTAGGGCACCCTTAAGCATAATAAGCGATTTGAATTCTTCGAGCAGTTCGACCAGCTCTTTGGAAGTAATCGGCAAAGTAGAGGTCAGAAGCACGGGCGTAGTTCGCAGCTTGACATTAGCACTCATAGCGCGACAGACATCGATGCCGCTAAAATCCGGCATCATCACATCTAAGATAAGCAGATCGTAAGTCGGATTGGCGAGCATCATATCCAAACCCTCGCGGCCACCGGGGGCAATATCGATTACAAAATTCTCCTGGCTCATAAGCAGCGCCTTAAGAGTGGTCGCGGCGCTAACATCGTCATCAATGATTAGAATCCGCATAATATTTTCATTAAATGCTTAAATTAAAATAAATATCCTTAATAATAATTATATCTTACTTTTTCTAAATTAACAAAACGAGGAAAATGTGATAAAAGCGAAAATAAAAAAGTGCCCGCCCGGAAAGCCGACGCTCCCGATAAGTGAGCTAACGCCGAATCAGATCTCTTTAAGATCTTTTTCGATAGCTCTAACGAGCGAGGACGTGTCCGGAAAATTCTTTACTTCCCGGATCTTCCGGATTACCCGGACCGCTAGCTCTTCGCCGTAGATATCGCCGGAAAAATCTTTAATCAGAATCTCCAGCGAAACCGGTTCGTTATAGACATCACGGAAGCCAAAGTGCATCAAGCCGGGATACGCCCGACCTTTTATATTGATCTCGACCACGTATATGCCGTGCGGAATATCCAAATCTGTCTTGTCGAGATTAGCGGTCCGATAACCAATGCGGCGTCCCCGGCCGGCTCCGGGAATCACCCGGGCGCGGAAACTATGCCGCCCCGGTTTCCCTAAGACCGCTACCTGATAAAAAGCCAAAAGCAAGATGAGGGCCGCCCCGATCTGGACGGGAGTCAAATAATTCCGATGAAAAATATAATCGAGAAGCAAGGCGGAAAAAGGCCAGAACAGTTCAAGAATAGTCGCCGTTGAAGCGGAGACGCGCCGCAGACCGAAATAATATAAGAACATAGCGCCAGCGCCGCTTGTAAAGACGATAATCGCCAAGTAGATCCGCTCTTGACCCTGGATATCGCCCGCTCGCCACATAACGCCACTCACTAAAACGAGAAGCAGCGCTAGAACAGACGTCAGGGCGAAGCGCAGGGCCGCCACCGCCTTATAGTCAAGGTGGTTAGCAATGCGTTTTCCAAAAACTGTTGAGGAGCCAAAAGCGAAAGCAGCGATTACCGCAAATAGGGCAGCATTATGCTGCCAATCGACGGAACGAATATCTAATCCCGCGGGCCCGAAAGCGAGCAGATAACTGGCCACGATCGCCGCTCCGGTCCAGAGGTAAAAGCGATTCGGTAGCCGTTCGCCCAGGACCAGTCTGGCCAGAATAAGAGCAAAAAATGGTTGAAGCTTCTGTAGCACGATAACGGTGGCAAAGGTAGTTTCGCCGTCAATCGCCGCAAAAAAAGCCTTCGTGATCATCACCGTACCAATCAGCCCGCCAAAAATACTGATCCAGACGAGGGCGCCCCAACTCTTCAAGCTGAGAGATCTGATCTTATAGCGATTTATATATAAAAAGGGGCTGAGAACGATAAACCCCAGAAAATGCTCCCAAAAAACTACTAGCTCAGCTGGTAAACTGTAAAGGTTCGGACGGATGAAGATGCCATCGAGGCTCCAGAGCAGGGCCGCCAGCATAATAGCGGCCGCTCCGCTCCAGATTTGTTTATTATTATTCATAGTTTTTTATTGTAGCATCTTTTGGAGACAAAAAAAATAACCTGCTCCTATATTTTTAATAAAGTTGCCATATTTTTTATTAATTATTATTTTAAAATTAACATTTAAATTTGTCTTCTTTTGTTAAAATGATTTTTTCTATAAAATTCTGTAAATTAACTAGATTTTTTTGATTAAGTGGATAATAAATCAATTTACCATCTCTATTTATTTTCACTAACCGACTTGCTCGCGAAACACACAGATAGCCGAAGGTAATACTTTGTTTTAGTCCTGTTTTTTCATACATAGCGCACAAACATTGAAGCCCAGAAGCTAAAAGTATAACCATATCAAAACGAGCTTTGTCTGCTAATGTTTAGTTTTTATTTTGTCAAACAACAAAAAACGAAGTTCTAAATGAGCTTCGTCTCTCGTGACTCAGGATAATAAATGATGAATTTGTTTTATCATAATCAAATCTACATTTCTATTAAATCATTAATTACTTTTATTAAAATTCTTATAGTATACCAATTTGACTATTTCCGAACACATAAAATATATCCCGACTAAGGAGAATATTAACGCCAAATGATAGGGCGTTGGCGCTGTAAACTTAAAGATATTTTGTCCAAAAGCGGTGAATGGCAATCCGATAGTAAACAAAACTGTTATTATACTCAAGGCTATAATTGTAGCGGATGGACGCATAGTCTTCATGAAAAACGAACGAGTACGGATAGAAAATAATAGCGCCAGTTCAGTCAAGACACTGCCAATGAACCAATTTGTCTGGAGAACTCCCGGCGAAATGCGGTAAAACAACCAGAAAAAAATAAAATCAAATATTGTGCTTACTATTCCCAAAATTATAGCTATAGTAATAATATTCTTGACTTCATATTTTCTCGGAGATTTTAGTTCACTAGTCTCGACATTATCAGTTGAAATAGAAATCATCGGCGTATCCGAAAAAAGATTAAGCAAAAGAATCTGAATGGGTAGCATGGGCAAAAAATCAATCATCAAAGAAGATATGGCTACCGCAAAAAAGTTGCCAAAATTGGACGCCAGAGTGGATTTAATATATTTGGTGGTGTTTGCAAAGACTTGGCGCCCTTCTTTGATCCCATCAATAATTACTGTCAAATTCTTTTTGAGCAGAATAATATCAGCCGCTTCCCGGGCAATATCAGAGGCGCTATCAACCACTAAGGACACCCCGGCCACTTTCAAGGCTGGGGCATCATTTATGCCTTCACCCAAAAAACCGATCATATACCTTTCTCGCATCGCATTAATGATGCTGAACTTCTGCTCCGGCGATACTCGGGCAAAAACCGAATAGTTTTTAAGATATTCGAGTTGTTTTTCCTTTTTTGACCCTTCCCAAATAATACCGCTCATAACATTTTCCGGAGACTCGATCAGACCGATCTCATGCGCTACCGCGCCGGATACTTCCAGACTATCGCCTGTAATAATAACGATGCGTACTCCTAGGGCTTTAGCCTGCTTTACAGCTTCAAGCGTACTTGCCTTAATCGGATCGTTAAAAGAGATAATGCCAGAAAGTTGAAACGGGCTGTTTAAAGCATTTTTAATAAAATCCTCTTTATTCGCTTCCATCGCCTCCCGGATAGCTGTGGCAATTACCCTGTGTCCGAGCCGACCCTCTTTAATTATCCACTCTGTAATTTTTCCTTTTTCTTTTTCATTAATAGAACAATGATCCACAACTGCTTCTGGGGCCCCTCTCATTATCACATGTCTTGTCCCCTTGTCGCTCACTAGTGACAAATTATACCTGGTGCTGGGATCAAACGGTTCTTCAATAATTTTTTCTGCTTTTTTGATGGCCTTTTTTTGTTCAGTATTCATGCCTTTTTCCAGGGCAACATCAAAAGGTTCAATTTTTTTCTGCAACTCAAAAGAAGCAGCCAAGTTAGAAAAATAAATTGTTTCTTCACGGTTGTTTGAATAAACATCTACTATTTCCAGTTCATTCTTGGTTAAAGTGCCTGTCTTGTCACTACATAGCACCTCGATGCCCCCCAAATCCTCGATTGCGGACAGGCGCTTTACGATAATATTTTTCTTAGCTAAACGTTTGGCGCCGCGCGCCAGAGAAAAAGTGGTGACGAGCGGCAAAGCCTCAGGAATCACGCTCACTGTCAAAGCAATCGAGAAAATTATTAATTCCAGCGGTCCGACACCATCTTTACCTATCAACCAATGTGCTAATAAAAAAATCAATAAGGTAAAGCCGACCAACTTCATGATAAACTGGGAAAATTTGGAAATACCTTTTTCAAAATCGCTCACTTTGCGAGATTCGCCAGTTAATTTGGAAATTTGGCCGAAAGCTGTTTTCTTACCAGTTGCAATCACAATTGCCTTAGCTTTACCCTTGAGAACATTGGTACCAGAAAAGACTAAATTTAAAGCCTCATAATATGAAGACGGTTCTTTTTTTATAACTTCGGCTTTTTTATACACCGACACAGATTCTCCAGTCAGAATAGTTTCATCAATAACTAAATTATTCTGTTCAAATATTCTTGCATCGGCCGGAATTTTATCTCCTGTTTTAAGAAATATCACATCGCCTGGGACAAGCTGGTCAGCGCTTAACTCCAAAATCTTTCCAGACCGCAAAACACTAGCATGCGGTAAGGCAAATTTATTTAGCAATTGAACAGTTTTTTCCGAACGAAATTCTTGGAAGAAGCCCAGACCGGTATTAATGATTATAAATATAAGTATCATGACCGTATCAACTATTTCTCCAAGTAAAACAGTCACAATAATAGCGGCCAGAAGCAGATAAATAAAAGATGATTTGAGTTGCCGGATGAAAATATGCCAACCGGTAGTTTCTTTAAGTTCCAGCTTGTTCGGTCCAAACATACCCGTCCGCTCAACTACGGTCTTTTTATCCAAACCGTTTTTAAAATCCAGCTTGAATTCGCTTATAATTTCACTAGCATTCCGAGTTGAATAGCTAAAAATATTCATAAAACCTGGATTATGTTAAATACGCTTATGATTATAAAAATTATTCCAGAAATATAGCCAATCTTCTTAGGGTTAATTTTTCGGCAAAACGGCTACCTAAATAAATCACCAGCAAAAATAAAAGTACTATAGCCAGTATTACTCCTATTAAAACTAAAACACCATTGCATACAAAGAGATCAGTATTTTATAAATTACAACTCCACCTTACCGTCTTCAAGCGGCTTTTTTCAGTTTTTCCTTGTTTCATAGTTTAATAACTTTATTTTATCAGGGTTTTTTATAAATCAAAAGAGTTATCACAAAACACTAATATTTTTTATCTTCCATACAAGGGATAAGCAAATCGAAACGGTAGAAACACCGCGCCATT
>Ga0265297_10007579_pt1 | contig 14954 bp, 13 predicted proteins | sample Munlanlwell13791_FD_192502 | JGI IMG/M metagenome (GOLD analysis project Ga0265297, IMG submission 192502) | Leachate microbial communities from a municipal landfill in Southern Ontario, Canada - Leachate well 137-91 | ecosystem: Engineered > Solid waste > Landfill > Unclassified | place... | reverse complement strand
CGGCGGGGTTTTTAAGGGCTGGAGGCTGGTAAACGGGGAGGTTCCACTTAAGCGCCGCCTCTTTTACCGGGGACACCGCTAAAGCACGGCCGCGACCGGATGGACGGTCGGGCTGGGTGTATACAGCCACAACGTCATAGTTATTAAGTAACAGCTGCTCCAGAGACGGCACAGAGAACCTTGGAGATCCCATGAAAACAATGCGCAACGTTCACCTCCGGACGACAGAATTTTAACACTAAAATATTTTTTTTTCCAGCGTATGCCGTTACGCATGATGATATAGTAAACGCGTAATAAACAGAGGATTCGTGAGCATTTGCCGTTAGGTAGCAGCGATATACGCCTTAGCTTTTGCCCCAAATTATTTGCCATTTTGTGGCTTTCATTTTATGCTGTTTTTTGTTAGTTAAATAACCGCCTAAAAACGGTTGAGACTACAGAGCCGCCCTACCGGGCGGGGTGCCCAAGCGCCATTTTAACCTGGGGGATAACTTTTGTCTATTTTTGGAGAATTATTTGCCTGCTACGGAGAAATCCGGCAGGCATTTTGTGTGTAATTTATGAGTTCTATAAACCGCAGAACACCACAAGAAATATGGGACATAGCGCTGGGGGACTTACAGGTCCAGGTCAGCAAGCCGAACTACCGCACGTGGTTCAGCAAGACCGTGGGGATAAGCTACCAGGACAACCAGTTCGTCATTGGTGTGCCGAACACCTTTGCGGCTGAATATTTAGAAAAGAACCAGCGTTCACTAATTGAAAAGTCGCTGGTGGGGTTGACCTCGGCGCAGGTTAAGGTTATCTTCCGCGTCAACGGCAAGTTGCACCAGCCCGTGCCCGACAATGACGATACGGTCATGACGCCGCCACCACCGTCTTTTACGCGCCTCAACCCCAACTATATCTTCGATTCATTCGTCGAAGGCAACGCCAACCGGCTGGCTCGCGCGGCGGCGCTATCAGTAGCTCAGACGCCCGGCCAGGTTTACAATCCGCTCTTCATCTACGGCGGGGCAGGATTGGGTAAAACCCACCTGATTCACGCCATCGGCCAGCAGGCAGCCGCCAACCACTTTAACGTCATCTGCACCAGCGCCGAGCAGTTCACCAACGAATTCGTTTCGGCGGTGCGGGAAAGGAACACCGAGGATTTCCGCAACAAGTATCGCAGCATCGGGATGCTGTTAATTGACGATATCCAGTTCATCGGCGGCAAGGAGCAGACGGAAGAGAGCTTCTTCCACACCTTCAACGAGCTGCACAACACCAACCGGCAGATTGTGATTACCAGCGACTGCCCGCCCAAGACGATGCCCCTATTAGAAGAGCGGCTGCGCTCCAGGTTTGAGTGGGGTTTGATTGTAGATATCCAACCGCCTGACTACGAGATGCGCCTGGCGATTTTGCAGTCTAAAGCTCGCCGCAGGGGCGTCAACGTGCCTAAAGAGGTGCTGGAATACATCGCCAGGGAAGCGCAGAACAACATCAGGGCGTTGGAAGGCTCGCTGAACCGGGTTTGCGCCTTCGCCAAGCTACTGCAGACGACACCGACACTGGAAATTGCCGTCAAAGCGCTGGAGGACATCGGCGGCAAAGATACGGCGACACCCGACGATGTTACGCCTACGATGATAATCGAGGCTGTGGCCGACTCTTTCCAGCTTTCCCGCGATGCTTTAGTGGGGCGGGAGAGGGATAAAGACACCGCTTTAGCCCGCCGCCTAGCTATGTACCTCATCCGGCAGGAGACCAACTACTCCCTCGATCAGATAGGACAAGCGTTAGGTAACCGGGACGCCGCCGCCGTAACCAACGCCTGCAAGAAGGTCGGCAACGACATCAACGTCAGCCCTTTCCTAAAGCGCAAACTGCACGATATCCAACGTCACATCCGTCCTAAAGCCGGTTCTGCCAGCCTCACCTAGGCTTATTTCCCCTTATCCCTTAGTGTTATTATTATTAATAGCAACGCACTTGCGTACATTCGTATTTACGGCATTGCGCAATTACGCAAGTCCTCAATAGTAATTTTAAGTTTAATTTGTGTTTAGATTGTGGTTATTTTGTGAATATTCTGCTGGTTGGTTTGTAGTGTATTTGGCACTCCTGATATCAGACACTAACATATCTTCTTTTTGTTATTAGTGTTAATCTTACTGTAAATCCTTTATATAACAAGTTGTTGTATAATCTTATTGTTATTTGAATTTTGTGAATATACTATGATTGACCAAATAGAGATACGCATTAAAGCCGGTGACGGAGGGAATGGAGCGGTAAGCTTCCGCCGGGAGATGTATGTGCCCTTTGGGGGGCCGGACGGCGGCAACGGGGGTAAAGGTGGCGACGTCATTATCCAGGCGGATAATTCAACGGACACATTAAGAGAGTTCAAGCACCAGCGGCTGTATAAAGCGGAGAACGGGCATAACGGCGCCGGGCGGAAGAAGTACGGCAGGAACGGGCAGGACATGATTCTCAACGTGCCGGCGGGGACAATAATCACCACCGAGGAAGACGGCGTCGAGGTAACCGCTGCCGATCTGGAGAATGCAGGGGACAAGATAATAATAGCGGAGGGGGGAAAAGGCGGCTGGGGCAACGTCCACTTTAAGTCCTCCACCAACCAGGTGCCGCGGCTGGCACAAAAGGGCGAGAAGGGTGAAGAAAAGTCGTTAAAGCTGGAGATGAGGGTAATTGCCGATGTAGGCGTCATCGGGTACCCCAATGCGGGCAAGTCCACATTACTCACAGCGGCATCGGCGGCCAAACCTAAAGTGGCGGATTACCCCTTTACGACGCTGGAGCCGGAACTGGGGGTGGTGGAAATCGGGATGGAAAGATTCGTCCTGGCGGAGATACCGGGACTGATAGAGGGCGCGCATCTGGGCAAGGGGCTGGGGCATGACTTTTTACGCCACACCAAGCGCACTAAAATTTTAATACATATTATAAGCGGCGCGTCCGATACACCGACCGAAGATCTGGTGAAGGTAAACAATGAGCTGGCGATGTTCGATACGGCGCTGGCGCAAAAACCGCAGATAGTCGCCGTGAACAAGATAGACCTGCCGGAAGTGCAGGAAAACCTGGAAATCATAAAGAGTGAGTTTGAGGGGGCGGGGATAAAGGCAAGGTATATATCGGCGGCGACGGGCGAGGGCGTGAAAGAGCTGATGGAAGCGGCGTTCGAGTTATTGAAGAAACAAGCTGAGATAAAGAAACCCGAGGCGCCCGGCAAGGTGTTCCACCCACAGCCGAAAGAGGCACGCGTGACCGTCACCAAAGAAGAGGATACGTGGGTCATCCATGCGCCGGGGCTGGACAGGCTATACGCCGGCAACGGCGTCACCAAGGGGGAACTGCGCTGGCAATTGAATTACCAGCTGGATAAATACAACGTGAACAGCACGCTGGAAAAGGCGGGGGTCAAGGCGGGGGATAAAGTGCGCTGCGGTGATTTGATATGGGAGTGGGATAAACCGGGGCGGAAGTCCAAGAGGATAGGGATATTGGGCGGCACCTTCGACCCGATACACATGGGACATTTGATGATAGCCGAAGAGGCTAAAGCAGCGCTGGACTTAAGCGAAGTGCTGTTGATACCGGCCGGGCAACCGATGACGCATCCCAACGAATTCGTGACGGCGGCAAAACACCGGCTGGAAATGGCTAAGCTGGCCGCCGAGGAAAAGCCTTATTTAGGAGTTTTGACGGTGGAGATTGAGCGGGACGGGCCGTCATACACGGCTGACACCCTCGCTGCTTTAAGGAAAAAGTTTGGCGAGGACGAATTATACTTTATACTGGGTTGGGACAGCCTGGCGCAGTTGCCGAACTGGCACCAGCCCGAAAGAATCGTTGGCCAGTGCACGCTGGTGGCGGTGCCGCGGCCGGGCTACGAAAAGCCCAACATCAGGGCGCTGGAAAACGCGCTGCCGGGGATAGAGAGAAAAGTGATATTCCTGGATAAACCCAATATAGACATCAGCGCCACGGAGGTTAGGGAAACGGCGGAGCGGGGTGAATCTATAGTCCAGCTGGTGCCGGAGCCGGTGGCGAAATACATCAGCAGGCACAAGTTGTATAAAGAAACTTAACGGCGTACCTGCGCAGTTGAGTAATTGCGCAATAACCATAGTGAAAATATGTATTGCGAGGTAAAGAATGAAAGCGATAGGCATCGTGGGGAGCCCGAGGGAAGCAGGCAACACCGAGATATTAGTGAAACATTGTTTAAAAGCTATCGCGGAAGAGGGAATAGAGACGGAAATGATTCCGCTGGCGGGGCTGGACGTCCACGGATGTAAGCACTGCGGGTACTGCTTCGAGCACCCGGCCGAGTGTTCAATAAAGGACGACCTGCAACCGATACACCAGAAAATGCTGGCGGCGGATATATTGATAGTCGGGTCGCCGGTGTACTACAGCTCGGCGACGGCGTTAATCAAAGGATTACTGGAGAGGACGGGTTTTTCTTCCCGCGGCATGTACGCGGGCAAGGTCGGCGGGCCCCTGGTTGTGGCAAGAAGGGGCGGCCAGGACTTCACCTTTGCTGAGCTGCTCTTCTGGTTCCACCTCCAGCAGATAGTCAATCCGGGCTCGACGTACTGGAACATGGCCTTCGCGTGGGAAAAAGGGGAAGTTACTAAAGACGAAGAGGGCATGAACACCGCCTGGAACTTTGGGAAGAACTGCGCCGCGGTAGCGAAAAAGCTGCAGGGATATAAACCGACGCCCCTGCCGCCGTTAAAGAAATAGTGGCGCTAAAAAAGCGCACAGGTTATAATAAAACGTTTTTACTTAAGCGGAGGGATATTTGGCCGGCGAATCGGTAATCACTGAAGAATTGAACAGCCTGCTCAACGTAGAGTTTGGGCCGGAAGTCTATGAAATCGAAAAAGGCATGCTAAAGCGTTTTGCCGAGGCGATTGACGACCCTAATCCAAAATGGCTCGAGGAAGCGCCACCGACATTTGCCGCGGCTCTGGTGCCACATGAATTACTACATAAGCTGTTCAACATCGACATCCCCCTAAAACGACTCCTCAACGGGAGCAGTGATTTGGAATATCTGCAGCCCATCAAGGCAGGGGACGTGATATCCGTTACCTCAAAGCTAACGCGCTTACGGCAGGTACCGGGCGCGGAAGGCCCGACGCTTTTCATGTTCACGGAAATGACTTACACCAACCAGCGCGGCGAGGTGGTCATTAAAGGGAAGAACACGTATATAAAGTACTAAATCAAAAATCAAATTTCAAAAATCAAATATATTAAAGAGATAATATGACACAGGTTTATTACGAAGACATCGCGGAAGGCACGGAAATACCGGCGCTGGTGAAGTACCCAACCACCATGCAGCTGGTGAAGTACGCCGGCGCCTCCGGTGATTTTTACCAGATACATTACGATAAAGACTTTGCGCAGGCCAACGGGCTACCGGGGGTTATTGTACATGGGTGGCTGACGCTTTCGTTCCTGGGGCAGATGGTGACGGACTGGCTGGGGGAAAAGGGGAGGCTGCTAAAGCTCAACGGGAGCTACCGGGGGATGAACAAGGTGCACGAGGACATCATCTGCAACGGCAAGGTCATAAAAAAGTACGAAGAGGACGGCAAGAACCTGGCGCGGGTGGAAATCTGGGCGGAGAACCCGCTGGGCGAAAAGACCGTCACCGGCACGGCGATTGTGGCTCTACCGTTTAAGGCGTAAATACGCAGTTGCGCAAGTTAATCCCCACCCAACCACGAGATTCTTCGGTCGTTACACTCCCTCAGAATGACAATACTAATCTAATGCCGCTGCCAGCAGTTCGCTAAGGTCAAGGGCTTTAATGGTTTCCTCGGCGTTTTTAGCTTTAATGCCGTCTTCCAGCATGGTCAGGCAGTAAGGACAGGCCGTCGCCACGCACTTAACGTCGGCTTTCAGGATTTCATCAACGCGGCGTTCGCTAACGCGTTTTTCCGGGTCTTCCTCCATCCATATATGACCGCCCCCGCCCCCGCAGCAAAAGCTATCGGACAGGCGGCGCGGGAGTTCGACGTTTTTACTGTTGGCGGCTTTAAGGATTTGGCGCGGCTCGCTGTAAATGTCGTTATAACGCCCGAGGTAACAGGAATCGTGGTAGGCGGTCCTTAAAGCGGCGGGGTTCTTGATTTTAAGCTTGCCGTCCTTAAGCAGTCCGGAAAGGAACTGGGTGTGATGCACGACCTCGAAGCTGCCGCCGAACTGGGGATATTCGAACTTAAAGCTGTTAAAGCAGTGGGGGCAGGAGGTGAGAATCTTTTTAACGTTGTGCCCCTTGAGAATTTCAATGTTCTGTTTGCAAAGCGTCTGGAAAAGATATTCATCGCCGATGCGCCGGGCAGGGTCACCGCAACAGATTTCTTCATCGCCAAGGATGGCGAACTTAACGCCAGCGGCCTGTAAAACTTTAACGGTAGCCCGGGCGACCTTCATGTTGCGGTCGTCCAGCGCGGCGGAACAGCCCACCCAGTAAAGGACGTCAATATCGGCAGCGTCGGCCACGGTGCTGATGTCAAGCCCTTCGCACCAGGTGGTGCGGGTGGCGGTGGTGCCGCGGTAGGGGTGGAAGCGGGTGTTGAGGCTCTTTAAAGCCTCCTGGGCGGCTTCGGGGAAGCGGGATTTTTCCATGGCGAGGTTGCGGCGCATATCAATTATCTTATCCACGTGCTCCACATAAATGGGGCAGGCCTGCATGCAGGCGCGGCAGGTAGTGCAGTCCCAAAGCGCCTCGTCGGTAATAACGCCGCCGAGCATTTCCTTGCGCTCCGCGGCGGGCTTGAGCGAGAACTTGCCGGGATAGACTTCATACAGGTGGTTTTTAAGGTCCTGAATAATCTGCTTGGGGTTGAGGGATTTGCCGGAGGCGTAAGCGGGGCAGGCATCCTGACAGCGGCCGCAGCGGGTGCAGGCGTCCAAATCAAAGAGCTGTTTCCAGGTGAACTCCTCGATTTTGCTGACGCCGAACTGCTCCGTCTTTTCAAAGTCGATAGGAGTTAAAGCGCCCTTGTGTCCCAGATTCCGGAAGAAGATATTGACCGGGTCCCAGACAATGTGGAAGAGGCGCGAATTAACTAAAGCGAGGTAGGCGAACAGGCCGTAGGCGAGGACGACGTGGAACCACCAGATGCCGACGTGCCAGTTAAGTAAAGCGCTCGGGCTGGCACCCTCGAAGGCTTTGGCAAAGACCCAACCGCCCGGCGAAAACACCGCCCAGTCGGCGTGGGTGGGGAGTTCGGAAACAGCGATGCGCAGACCCTCAACGATGAAGCCGCTGACGATGATGACCAGAATAATTAAAAGCGTGGAGAGGTCTTCCCACTTGTTATCAATGCGCTTAGGCTTCCAGATATAGCGGCGGAAAAGCGCCATTAAGATACCGATGACCGCGAGGATGCCGAAAGCATCCACGATGACGGAAAAAGCGAGGTAAACGGGGCCGGTTAAATAAGCTTCCCAGATGCCGACGATGGTGGCGAGGAGGAAAACGATAAAACCCCAGAAGATAAAGAAGTGCATGGCGCCCGCGAAAAGCTCGCGGCGGCGGCAGGGCCTCTCGATGCCCAGGAACTTGCGGTGGATGAGCCCCTCGACAACGGCAAGGTAGATAAAGTCTTTAGTGCGCTGCCACCAGTGGTTGGCGCGGTTGGCGGGCTGGCCGACCAGCCACCTCTTGTAGTGGATATAGACGCCGTAGCAAAGCACGACCATCGCCAAAGCGAGAACCACATACATAGGCCAGGAGACGCTGATGTTCCAAAATACTTCACGGGAAGCTTCAGTCATGATTAGTACCTCTTTCCATAGGTAAATGTGCTGGAAAGATTATAACATAAATAGGGTTTTTCCCGCTTTGACTTACGGCGGGGGTGGGGATATGATTAAAAATTGTGGGGGAGGGAAAAGGAGAGGCATATATACTTATTTATGAAAAAGTTTGAACTAATCGAGCATACGGCGGACATGGGCGTGGCGGCTTACGGCAAGGATTTAGCCGAGGCTTATGCCAACGCCGCTTACGGCATGTTCAGCATCATCGCGGAGGTGGGGGGCTTTAAAGAAAAGGAGACGCGGCGGGTGGAAGTGGAGAGCGACGATAAAGAGAGTCTGCTTTTTGAGTGGCTCAACACCCTGCTTTATTACTTTGACGTGGAGGGGCTGGTGTTTAAACGGTTCGATATTATAGAGTTTGGAGAAAAAAAAATCAGAGCAGACTGCACCGGAGAAAAATACGACCCCAAGCGCCACCAGATAAAACGGGGGGTAAAGTCAGCCACGTTTCACATGCTGGAGGTGGATGAGAAGAAAAACCGGGTGCAGGTGATTTTTGATGTATGAAAATGTTATTGAGAGACCTTAAATAGAAGGGTGTGGCAGTTGATAGAGATTGCCATGTCCTTCCGTGGTTCGATAAACTCACCATGAGCGGAAGGACTCGCAATGACAGAGGAATAAGGAGAAAAAATGCCTAAATGGGGCGGCAAGCTGGAAAAGGTTGACGAGTTCCGCTGGCGGATACCGAAAAATTATAAAGCGGGTATGCGGGTGGACGGGCTGGTCTATGCCGACGAGGGCATGCTGCCGCATCTTTTGGAGGAGCAGGCATTGGAGCAGGTAGCGAATGTGGCTTTCCTGCCGGGGATAGTCGGGCAGTCTTTAGCGATGCCGGACATCCACTGGGGTTACGGCTTCGCCATCGGCGGGGTGGCGGCAACGCGCGTTAGCGATGGCGTGATATCGCCGGGCGGCGTGGGCTTCGACATCAACTGCGGCGTGAGAATATTGCGCACCAACCTCATTAAAGAAGACGTCGCCCCCAAAATAAAAACACTGATTGACGCGCTTTTTAACGCCGTACCGTCGGGGGTGGGGTCTAAAGGCGTGATAAAACTACGCGCCGGAGAAATAGATGAGGTTTTAATCAAGGGGTCGCGGTGGGCGGTGGAAAAAGGGTACGGCGTCGGAGAAGATTTAGAAACAACCGAAGAGCACGGCGAGATGAAAAACGTTGACGCGACCAAAGTCAGCGGGCGGGCGAAAGAGCGGGGCATCCCGCAGTTGGGGACGCTCGGCTCGGGGAATCATTTTTTGGAAGTTGGGGTGGTGGACGAGATTTATGATGAAAATGCCGCCAAAGCCATGGGCATTGAGAGGGTGGGGCAAATAATGCTCTACGTCCACTGCGGCTCGCGGGGGCTGGGGCACCAGGTGGCGGACGATTATATAAAAACAATGATGCAGGCGATGCCGAAATACGGCATCCAGGTGCCGGACCGCCAGCTGGTCTGTGTACCGGTTTCCAGCAGCGAGGGCAGTGCCTACCTAAGCGCGATGCGAGGGGCGGCCAATTACGCCTGGGCGAACCGCCAGTGCATCACCCACTGGGTGCGGGAGGCTTTCTGCCGGGTGATGGGAACAAGCCCTAAAGAAGCGGGGCTGGAACTGATTTACGACGTGACGCACAACATCGCCAAGATAGAAGAGCATGAGGCAGCAGGCAAAAACGAACGGGTGTGCGTTCATCGCAAGGGGGCGACGCGCGCCTTCCCGGCGGGGCATAAAGACGTACCGGAGAAATATAAAGCGGTGGGGCAGCCGATACTGATACCGGGGGATATGGGGAGGATGTCTTATATTTTAGTCGGTACCGAGCGGGCGATGCGGGAGACCTTCGGGTCAACGTGCCACGGAGCGGGGCGGCTGCAGAGCCGGTCGGCGTTAAAACGCAAGTTGAGCGGGCAGGACGTTTTAAAAGATTTAGAGGCGCGGGGCATTGCCGTTAGGGCGGGGAGTTTGAGCGGACTAGCGGAGGAAGCGCCGGAAGCTTATAAAGACGTGGCCGACGTGGTGCGTGTGGCAGACGGGGCGGGGATATCTAAAAAAGTAGCCCGAACGCGTCCGCTGGCGGTGGTGAAGGGGTAATCCACTGACTAGTCTTTAATAATCTTGCTTTCTTCTTTAACGTACTTTTCCGCCAGCGTGCAATGCACGAAAAGAATGGGCTTGGTCACTTTTTTAAAATCCAGCGGGCAGTGAATCATCCCGGCGGGGATATAAACGGTGGTGGGGGTAGTTATCTTATGGATTTCACGCTCCTCCCCCAGCCCGATTTCAATGTCAGCCCCTAAATCACCCATGTTGTCGGGGTCGAAGGACATGAAGTAGAGATACATATCGAAGTCGTGGGAGTGGGGGTACTCCTCCATAAGCGTGGGCTCGGTGATGCGCAAGAACATGATAGTGAAGTTGGACTTGTATTCACGGTCGCCCACGTAAACGAATTCCGGGCCGTAGCCGCCGATGGCCACTGGCTTGCTGATAACGTAATTATCGTATTTCATTAAATAAACTCCAAGATTTTTCTCACATCATAAGCGACGCAGACAAGCGCGTCAAGCCGGGGAGGTATGGTATGATGGACGGTGAAAATGAACGGGATTATTGACACCCACGCGCACCTGGACGAGATAGAAAACCTCGGGGTGGTGATGGCGCAAGCGAGAGAGGCTGGGGTTGTAGCAATCATCGCTGTAGGGCAGGATTTAGCGTCCAACAAAAAGACGCTGGAGATTGCCGCAAAATACCCCGGCTTTGTTTACCCCGCCCTCGGCTACCACCCCTGGAACATTAAAGAACCGGAGATAGCGGCGAACCTGGACTTTATTAAAACGAATATTTCTAAAGCGGTGGGAATAGGCGAGGTTGGGCTGGACTACCATAAGCGGGTGCGGGAGGCGGCGGACAAAGACCTGCAGAAAAGGGTGTTTGCGGAAGTACTACAAATAGCCAAAGAGAATGATAAACCGGCGCTGATACATTCCCGCTACGCCTGGCGGGATGCGTTTGACATGGTGAAGGGGGCGGGGATTACTAAAGCGGTCTTCCACTGGTACACGGGGACGTCCAGCGTTTTGCGAGACATTATAGACGGCGGGTACTATATATCGGTGACGCCGGCGGTGGAATATCATGAGGAGCACAGGAGGGCAGTGAAGGAAACACCGCTGGGGCAGCTGCTTTTAGAGACGGACAGCCCGGTGACTTACGCGCGGGGGCGAGAGGGCGAGTTTAAAACTACTCCGGCGGACGTGGTGAGGTCGTTAAAGGGGGCGGCAGAGATAAAGGGCTTAAGCGAGGGGGAGGCGGCTAAAGCGACGACGGGGAACGCAGTACAGCTTTTTAATCTAGATATCAAATAGTAAGGGCGGGGATAAATTACCCCACCCTTTTTTATTTTTTCATAAGCGGCAATGCGCCGGATTTACCGTGATACTTCCTGTATTCCCACCAGATAAAGATAAACGATACCACGGTGCTAAGCGCATCGGCGATGGGCCAGGAAATCCACACGCCCGTTAAGCCCCACAGGTAGCGGCAGAGGTAAAGCGCCGGAAGGAACACGATGAACTGCCTGGTAAGCGAAAGGAATAAAGCCATCATGCCCTTGGACAGGCCCTGCAGCGTGGTGGTCGCCAAGACGTTAAAGCCAATCAGCACCATAGAAATCATGGAGATGCGCATGGCGGTAACGGCGATTTCCAGCAGCTCCGGCTCCTGGGTAAAGATGCCGATAAGGTTCGGGGCGAATATCTCTATCAAAACGGTAACCCCCACCAGTAGGATGGTGATATAAAGCGTCGCTTTCTTAAGCGCGTCCCAGAGCCGCTTATAGTTGCCTGCCCCGAAACAGTAACCGATGATGGGCAGCAGCCCGTGCGAAACGCCCATAATCGGCATATAGGCTAAATCGGAAATGCGCATGATGAGTCCCAAAGCCGCCAGCGCCACCGAACCGAACATGGAGATGATGGTGTTCAGTAGCAGGAAAATAATGCTTTCCACGAACTGGAACACCGCCGTAGGGGCACCGACGCGGTAGATGTCCTTGATTATCTGCCAGTTGGGGAGGATATGGGAAAACTTAATGCGATAGGCGGTCTTGCGGGCAAAGAAGAAGTACATCCCCAGCAACATCGCGCAAGCCTGCGAGATAAACGTCGCCCAGGCGGCGCCGGCCACGCCCATTTCCGGGAAGGGCCCGATACCGAGAATCATAAAGGGGTCGAGGATGATGTTAATCACGGTACCGACCACCATAATGACCATCGGTTTCACAGCGTCGCCGGAACCGCGGAAGAGGCTGCTCATACATAAAGCAAGGATAATCATCGGCGCGGCGTAAGACGTCACTATGAAGTAGATACGGCTGTAGTCAAAGATGTCCGGCGTGGCGCCCATCAGGGGCAATAACCTATCGGCGAAGCAGACGGCAATCGTCAAGAAGATTAGTCCCCAGAAAGCCGAGAGGAAGAAAATCTGGCCGGCGGCCTGGTTGGTGGCGTTAAGATTCTTCTCGCCAAAGCGCCGCGAGACCAGCGCGCTGATGCCGATGCCTGTGCCGCCGCCGATGGCGTAAAAGAGTATCTGGTAGGGGAAGGAAATCGTCAAAGCGGCAATAGCCTCGTGTCCAATCCTGGCTACCCAGATGGTATCTATTATGTTGTAGAGGCTCGTGGTGATAGTGGAGATAATGCCGGGCAAGCTCAAAGCAATAATCAGCTTGCCGAGCGGAGCCTCACCTAATCTTTTTGTATAGTCATGCATAAAAAATCCTATAACGATATGCCGTTTTAACGGCATAGTAATGCCAAGAAGCTGCGGATGGGTCGCTTTGATGCTGCAAAGAAGCGAATGCTCTTGCAACTACAGCCGCGGCGGCGCTAACGGGTATGGACGGCGCCCATGTTATGAAGAACAGCGAGGGTTTGGCAGGCTATTCTTTGTTGTGTTTGTCACGGTCCCTGTCATCCCAGGGAGGATAGCCCCAGAACCAGCGCTGACGCCGGAATCTGCCGATGATAAAGGATAAACCGATTATGATTAAAACGGTCGGCCAGGTGTAATCCCAGATTGAGCCGGATACCGTTCCCGTCGTTACCAGTATAGCGATGACGCCAACAGCTAAAATAATTGCCCCAATTACCATCAGAAACCACCTCCTCTAGAAATAACAGGCAGCAAACCATTATCTTACCGTAACAGAATATTTAAGTCAATAGTATTAACTTAAAACCTTGGCTTCAGTGAGGCGGCGGATTTCGTCGGGCGGCAGGCCGAGCAGAGTGCCGAAAACGTAGTTGTTATGCTCGCCGAGGAGGGGCGGGGTTTGATAGTCGCCTTCAGAATAACCGCTGAACTTGATAGGCAGTCCGGCTAGCACTTTTTCGCCCAGCACGGAGTGGCGGGGGTTTTTAAAGAAACCGCGCTCGTTGATATGCGCATCGTGGGTGAGTTGTTTGGTGCTGAAAGAAGGCGTGGCGGCGATGCCGTTTTTCTGTAAAAGGGCGGTCAACTCATAAGCGCCGTATTGGCGCGTCCATGCAGACAGGTGATTATCCAATTCTGTTTGGTTTTCCCAGCGCGATAACTCGTCGCTGAAGGCGTCTTCCCTTGTCCAGTCGGGGCCGCCCATCAGTTTACAAAGCGCTTCCCATTCCTTTTGATTAGCAACCGCCAGAGCAATCCACTCGTCTTCGTCGCCGGTGGTTTTGCAAGGGTAACAGCCGTGGGGCGCCATATAAGCGTCGCGGTTACCGATGCGCTCGCCAATAGTGCCGTTGATGATGTAGCCCATGACCATCTCCGACTGGAAGTTGGCGTGCCCCTCAATCATAGCGGCGTCAATGTACTGCCCCTCGCCGGTGTTTTGCTTGTAATAAAGCGCTGTCATCATAGCCACCGCGCCGTGGATAGCCTGGGCGCCGTCCGTCCAGGGCGAAACGCCGATGACGTTGGGTTCGCCGCCAGGGAAGCCGTTGGAATAGGTAACGCCGGTAAAGGCGTCAACAATTTCAGCGTAAGCGGGGCGCTCCTTGTGGGGACCGCTGCGCCCGTAGCCCGAACCGGCGTAATAGATAATGTCCGGTTTTATCTTTTTCATTTCCTCGTAGCTTAAGCCCCAGCGCTCTAAAACGCCGCCGCCGAAGTTCTCGGAAACAACGTCGCAGACGGCAATCAGCTTTTTAGCCAGTTCGCGGCCTTTTTCCGTAGTCATATTAAGGGTAATACTCTTCTTGCCCCAGCTAAGCGAAGCGAAAGCGCTGCCGACGTTGGAGCCCGTGCCCGCTTTGCCGGGCGGCGCGCCCACAGTGCGCATGTAGTCGATGCGGCTGCTTGTTTCAACCTTAATAACCTCGGCGCCCATGACGGAAAGCCATTCGGTGGCGTGAGGGCCGGCCCACATCTGGCAAAAGTCGAGGACACGGATTCCTTCAAGAGGAAGCTTTGGCATTAGATTATCCCTCCCTGCCGCAGGCGCACCAACTGCTCGCGGGTGTATTTAAGCATACCGCAATAAACCGCCTCATTATGCTCGCCGAGCTGGGGGGCGGGACGCTCGATAACGCCGGGGGTGGCGGAGAGGCTAAAAGGCGCCCCGGGATACTTAAGCTTGCCGGCGACGGGGTGGTCAACTTCCTGCCAGAACTTGCGGAATTCAAGTTGTTCGTCGGCGACCAAGTCTTTAACGGAGCGGACGAGCGAGCAGGGGACGCCGTGCTCTAAAGCGAGGGAGTTAATCTCCTCCGCCGTGTGCTCCAGCGTCCAGGCGGTGATAAGCTGATTAAGCTCAACGATATAGCTATTGCGCTGGAGGGGGTCGGCGAACATGGGCTCTTTAGCCCATTCCGGATCGCCCATCATTTTGACGACGAGGTGATAGTGCGGCCCTATCCAGATAACGACATAACCGTCCCGGCAGGGGTAGAGAAAGCCACCGAATTTTTTCCTGCCGAACTCGCGGGAGGGGGTTTCCTCCATGACGCTGTAATAAGCCAGCTGCTGGCGGGTGATGGACGCCACCGCCTCCTGCCTGGAAAGGTCGATGTGCTGTCCCTTTTTATTATTCTTCCGCCCCAAAA
>Ga0265297_10007578_pt1 | contig 14954 bp, 9 predicted proteins | sample Munlanlwell13791_FD_192502 | JGI IMG/M metagenome (GOLD analysis project Ga0265297, IMG submission 192502) | Leachate microbial communities from a municipal landfill in Southern Ontario, Canada - Leachate well 137-91 | ecosystem: Engineered > Solid waste > Landfill > Unclassified | place... | reverse complement strand
GTAGATTACGGTTTAGGTTGAACAAATTTATGTAAATAATCATTAAAGCGCAACTTTTTTTAAACAGATGATAATCCGAATATAAAACGGTTTTTCTCCTATTCATTTGAAGAAAAAAAATTTTTTATATTACAATTTGAAAGGCTCTGCAGAGAAATCGTGTCACCACAAGATAAAAAGCAGTGAATGGATTGAGTTTATATTATAATTATTTGTATATCTTTGTAAACTAACCAGAAGAATTTGATAAACCCTATAAACTATTTACTAACTAAAAACAAGACAGATGAAAAAATTCCTTTTATTGACTTTGTCAGTCATGATGGGGTTCACAGCATTGTTTGCACAGCAAAAGGTAACCGGGACGGTTACCTCAGCAGAAGATAATGCTACTCTCCCCTATGTGACCGTTGTTGTTGATGGGACAACCATTACCACGCAGACCGATCTGGACGGAGTATACTCCATCAATGTGCCTGCAGGAAGCAACGCGCTCACATTTACCTACGTAGGGATGGAAACTCTAGCCGTCCAGATTAATAACAGATCTGTAGTGGATGTACAGATGATGCCGTCTGCCGCTATGTTGCAGGACATAGTGGTGGTTGGATACGGTGTCACCCGTAAATCTTCTTTCGTTGGATCTGCATCCGTAATGAATAATGAAAAACTGGAGAAAATGCAATCCTCCAACCTTTCCAAATCGCTGGAAGGAGCCGTTGCCGGGGTACAGATTACCAGTGGCTCGGGAACCCCCGGTTCCGGTGCTAACATTTATGTCCGCGGTATCGGATCCATCTCGGCCAGTCAAAGCCCTCTTATTGTGGTGGACGGCGTGCCTTACGAAGGTTCCCTGAACTCTATTCCCGCACAGGACATTGAATCGATGACCATTCTGAAAGACGCTGCTGCCAACTCTATTTACGGAGCACGCGGATCCAACGGGGTCATTGTAATTACAACCAAGCAGGGAAGCGCAGACAAAGTACGCGTTTCTTTCGAAGGCCGTGTGGGGATTAACGACCGCGCCGTGCCTGCATATAATATTATATCCGACGCCGGGGAATATTATGAGATGACTTGGGAAGCTATGCGCAATCAAATGCACTACGGCTCAAGTATGGATTATGTGGCTGCTGGATATTATGCTTCCGCCAATATGATTGACGGTTACCTGAAATACAACGTATTCAAGGGAGTAGACAATGCAGACCTCATTAATCCCGTTACAGGCAAACTCAACCCGAACGCCACCTCAAAAAAATGGGACGATAACTGGATGACCGATGTATTCCGTAAAGGCATCCGCCAGGAATATTCAGTTTCTGCCAGCGGCGGTTCGGAAAACACCAAAGCCTATGCTTCCATATCTTACCTTAATGATAAAGGGTATGTAGAAAAATCGGGCTTTACCCGTATTGCAGCACGTGCCAAAGTAGATCAAAATATTGGTAAATTTATCAAGGTGGGATTCAATGTGGCTTATTCCAACACAGAACAGGATCAGTTCAACACCAGTGTAGGCAGTAACTACTCCAACCTTTTCATGTTCTCTCAGATGATCGCTCCCATTTATCCTATCTACCTGTATAACATGGAGACCGGAGCACAGCAATACGGTGCTGATGGCAGCGTTTTGTACGACTGGGGTAACGAATACCAACGGCCTTATTCCAGTAACTCTAATGCTTACGGACAATTGATGACTTCAAAATATTCTACGGTTTATGACAACGTGTCCAGCCGCACGTTTGTTGACATCAATATCCTTAAAGACCTTAAATTCACGGCCAACGTTGCCTACGACGTGTTCAACAGAAGACAGGTAGAAAACTACACCAACGTGGGCGGGGACGCCCTGTCGGTAGGCGGACGCGGATATTTAACCACCAGTCGTACCGGAGCATTGAATATTAACCAGTTGTTGAATTACTCTCCCAGCTTTGGGGACCATTCGTTCAACCTGTTACTCGGGCACGAGACAAAGAACGACACCTATAACTACCTGTACGGTCACATGACCAATTTTGTGGACAACGACAATAAAGATTTTGCCAATGCCACCATGTACCAGGACCTGACCTCCCGTACCACCGAATACGCCTTGGAAGGTTATTTCGGTCGGTTGGAATACAACTACGCCAATAAATACTACCTCAGCGGTTCTTACCGCCGGGACGGATCTTCTCGCTTTGCCCCCGAAAACCGTTGGGGTAGCTTCTGGTCCGTGGGCGCCTCATGGCGTCTTGATCAGGAAGGTTTCCTGAGGAGTTCCGACGTGATTGACCAACTAAAACTGAAAGCCAGCTATGGTACTCAGGGGAACGATAATATTGGTATGACTAAGGTCTATAACGACCTGTATGAAATATCCCGCGTAGACGGGGAAGCTTCGCTGACAAAGTATTTCCGTGGAAACCGGGACGTAACCTGGGAAAAGAGCGCCAACTTCAACGCGGGTTTTGAAGCCTCACTGTTTGACCGTCTTTCTGTTAATGCCGACTTCTTTATTAAGGAGACAAAGGACATGATTTATTACCGTCCGCTTGCTCCCTCACAAGGCAGTCCTTCCAGCCTGCTGGTAAATGATATTGACATGAAGAATACCGGTGTGGAATTCGAAATCTCTGCAGACCTTATCAAGACCAGGGACATTCGCTGGAATCTTTCGCTCAATGGCACTTATTATAAGAATGAACTTACCAAGTTGCCTTCCGATAAAGATCCCAACGGATACCAGGCAGGTAGTTACTGGCGGAAACTCGGCGGTACTTTGTATAACTGGTACACCTACGAATGGGTAGGCGTAGATCCTACTAACGGGTTACCCCAATACAACAAATACGTAAAGGACGATGACGGGAACGAAACTATTGAGATCGTGAACAAAACCTCCGATGCCACCCTCCGTGACACGGGCAAGTCTCCTTTCCCCGATTTCTATGGAGGATTCTCCACGACATTGAATATGTACGGATTTGATCTGAGTGCCGTCTTTGCCTATCAGATTGGCGGTTACATTATGGATTCATACTATCAGGCCCTTATGTCGGGCGGTGGTGAAGGTGAGAATTGGCATACCGATATTTTCAACCGGTGGACCCCAACCAATACGATCACCGATGTTCCCCGGGTACAAAAAGAAAGCCAGGTAATGAATGAAACAAGCACCCGTTTTCTGACAAGTGCTTCGTACCTCAACCTCAGGAACCTAACCTTAGGTTACACTTTACCCAAAAACCTGACAAAGAAACTGGGTCTTTCCAATTTACGGGTATACCTTGTAGGAGACAATCTCTGGTACAAATCGGCACGTAAAGGACTCGACACCCGTCAGGATATCGCCGGCACGACAGGATACATTTATTCGGCTCTGAGGACTTATTCCGTAGGACTGACTATTGCTTTTTAGCCTGTAAAAATCATTATTAAAACTGTATGATTATGAAAAAATTTATATACATAGTAACGATCGCACTAAGCCTGTTCGGTTTTGCTTCCTGCAGCGAAGACTTCTTTGACACCGAATACACGACTTATCTTTCCAGCGATAAAGCCGCCAAACTGGTCAGTGAAGATCCTTCTTTCCTGGATTCCTATATTAACGGGGAATATTCCTGGATGGTACAATATGCAACGGCACAAGATGCTCACGATGACTTTTCTCATATGTCAGTTGGCCTTTCCATGGATATGATGGGTGAAGACATTTCCATAAATGCTTTCCACTGGTTTGGTTATGATTATGCGCACGATAACCATGAGTATAACTATCGCCGCACAATAGTAGACTGGACAGTTTATTATACCATTATAGCCAAAGCCAATGAGATCATTGATTTCTTCTCCCCGGAAGAAGATCCCACCACGGCAGCCGCCAGAGGTTACCTGGGACAGGCTTACACTCTCAGGGCTTTTGCCTACTACTATCTTATCCAACTGTATCAGCACCCCGTCACCGCAAGCGGGACTCCTAATTTAGATGGTAAAGGTATTCCTCTGGTATATGCTTCCAGGGACGGTTATACCGTCGAAGAACAGGATGCACGTTCAGGCAGAAATACGGTGGGAATGGTTTACGAACAAATTGAGAGCGATCTGGATAAAGCCATTGCTTTGCTTGATCCCACTGACGGGGAAACTTACGTAAGACCCGCCAAGATATACGTGGACAAGAGCGTTGCCTATGGAATTGCTGCCCGTTACTACCTTCTTTCCCAGCAATGGGATAAAGCAGTCACGGCGGCACAAAAGGCCTATGCCGGCTATTCCCTTATGGGAGCAAGCGGTCTGAAAGACGGATTCATGGATATTACCAATCCCGAATGGATGTGGGGTTTTGACCACAGTACCGAGACACAGACTACGTATGCTTCATTTTTCTCCCATATCTCAAGCATTACCGGCGGTTACGGCGGCTTGGCATATAGCACAAAGCTTATTGATAAGAAGTTATACGAACAGATCCCCAACTCCGACTATCGCAAGGCGCTGTTTAACGGGCCCGCCGGAAACAGTGCTCAAAGCAGTGCCGGCGCCAAGTTGCCTTATGCTAACGTGAAATTCGGATGGCTGGCCGGCTGGGTTATGGACTACGTATATATGCGTGCTGCAGAAATGTACCTGATTGAAGCTGAGGCTTTGGCACACCAGGGCAATGGTACCGCTGCTGCTGCCGCTCTGTCCAAACTGATGGTCAACAGAGATCCCTCATGGTCTGCCAGCAGTGTAACAGTGGAAGATGTTTACCAACAGCGCCGCATTGAGCTGTGGGGTGAAGGATTTAACGGGTATGACCTTAAACGTTTGAACAAAGGTATTGACCGCACATACGAAGGTAACAATCACCTTGCAGGGTATAAACTGAAATTTGCCGCTCTGGATAAAACATGGATCTACCAGATTCCTAACCGTGAAATGCAGGAGAATCCGAAAATCACCGAGGAAGACCAAAATGAATAATTAACCTGACAAATAATCTATTATGAAAAAAATAAATCATATTCTTTCGTTGACCGGAGTTTGTCTGTTCTTGTTCAGCGCCTGTTCGGAGGCTCCGCTGGTGAAAAGCGAAGTAGAGGCCGGATTTGATGTGAACAGCGCCAACATCCCGACGATAACCATTGGGAGCACTTCCAACCTTACTGCAAAAAGTGTAACCGTATCGGCTGCCGTTTCCAACATTGCAGATCCTGCTTCCATTATTGACCTTGGCTTCATGTATAGTACGGAGAACGCCTTTGCTTCCGATGCTGCCGTTAAGACGGTTCAATGCACTTATGCTTCCAACATTTCCGCTACGCTTACTCTTAACCCCAATACGACCTATTACATTAAGGCCGTTGCTGCTACTGCAGACGGTTCTGCTGCCAGTGAAACCATTACCATTTCCACACCTGACCTTCCTTTATATGACAAACTGGATGGTGCTGTTTTTGTAAAATCCAACGTAGCAGACTACTGGGGCGATGTGTACAACTTTAGCATAACACTTAAAGCCATTGGTAATAATCAGTTCAACATCTGTGATCTTGATCCTTACTTTTATAAGAATGGGTATACTTTTGCAAAAGGAGTTAACTATGCAGTCGGAACATTTGATCCTGCCACAAAAACCATCACGGTTGAAGCCGGCCAGTCTGTGGGTTACAAGGATTGTGTCTTTGTAGGATACAATGGTGACATCATTGACTTTACCATTACTTTTAACGAGGCTGCGACTACCATGACATTCAATGAATACCTTGGAGTTTACTCTTCCGCTGGGTGGTACTGCCTGTACCTGCCCATGACTTTGAATAGAAAATAATGGTTCTGTGATAACTTAACAAAAAGGCCGGATTTTTACCGGCCTTTTTTTATTATGAATAAACTCATCATTACAGAGAGTCCAAAGAATAAATAAAAGATCCTCAGCCAAAAGAGATCTGTAATCCTGTATTCCGTATATGCTTCCCAAGACTCATCCCATTCCCCGGGGCAAACCTGGGAGATTTTCCATCGTTTAATCCTGAAAGAATGCTTGTAATCAATACTCCCTTTATATTGCTCTTTCTCTCCAAAAACCAGGGTCATTTGGGTATTAATGTCCCGAATTTTCCGCCGAGGAAATAAAACGACCATATCATCATTCACCTGCAGGGTCTTAACAGGGTTCATGAAATTGCCATAACTCACCCATCCCGTAGCTTCCTTTCCGGATTGGGGCTCAGTGACTGTTATACGGACAGCGGGGACCCCTCCCAAGTAGGGGTAATGAATATACATTACCGTGTCGTTTACACCAATCTGCTTCCCAAAAGAAATATAATTATTTACACGTACTAAACAGCCGGATAATTGCCCCGATTTTGTTTCGGGACTAAGTGTCATAAACCGTGGTTTGGTTTTGCGTACTCTGCCGGTTTCGGGATTTACGGCTACCAGGATCTGAGGATGTAACAACACCTCCACGCTGTCCAGGATCACAACAAAAGGCAAAACCACAGGTTTTCCCAAAGCAGAGGCCTGAGAAACAGGTTTTTTTAGCGTACATCCAACAACAACATGGCTGTTAATTTTATAGTATAAAAACAGACTGCCTCCTGAAAAAGACAGAAGAACTATTATCAGGACAACAAGCAGGACCTTTCCGGATTTATATTTCATATCACAAAATTAGGAAGAAATCATTTATATTTGTGAAATTCATGATATGAACCGGCTTCTCTCTACACATTCACGCACCATTTTTACGTGTCTTTTTGGAACGGCTGCTATCCTCTTTTTTGGGTATTTCTGCCAATACCACCTGATGTACATAGAGGGAATGCAGTTGTTTCTCTATACAGGAGAATATTTTAAGGAAACACTTATTCATCCGGGAGGAGTGGCTGACCTTTTTGCACGTTTTCTCACTCAATTCTATCATTTTCCTCTTGTGGGAGGTGTGATCATTGCTTTGCTTCTGATCTTATTTCAGTCCGGTATTTGGGGTAATGTTAAAAATATTACAGCTACGCGGAAACAAAGTAACTGGTGGCTTCTGACATTTATTCCTCCGGCCGCCTACTGGTACCTGTTGTGTGATTTTAACTACACTCTGACGGGATTGGCAGCTCTTACCATAGTCGTTTGGGTATCTTCTTTTTATTCGAAACTGCACAAAACTTCATACCGGGCAGGATATGTCCTTATAGTGATTCCCTTGTTATGGCTTGCCGTGGGAGGCGCAGCAGCAGCAGCTGTCCTGTTAATGGCCTTTGCAGAAGTCCTGATGAAACCGTACAGAAAATGGCTCCCTATTTCCGGTATAATTCTTGCAATATTGTTTTTTTTGCTCATATTCTTCACACTTCCAATTCAATACGAACCTCTGCAACTTTTTTTTGGTGGGCTATATTACAGATACCTTAAGATACCTTTGTTCCCTTATATCAGCATGTGGACACTTACAGCACTTGTTACTGCTGTTGCCGCAGTACTGCCGGAATTCAAGAAACAATGGATACATTTATGTATGGGCGCTATTATGTCTGCGGCGCTTTTCTTTGTTATATGTTTACGATATGACAGAACAAGCGAAAGGGAATATATGTTCCTTTTCGCTACAAAACAGATGAAATGGCAACAGATCATTAAGGAATCCAGAAAACAGCTCCCCAATTCACTCGTAGCCGTAAATATGCTCAACCTGGCATTGGCCATGACCGATTCTTCCGGAGATGATCTGTTCAATTATCCTCAACCTTCACAAGGTGCCCTTATTCTTTCCTACGACCAAGACATGCTTTATGCGCAGGAAATACTCTTTAATCTCGGGCTGATCAATGAATCCAGGCGATATGCCTTTGAATGTTTATCGCAAATTCCTGACAGACAGCAAAGCGCCTATTTTATTATGCGTCTGGCAGAGTCGGACATGATATCCGGCAGAGATACTCTTGCCCGTAAATATCTAAACACGCTTAATCAGACACTTTTTTATAAAAAATGGGCTCAAAGACGGTTATTTCTTCTTAATACGGAAAACGGCGTTGACAATCATCCTGTTTATGGTAGTTTACGAAAAATGCAGCCAAAACGTAATTTCAATTATACCGTACTCCAGTTCGGGCAAATGCTCAGATATATCCTGGAAGATAATCCTCGTAACCATATTGCTTACAATTACCTGATGATGTACTATATGCTTACGAAAAACATACCTGCCTTTTGCGAGAATTTACAAATAGTGGACCCTTTACCCAGGCACTATCAGGAAGTCCTGGCATTAACAGCTGGACATTCTGAATCAGACACACCTGAGTTCCATAAGTTACCAATGGATGATCAGGTATTTTTAAGGTTCAAACAATTTGAAAAAAAACTTCAAGCCGTGGAGCCGGGTACACTTGATAAAGAATACGGGAATACTTTTTGGTATTATTTTTATATGATAAAATAAATAATGATCAGAAATATATTTTTTATTATCTTTCTTTGTCTGTTTGCAGGCGGATGTTCATCTGAATATCAGTATATTGTGGCCGACCGTTTTCCACCTATATTCCCCGATTACATAGATGTTACGGTACCTTCGACAATTGCTCCTCTGAATTTCATGATCACGGCTACATGCTCATCATGCCAGGTAAGCATAAAAGGAGCTAATACTGCTTATGTGGTCAAAGGTAAAAACAAGATTCGTATTCCTTTAAGAAAATGGAAGAAAGCACTCGAAACAGAAAATATTCTGGAAGTAACCGTCTCTATTAAAGAAAACCGTGGATGGATACGGCACAGATCGTTCCATATCTACATTTCAGAAGACCCAATAGATGATATATTGTGCTACAGGCGGATAATGCCGGGATATGCCTATTACAATTTTATGGGTATTTATCAACGTGAAATAAGCACATTCAGAGAAAAAACAATTGTTGAGAACACATTGTTCGGTAATAGTTGCCTGAACTGTCATGCTTTTGCGGGCAACGATCCCCGGAAAATGCAACTTCACATAAGGGGAACAGGAGGCGGTACCTTAATTATAGACGAAGAGGATGTCAAACGTATTGATACCCGCGTTGACGGTCTTTGGGACTCATTTCGCTACCCGTATTGGCATCCCGACGGCAGATATATTGCTTATTCAATTAACAACACCTCACAGACATTTCACAATGAACCTTCAAGGATCCTTGATGTATTCGACACCCGGTCCGATATTATTATTTACGATGTGGAACAAAATAAAGTACTGTCATGTAAAACGTTAATGGACAGTACCTGCCTGGAAACCTTTCCTGCATTTTCCGCAGATGGCAAAACTTTGTATTTCTGTTCAGCCCCGGCTCCCCTGACCGAACTTGAAAAGACGTTTTACAGCCTTAAGGCTGTTTCATTTGATCCTCAGAACGGGCAAACAGGAGATAGTATTATTAACATATACACTCCGAAGAACGGTAGCACAGCCTTTCCCAGGCCTTCTCATGATGGCCGCTACATTACTTTTACCCTGGCAGATTACGGGACTTTTCCCATATGGCATAAAGAAGCTGATATTTGGATCCTCAATACCGACAGCGGACAAGCCGGCCCCGCAGCGTCTATCAACAGTGAAAATACCGAAAGTTATCATACCTGGAGTTCCAACTCAAAATGGTTAGCTTTTGCATCGCGCAGAACAGATGGTTTGTATACCCGGATCTATATTGCACATATGAATGAAGAGGGGATTTTCTCAAAACCTTTTCTACTTCCGCAAAAAAATCCCGGGTTCTATTCTGAGTCACTTCAATCCTACAATATCCCGGAATTTGTATCCGGGACCATCAAACTTTCAAAACAAGCAATCTTAAATTCCCAAATCATAACAACACGCAATGAAAGATAAACCAATCCTTCTACTACTTATACTGTTACTATTCAGTTGTAGCAAAGATTTAACTGAAAGCCGCAAAGGCACAACGGAGAATGAGAAGATACTGACTGAGGAGGTTCAGCCTGCAACAGAAAATTGCCGGGAGGGCATTATCAGAATAAAAACATCTGAGGAACTGGCGGCTGCCCTGGAATCCGGCCATCACGCACTGCTTTCCGGGTCCGATGTATCTGTTTCCCGGACATTTCCCTATTGCGGAAAATATGAAGCCAGAACACGTAAGGCCGGATTACATCTGTGGTATGACATCACCTTCAATCCGGATCTACCCTTAACTAAAGCCGGTGAAGATCTGAATAATATCCAGGGTGTGGAACTGGTAGCATACCTGCCAAAAATAATGATTTCCGGTTCGGATACTGGTTATCTGCCTTTCACAGATCCTCTTCTAACCCAGCAATGGCATTATTTCAACGACGGAAGCCTTTCAGGCTCAAAAGAAGGGGCGGACATTAATGTTATAGAAGCATGGAAGTATTATACTACGGGCAACCCGGAGGTAATTGTCGCAGTCCTCGACGGAGGTATTACTGTGGATCATGATGATCTGGCTGCAAATATGTGGATCAACAGAGCCGAATACGACGGACAGATCGGCGTGGACGATGATAATAACGGTTACGTGGACGATGTATATGGCTACAATTTTGTAGCAAACTCCGGGACGATAACTCCGGAAAGCCACGGAACTCATGTGGCAGGCACCATTGGTGCCGTGAATAATAACGGATTGGGGTTATGCGGCGTTGCCGGCGGAGACCGTATACACAAAGGCGTAGCTCTTATGTCCTGCCAGATTATGGACAGTAACGACAAATGGGGAGACGAAGCCCAAGCCATAAAATATGCAGCAGACAATGGCGCGGTTATCTGCCAGAACAGCTGGTCCTATAAAGAATACACCGACGCCACAAAAGCGTATATTCAGGCAGCCATTGACTATTTTGTGGCTTATGCCGGATTGGATGAAAATGGGTTGCAAACCGGACCTATGGCCGGAGGTTTGGTTACTTTTGCCGCTGGCAACGATAACAAAGACACTGGATATCCCGGATCGTACGAAGCCGTAATGGCTGTAGCCGCTCTTAAATATAATTATGAGAGAGCCTCATATTCGAATTACGGGTCGTGGGTAGATATTTCTGCTCCAGGGGGATACGGCACGAGTGAATTCCCTGCAGGCATGATATTAAGCACCGTCCCCGACAATCAGTACGGATATAAGAACGGGACGTCAATGGCCTGTCCGCATGTATCGGGTGTTGCGGCATTGGTCGTTTCCCAATTCGGAGGTCCCGGATTTACCAATCAGATGCTCTGGAACGCATTGGTAAATAACACAAGGGATGTATCGGGATATAATTCTCAATACATTGGGATGCTGGGATCGGGACTTATTGATGCGTATGCCTCTCTGGCCAGTTTCAGCAAAACGGCGCCTGCTGCAGTAAATGAGATAAAAAGCTCTGTGAATGCTAATAATATTACTCTTTCATGGCAAATCCCCAAGGATGAAGATGATGGCAAAGCTTACGGTTTTACTGTATTCTGCCGTCACAGGGACAATCCCGATTCATACGTTACAGCCTCTGCATTGACCGGGCGCCTGCTTGAGGAAGGAGACATCATTTATCTTGTAATCAAGCAACTGGACTTTGCTACTGATTATTCAATCAGTATCCTGGCATATGATTATGCCCGGAACCCTTCTGAAATATCTCCTGCTATTGAGGTCACCACAGACAGAAACAGAGCTCCAGTCGTTACACCCATTGAGGGTTCTTCCATTACACTTAAAGCACATCAGACAGGAACACTGACCTTTAAGGTTACCGATCCCGACTGGGACACTGCTTCCTGTACCCTTATCCCCGGATCCGCAGCGGCTTCTTTAACCATGAAAAACGATACTACGGCTATGGTAACCATCTCGGCAGCCCAGGCAGATCCGGGCATATACTCAGGTTCACTTGTTGCTACCGATTCATACGGGTTATCCAGTGCACAGGAATTCGATTATATCATATTGAAAAATAATCCTCCCCAGGTAATCTCAACCATTGACAATATTTGCATCGGCAGAATCGGAGGCACTCTCAGATACATAGTAGGTGACTACTTCAGTGACCCCGATGAGGAACCGCTTCACTACACGTTCTCCGCTTCCTCTTCTAATGCTACCGCCACTCTGGAAGATGATATATTGTATATTACCGGATCAAGTTACGGATACTGTACCTTAACGGTAAAAGCGACCGATATGAAAGGGGAATCGTGCGAGCTTTCTTTCCAGATCCTTACAAGGGACAATTCCCGTGAAATAGACGTGTATCCCAACCCTGTTACAGATATTCTGAATTTGAGGACCGGTTCTCCAGCCCGCAAGACTGTAATATTGTACAGTTCCTCCGGAGCCAAAGTATTCGAAGACGAGCTGGACATGTCTCCTTTTACCCCCGGGAAAGTAAATATGACCGCCGTAGACGGAGGAGTATATACTCTCATAATAAAGGACAACAATAAAGAGATTAAACAGAACATTGTGAAGTTATAACAAAATGAAACGTATCTATATTTGCCTTATATTATCTGTTTTTGCCGTGATAGTGCCGGGTTTCGGACAGACAGCCCAATTCTTGACCGTATCACCCGATTCTTATTCCCTTTCTCTGGGAGGAACAGGAGTGATTTCCCCGGCTAATGCCTTTGCCATTTATAATAATAATGCAGCTACTGCACTCTCGCCGTTCAAGGGTGCGTTTGCCGCTTCGTACACCATGTGGCAGCCGACCACAACAGATAACCAGCTCATGAGTCTGTCGGGCTTTATTAAGATGGGTAAAAGAAGTGCTATTTCCCTGGGTTCGCGCCTGTTTTTATATCCCGCATACGATCTCTCCAATCCCCAGGGAAGCGTCACCGGAGCGTTCAGCCCCCGGGAACTTTCGGTAGATCTGGGCTATGCATACAATATTTCAGGATCTTTTTCTGCGTCGGCCACCGTTCATTATATTTCATCTAAGTTGGGTACCGAAGCTGCAGGCAGTGCCTATGCCGCCGATCTGGGCCTGATGTATCAGCCCGGTAACTTTTCCCTGGGCCTTACGGCCACAAACCTGGGCTCAAAGATCGATTACGGTTACGGACCATACACTCTGCCTGCACAGATCAAACTGGGAGCAGGCTACCATTTCAGTCTTCAGGAGAAACACCTTTTGACCGCGGCTGTACAGGCCGGTTACCTGATAGTGAATTCCGGTATAACAGCCGGAATAGGGTTGGAATATTCATATAATAACCTGATATCCCTGCGGGTTGGCGGCCATTACGGAAACCCTGAGAAGGGGATCCCGTCACATCTTAGCGCCGGCTTGGGTTTCAATTTCAAGGGATTAACCCTGAACGCCGCCTATCTTCTGGCACAAAAGGATTCACCCCTGGCTAACAGCCTGAGCGTTGGTCTTGGGTGGGCATTTTAATACAGCATTCCAAACAGCCAAAGCGGGATCTTATTTCCGTGTCCAATTTCAATATCATCGGCTACTACAAAACTATTTTGAATATCTTTTATTTGTTTAAAAGATTTACTCTTTCCACCGACCTCAAAAGTGTAGTTATCTACCATAAAATCACCCTGCGGCGCAAGTATAACATTTGCAACGGCATTTAACTGATTAACAAAAAATGTTTCTCTTGCACTGCCAATGTTTGCATTGTCGCCATATAAGTATGATAAATTTGTATTATTCAGCAAGACCTTATCGGGCTTTGTCAGGTCGCCAATCGTTTTGTTTTTGTATGAAACCAAATTCAGCAATTTTGCATTTGCCAACAAGAATAAATATTTGACGGTATTGTTTCTATTGCTGTCTATTGCCACGCTCAAATCTGTAATATTTGGTGTGTAGGGTACTAATGTTGAAAGAATTGCCAATAGCCTTTTTAATTTGTGCCGCGATTCAAACTCAATATTTTCTATGGCAGGAATATCAATATCAATAACATTATTTACCGCTTCCTGCAATTTTATTTCGTATTTACTTAAACCTTCTTTGTAAAATAGATAATAGCCGTTTTTCAAATATTTTTTGAATAAGGGTATTATTTTTAGATTTTCTGTAATCCGAAAAGCAATATCTTGGTGATTTTCAACAATTTCTTTCATTGAAAGCACAGGAAAATCGCCCATTTTTTCAAATTTTAAAAATTCTCTGAAAGACAAGCCCTCCAATTTCTCATAAACAACTCTTCTAGATAAGTCCGCCGTTGATTTGTAAATCTGCAAAAGCGAAGAGCCGGTAAAAACAATTTTCAGTTTAGGAAAACTGTCGTAAATATTTTTAATTTCGGTTGCCCAATTAGGGTAGTGATGAATTTCGTCTAGAAACAAATGTGTTCCGCCGTTCAGATAAAACTCGTCAGCCAAGTCAAAAATACTGTGATTGGCAAACCAAGTATTGTCCAAACTCGCAAAAAGTGCTTCGTTTTTGTTCGCAAAAGTATGCTTAATATGTTGAAGCAGCATTGTTGTTTTTCCAACGCCTTTAGCGCCGATAATGGCAATACAACGCTCATCCCAATCAATATTCTGATAGAGGTAACGAAAAGTTTTTGCTTCTGTCTCCTGCAATAGCCGCAGATAAATTTTTATTAAACTTTCCATATAATTATTTTTCCGCAAAGATACATAATGCTTTTTATAAATAGCATAAAATAACTAAAAATGCTTCGTTAAAATAGCATTTTCACACACGGACAGAATTAAAATTCCCAGCAAACTATGATGTCTCGTCCAGGTTGCCGCTCCAGAGGTATTTGTTTGTTTCTTTAACCAGCACGCCGCTCAGTAACAGAAGGGATATCAGGTTAGGGATGGCCATGAGGGCATTCATACAGTCGGCAATGTTCCATATCATGGCCAGGTTGACTACCGAACCGGCATAAACAGCGGCCACCAATACCAAACAAATACGACCGTACTCTCTGCCTACTAAGATTAAACTGGGAACACTTTACTATTTCAGTCTTCAGGAGAAACATTTGTTAAACG
>Ga0265297_10007577_pt1 | contig 14954 bp, 14 predicted proteins | sample Munlanlwell13791_FD_192502 | JGI IMG/M metagenome (GOLD analysis project Ga0265297, IMG submission 192502) | Leachate microbial communities from a municipal landfill in Southern Ontario, Canada - Leachate well 137-91 | ecosystem: Engineered > Solid waste > Landfill > Unclassified | place... | reverse complement strand
AAGGTCCGTTCCTTCCGAACACAAACCGGACGATATAGCAGATCCTGTTGTCAGGGGAGACCCTTTCCTGAAAGAAGGCGTCTGTGATCCAGAAGCCTTCTTCCTCCAGGAACCCGGGCACGGTCTGGACGCCGCACCCTTTGATATCTTCTCCTCTTAGGATGCATTCGCCGGTAAACCGGCGGGCGGTCCTTGCCTTCCTGTCTTCCAAGGTCTCCGGGTTCCGTTCCCGCAGGCCTGTTGGAATTTCTTCCAGGTTTCTGATCCAGAACTGAACGATCGCTTGCTGAACCTTCTTTGAACTGATTTTGTTTCCCAATTATAAGCCTCCTTTCTGATTCCAAAGAATTGCTTCTTTGGTTTTTATATTATACCTTAAGGTTTCTATTTTGTAAAGAGTTGGATGAATTGTGCGCTCGAGAGGAGTCGAACCCCTGTTTGAGGCTCCGCAAGCCCCTGTTCTGTCCATTGAACTACGAGCGCTTTATTAGCAGATGCTACCATTAAAATGAGCTCAAATCAATTTGAAATTTTATATCCCCGTGTTAGTATATTATTACTGGAGGAGTGTGCCGAATGGCAAGGCAGCAGTTTGCTAAACTGTGCTCGTGTAAAAAGCGAGTTGTGGGTTCGAGTCCCGCCTCCTCCGCCACTAAAATTTTCTATCAGCATACGCTGTGGCTCAAAAAAATTGGGTTTTCTTTATTGATTCAACTAGCAGGAAAAAAGATGATTAATAACCTTAAGGATAATCCTAAGAAAATCGGAGTGTACGTAGCCCATGATGATGATTTTATTTTAGGCGCCGGTGGAAGAATAGTTCAGCATCTTAAAGACGGCAATGATGTTTATGTGGTAATCTGCGCCGATGGAAGGAATTCCCACAAATCCGTCCTTGGCATTGAGAAGGATCCGTCAGCTCGGGAAGTGAAGAATAAAAGAAAAGAAGAAGTCAAAGAAGCGGCAAAGGTTTTAGGATTATCTGAAAAAAAATTGCATTTTTTAAATTTGACCGACGGTGGCGGCAAAGTTTGCCAAAACGAGGAGGAGGCGAGAAGGCAAATAATTGAAATAACAAATAAAGAAAAACCCGATATTATCTATTCTCATTTTCCAGATTCCCATAAGGATCATCGAGCGGTAAGTAAAATAGTCTTGGAAGCGGTTAAGAAAATGGTGTCTAGACCCGTGCTTTATAGATTTCCAATTTGGATGAAGGAGTTGTCGAAAGAAAGATCGGAAGTTGGTGTCGGCAAAAATCCGAAAATGCCGGCGAATATTTTAAGAGTCAATATCAAAAAGGAATTAGGTCTTAAGCGCGAATCTATTTTCAAGATGAAAAGCCAGGTTGATATTAGGCCTTATTCCAATTGGCAGGTTCAAGTTTCTCCGATACTTGATAAAAAATTCATTGATTATTTTTTAAGAGGAGAAGAAGTTTTTATAAGAACAAGAATAAAAAAATAGAATTAGTGGACCTTAAAAGAGGCGACTTTTTTGATCTTGTTTTGAAGGTGTTGTTTTGATAGACTTTATATTGAAGATATGGAAGACAAAAACCTCCACAGAATCTCTTCTACGGCCATTATCCGCAAAGAGGGGAAGTATCTTTTGGTCCAGAGGAGCCTTAAAAAGAAGTCTTTTCCGGGAAAATGGGCTGTGCCCGGGGGAAAGCTGGAATTTGAAGATTATTCCAACTTGCCAAAAACCACGGCCGATCACTGGTATTTTGTAGTAGACAGGTCTTTGAGAAGGGAAATTAAAGAGGAAGTCAATCTGGAAGTGGGGGATCTGCATTATCTTCTGGATCTGGCTTTTATGCAGCCTGACGGAGTCCCGGGCCTCATTTTGAGCTTTTATGCCAAATATGAATCAGGGGAAGTAAGGCTGGATGAAGATAATGTAAACTACGCCTGGGTTACTTTGGAGGAAGCGAAAAAATATGATATGGTTGAAGGCCTGCTTGAAGAAATTGAAATGACAGACAGAATTTTCAAAGGGGAAGATCCTCGGAAAATTGAATACAAAAAAAGCAAATGATAAATTCCCCAATTGACGAAATAAGATCTAAACTGGACATAGTGGACGTTATCGGCGGATATCTGAAGCTCCAGAAGGCGGGGGCCAATTACAGGGCCGTCTGCCCTTTTCATGTGGATAAAAAGCCTTCTCTTTTCGTCAGCCCGGCCCGGCAGATATGGAAATGTTTCGGTTGCGGAGAAGGAGGGGGGATTTTTGACTTCGTGATGAAAATAGAAGGCATGGATTTTGGGGACGCCTTAAGGGTTTTGGCCCAGAGGGCAGGGGTTGAGCTTAAAAAGCCGACGCCGGAAATGATGAAATATCAGACCGAAAAGACCCGCTTGTACGAGATCTGCGAGCTTGCAGCCCAGTTTTTCCAAAAGCAGCTGAAAGAAAGCAAAGCCGGAAAGGAGGTGAAAGAATATCTGGCAGAAAGGGGTGTTTCCGACGATTCTATTGAAAAATGGAGAATAGGATACGCACCGGACACCTGGCAGGGTTTGGCCGATTTTCTTTCAAAGAAAAGGTATAAAACATGGGAGATAGAAAAAGCAGGGCTTGAGATCAAGAATCAAAAGGGAAACGTTTACGACAGGTTCAGAGGCAGGATAATTTTTCCCATTTCTGACCTTAATTCCCAGGTGATAGGATTCGGAGGAAGAGTGAGAGAGGACAGAAAGACGGAGGATTCGGCCAAATACGTCAACACTCCCAATACTCTTCTTTACGACAAGAGCCGGGTTCTTTACGGTTTGGACAAAGGGAAGGTGGAAGCGAGAAGAAAGGATTTCTGCATTCTGGTGGAAGGATACATGGACGCCATCATGGTTTCCCAGGCGGGGTTCGAGAACGTGGCCGCTGTTTCAGGAACGGCCCTTACGAATTTCCAGCTTGATCATCTGAAACGATTTTCCGACAATCTTTATACCGCTTTTGACATGGACGTTGCGGGAGGATCTGCCACCCAAAGGGGGATAGACCTTGCTCAAGCCAAAGGGTTCAACATCAAGGTCATAATGATGCCCGAAGGCAAGGATCCTGCCGACATGGCCAAAGAGGGCATGGAGGAATGGGAAAAGATCGTAAAAGAGGCCAGATCCATCACCGAGTTTTATTTCCAGTCCGCTTTTTTGAAAAACGACTCTTCCACGGCTGAAGGAAAAATGGCGATATCGAAGATGCTTTTGCCGATAATAAAAAACATTCCGAATAAAATAGGGCAATCCCATTGGATTGGAGAGCTTAGTTCTCGCTTGAGAGTGAAGGAGGAGGATTTAAGGGAGGAAATGAATAAAGTCAAAGAAGAGAAGACTTTTTTAAAGGTTTCTCCTGAAAGCGCTTCGGCAGCGGAAAAAAGGAAAAAGACCAAAAAAGAGCTTTTGGAAGAAAGAGTCCTTTCTTTGGCTTATAAATTCTCCAGCTGTCTGAGTGCCGTTTCCGAAGAAGCCCTTTCTTATTTCTCCCCCAAATGCGTCCAAATATTGTCCCAATTCAAGAGCGCTTCTCCGCAATCCGTTTCAGCTTCGAGCTTTTCTCCCGAAGTGCGTGATTTCTTCAATGCGATCTGTTTGGCCGCAGAAGCCAGCTATAATCCCTTGCAGGAAGACTTTGAAGCAGAGGATGCTCCGGAGCCCGAAGAGGAAGTGAACGTTTGCTTGAATGAGATTAAAAGAATGGGAGTAAAGGAAAAGCTGTCTTCCATTTCAGAGGAAATAAGGGAAGCGGAAATGAAAGGGGAAACAGAGAAAACAGAAAAGCTGACGGCCGACTTCAGGGATTTGTCTCAAAACTTAAAATGAAAACTAAATGAAAAAGCCAAGAAAGAAAGTTGCTTTAAAAAAGGCAAAAAAAACAAAGAAGCCCAAAAAAGCAGTTGCAAAGAAAATTAAGAGGTCAAAGCCAAAGAGCGTCAGGAAGACGAAAAGGACGGCAAGGAGAAATAAGGGAAAGGCGAAAGCTTCTCTTAAAAAGAAAGCTTCCGTTGAAGAGAAGTTTGCGGAACTTCTTTCCAAAGCGAGAAGCAGGGGTTTCGTGACGTATTCTGAAATACTCTACGCTTTTCCCGACATGGAAAAGAAAATAGGGTTTCTGGAAGAGCTTTACGAAAGGCTGGAAAAAGAAGGGATTGAAGTAAGGGAATCAAGGGATTTTCTGCGCCTGGACGAGGAAGACAAGAAGACAAGCTCAAAAATGGCTCCTGGCCAGAAACTGGATCCCATCCAGATATATTTGAAAGAGATAGGGAGCACTCCGGGTTTGACTTCTGCTGAAGAAAGAGAGCTTTCAAAAAGGATTGAAAAAGGGGACGACGAAGCGAGAAAGAAAATGGCAAAGTCCAACCTCAAACTGGTGGTTTCCATTTGCAAAAAATACATAGGGAGATCCCCGAACCTCACTCTTTTGGATTTGATCCAGGAAGGCAATCTCGGATTGTTCCGAGCGGTGGAAAAATTCGACTGGAGGAGGGGATACAAATTCTCCACTTACGCCACCTGGTGGATCAGGCAGGCCGTAACCAGGGCTTTGGCCGACCAGGCAAGGACGATCCGCATTCCCGTCCACATGGTTGAAACCATGACCAAATTTACGAGAATAAGGAGAAGGCTTTTGCAGGACCTTGGAAGAGAGCCTTTGCCTGAGGAAATCGCGGCCGAAATGGGAGAAAGCATAGAAAAAGTGAGGCATATTATGAAAATATCCCAGGAAACCGTTTCTTTGGAAACTCCTGTCGGAGAAGACGACGAAGACAGCGTTTTGGCGGAATTCATTAAAGATGAAAAAGGAGTTTCTCCTTCCGTCGAGGCTGCTCGATCTCTGTTAAAAGGCAGGCTTAAGGAAATACTTGTTGATTTGGCTCCCAGAGAGCAAAAGATACTTTCTTTAAGATTCGGGCTTGAAGACGGCATTACCCATACTTTGGAAGAAGTAGGGAAAGAGTTCGGAGTCACCAGAGAGAGAATAAGGCAGATTGAGGCCAAAGCCTTGGATCGGATAAGGGAGCACAAATCCCTTAAAAAACTTCAGGGATACTAAGGATATTGAAATTCATTTGATTTTGGGTATATAATACGCATTGTATTCCGCGGTGGCGCAACGGTAGCGCGGGGGCCTGTTAAGCCCTAGGTTGTAGGTTCGAATCCTACCCGCGGAGCTTGTCAATCCCTTCCCCTTAAATCAAGTACAAGAGCTGTCAAGGAAGAACTACCATCTAGGTAGTTTTTTTGGTAGAATAAAGTAATGATTAAAAACATAACCATGAATCAAGAAGCTTTCTCTAAAATATGGATAATAATTCTTGCTGTAATTTTTGTTGTTGGAGGGATTTTAGCTTGGCAATATTTTAAAGTATCAGAACATGAAGATAATAAAATTGGAAATTTTAAAAAACAGGAAATTTTGGAACTTGATAAGTGCATAAATATTCCCTCTTTTTCTTATAACCAATTTCATTTTGAAGGTGAACTTAACTATTTACAGAAGATTAATTGCTATAGAGATTTTTTTACAAAAAAATATGATTCAGAACTTTGTGAAGAAATAGGATATGTAGAGAGAAATGGAGACGAAACGGATATAGAAAAATATTTTTGCTATACTGGAGCTGCTTTAGATAAGTTAGATAAAAGAATATGCGAAAAGATAAATGTTGATTCAAGAAAAGTGACTTGTAATTTGGTGGTAGATATTGCAGCAGGATATTTGACCGATGAAAAGGAATTTAATAAATGTAGTGACCTCTTCTACGATGTTTATGGCTGCTATGGTTTTTTATTTCAAGAAGAGCAATTGAATGAAACATTCTGTAACAATATTTCTCAAACTGAAGATTGCTATATGGGGATTGCAATTGCAAAAAAAGAAGAGAGTTTATGTAAGAAAGTTAAAAAGGAAAAAGAAGAATGTTATGAATTTATGGTCGCTATAAAAGAAAAGAGAATATTTTGTGAGTATATAGGTGTAGAAAACAATAATTTGTTAGAACGTTGTTATCAAAAGGCGGCCGTAGCTGAAAAAGATGAAACAATATGTGAACAAGAAATGAGTGATGAAAATTCTAAAACTAATTGTTATTATAATGTTGCATTAGCTCAAAAGAGTGAAATATTATGTGAAAAATTAAAAGAAAATATGAGAATAGATTCTTGCTATCTTAATTTGGCCAGGATTACAAAGAATGAAGAATTATGTGAAAAAATAAGCAAAGAATTATTTTATAATTATAGTATCAAGAATGAGTGTTATTCATTATTAGCTAAGATCAAAAAGAACGAAGTATTGTGTGAGAAATCTGGCGAAGATAAGAATGATTGTTATATTGAAGTTGCTAAACTTAAAAAAGACGAAACATTATGTGAAGAGATAGAAGGATTTGGAGGAGAAGGAAATTTAAAAAAAGAAAAATGTTATTTGGAGGTAGCTAAATTATCAGGGAAGGAATTGTTATGTGAAAAAACCGGAAATTATAAAGAAGTATGCTATGTTTATTTCGCTCAAATAAAAAAAGACGAGACATTATGCGAGAAATCTACAGAGTACAATAAAGCTAATTGTTATTTCGAATTGGCTAAAATAAAAAATGATATAACATTGTGCGAGAAAATAGAGCCATATAAATTATATGGAGGAGTTGATAACTGGACAGAACGTAAAGATTCTTGTTTTATGTATTTCGCCCAACTTGAGGGAGATAAAGAACTCTGTAAAAAAGCAGGGATGTTGGAAGATAGTTGTTATCGTGAGCTAGCCAATATTAAAAAAGATGAAACATTATGTGAACTATGCGAAAATACTGAAAGTAGTAGAGGAAGGTGTTATCTTGAATTAGCCATGATTAAAAAAGACGAAACGTTATGTGAAAAAGCTAGATATAAAGATTTATGTTATTCTAATTTAGCTGAAGATAAAAAAGATAAAGGAATATGTGAGAAATTACCTAAAAAAGAATCTTGTTATTTTGATGTAGCCATAGCCAAAGAAGATGAAAGTTTATGCTCTGAAACAGGAAGCCATAAAGACGAGTGTTATAGAATACTAGCTTTAATCAAAGAAGATGAAAGTTTATGTAGGAAGATTGAGAAAGAAGAATATGAAAGCTCTTGTTATCTATCATTGGCAAAAATTAAGGAGGATGAAAATTTATGTGAAAATATAGAAGGAGAACGACGGAACATATGTTTTGTCGATTTAGCTAAATTTAAAGAAGACGAAAGTTTATGTGAAAATGGTAGGGTTTATAAAGATTATTGTTATCTATCTCTTTCCAGAATTAAAAATAATAAAGGACTCTGTGAGAATGCTGGTAAATATAAAGATAGATGCTATAAATCATTTTAATTTTTTAAAATTGTGATTATCTTTATAATTTTTAATCCAGCCAGGTTCTAACATCGTCTAGCAGACGGAGCTGTCAATCCCTTCTTCTTTAAATAGGCTCAAACACTGTCAAGGAAAGAGTCGCTTCCAGAGCGATTCTTTGTTAAAATGGAAGAATATATATGTTTTCTAACAAAGCCTTTACCTTGCTTGAACTCCTAGTAGTTATCACCATCATCGGCATACTTTCAAGCATAGTCATTGTTTCCATGTCCGGCTCCACGGATTCGGCCTCCATAGCTAAAGGAAAGGCTTACGCTCAGCAGGTCCATGCTTTATTGGGCCATGAAGTAGTTTTGGACCTAAATTTTAACGAAAATGCCCAAGACACTTGTCCTGACGGGAAAGATGTTTGCGACGCTTCGGGATATAATAACAACGGAACCATATCCGGGGCTACATATGTTTCAAGCCCTATTGACGGATATGCTTTGAGTTTTGATGGGGTGAATAATTATGTTAATTGTGGTGCGTCTGTGGCTCAGCTAACAGGTGACCTAACCATTACGTGGTGGCAGAAACGTACTATTACGAAATATGACTCTCAACCCTGGGGTACACAAACTGGACTTAGTGATATCACAGCTCCATATCATGCATTCATGTACACATCCGCCAGCATTAATTTTTATGTAGCTAATGGTACTGAAACATTTAGATCTAGTGGATGGAGCCCTCTATTAATGGACACATGGATTTTTTTTGCTGCTCGAATATCAGGTAATGAAATAAGACTATTTAAAGATGGAGTATCAGATACTCCTGGAACGTTTGAAGGATCCCGCATTACAGGTAATGTCTTTACAATAGGAGCTTGGGCAACAACGGGTGGAAGAAACTTCGGAGGATCTATCGACGACGTCCGTGTATATACTGCCGCCCTTTCTTCAACCGAAATCCAAAAGCATTACGCCCAAGGATTGGGGAAGCTCTTGGTCAACCAAGCCATTACCCAAGCAGAATATGACCAAAGAATGACCGAATTTAATCAATCCTTAGTCCTATATGAACAATAGAGCTTTTACTTTATTGGAATTATTAGTCGTCATTACCATCATCGGCATACTTTCAAGCATAGTCATTGTTTCCATGTCCGGCTCCACGGATTCGGCCACCATAGCTAAAGGCAAAGCCTACGCTCAGCAGGTCCATGCCCTTCTTGGAGCAAACGCAGTAGGAGTATGGAACTTTGACGAGGGGACAGGAACTATAATAAGAGACATATCTGGTTATAATAACGATGGTACCCTTGCAGGAAATACTCACTTTGTTCCTTCTGATATTGAAGGATATGCACTTTCTTTTGATGGAACTGGGGATTCCGTGAATTGCGGGAATAATAGTAGTTTGAATATTACTGGTCCTGTGACCATTGAAGCCTGGATTAAAAAAAATATAGTAGATCGTAGAGATGATATAACATTAAAAATTAATGGTTATAATTTTGGGGCTCATAATGCTGCCAGCAATTATCACTTGTTTATTCAGGCTCAGGATAGTGGAGGCACTTGGAGAGGAACATATAGTAATGCAAATGCGGTAACTGATACTAATTGGCACCATGTTGTTGTATCTTATGAAAGGCCGTCTGCAAAATTTTACGTTGACGGACAGCCGTGGGGAACCGGTACTCGTGATTATGACGTAATTTCTTCGAATGGACATTTTTATATTAGTCCAGATACAGGCAATCCATTCAATGGTCTTATTGATAATATCCGCATCTATGCCGCAGCCCTCCCCGCAACCGAAATCCAAAAGCATTACGTCCAAGGGTTAGAGAAACTTCTAACCAACCAAGCCATTACCCAATTAGAATACGATCAAAGGATGCAAGAATTCAACAAATCTTTAGTTTCTAAATGAAAAACAGAGCTTTCACCTTACTAGAGTTGCTCGTCGTCATTACCATCATCGGCATACTTTCAAGCATAGTCATTGTTTCCATGTCAGGATCCACGGATTCGGCTACGATAGCCAAAGGCAAGGCCTATGCCCAGCAGATTCATGCCCTGCTTGGAGCTAATGCAGTAGGAATATGGAACTTTGATGAAGGAACAGGGACTACCTTAACTGATATATCAGGATACGGGAATAACGGTACGCTCAATAAAGGTGCCAACGGTACGGGCCTGAACTGGGTTGCTTCCGACATTGAAGGGACCGCCATTCAGTTTGATGGAGTGGATGATTATGTAACAACTAATAAAGTTGGACTTACAGGAATAGGTATTGTCAGAGATTTTACAATGTCTGTTTGGGTGAAGCATAGTACAGGTTCAGGAACTAAAAATCAACCAATAATTGCCAGTTCTAAATCTAGTGGGTCAAGTAGGAGTAGTTTAATTTTATTGGGAGTAGATTATGGAGGACCAAAATGGACATTTGCAGTTTATACGGATAGTTATAGTAGTATTCACTCTGACCTCGGAGATCCTGATGTAAATTGGCATTTTTTGGCTGGGACATACGACGGTTCAAACATGTTTTTTTATTTAGACGGAGTACTTATCAACAGCACGGATAAAACAGGAGATTTATCTGCAGACGAAGGAACTTTAAAATTAGGAGGGAGTGATTATGCAGTTGCTGGATTTATATGGAACGGCCTCATCGATGACGTTCACATTTACTCCGAAGCTCTTTCTTCCACCGAAATTCAAAAACACTACGTCCAAGGACTAGAAAAGCTCTTATCCAACCAATCTATCACCCAAGTAGAGTACGATCAGAGAATGGCAGAATTTAACCAATCCTTAGTCCTATATGAAGAATAGAGCCTTCACACTGCTAGAACTCCTTGTAGTGATAACCATCATAGGCATTTTAGCCTCAATCGTAGTGGTCTCCATGTCCGGTTCCACGGATTCGGCCACCATAGCCAAAGGTAAGGCTTACGCTCAGCAGGTTCATGCTCTTTTAGGGCATGAAGTTGTATTAGATCTCAATTTTAACGAAGGAGGATACAACGGCTGTTCTGACGGGAAAGACGTCTGCGATGCTTCAGGATATAATAATAACGGAACAATTTTTAATGATGAAGCTCTTTTTGTTCCGAGCGATATTGACGGATTTGCCCTTAGTTTTGACGGCGTGAATGATTACGTGGAAATTCCTAAAGATATAATTGGCGGTCTTTCGGAAGTATCCGTAGAAGGGTGGATCAAACCTAGCGCTTCTAGCAAGGGGTTCATAAACGCATGTTCAAACATTATTCTTATCCATACAAGCTCCGGAGGAGGGCTTTACTTAACAACCAACGATAATACGACCAGCGGTTACCTTGCGTATAATACTCCCTTGGCGGTAGGAAAGTGGAATCATATCGTCTCTGTTTGGAACGGTACGACCATGAAAATATATTTGAACGGTCAAAAACAAGCGACAGAACGAGCATTCACGGGCAGCGGTATTTTAAAATCTTCAAGCGTATTTTGGATCGGCAGATATTTCAATTCGTCCCAGCCATGGTTTATCGGCTTGATCGATGAGATCCGCGTATATTCAGAAGCTTTATCGGCATCAGATATTTTTAATCATTACGTTGAGGGATTGGAGAAACTTCTTGTTAATGGCGCCATAACAAAAGAAGAATATGGTCGGATGATCAGCGATTCTCAACAATCTTTGTTATCTATATGATTTATAGAGCCTTCACCTTACTTGAACTTTTGGTAGTCATCACCATTATTGGCATTTTAGCCTCAATTGTGGTGGTCTCCATGTCCGGCTCCACGGATTCTGCCACCATTGCCAAAGGCAAGGCCTATGCCCAGCAGATTCATGCCCTGCTTGGAGCTAATGCAGTAGGAATATGGAACTTTGATGAAGGAACAGGGACTACCTTAACTGACATATCAGGATACGGGAACGACGGTAACGCCTATGGAAATCCCGAATGGATTGAATCTAATATTGAGGGGACTGCTTTAACTTTTGATGGGACGGATGATAGAGTGGAGCTAGGGTCAGGGGATAACTTGGATATGGGGACAGATAATAGGAGTTATGAAGTTTGGATAAAGCTAGCCGATGAGTCATATTCAAGTGCCTTAACTCTTTTCGCTTCGGGAGTAGGAGGGGGTGGTTTAGGTGTAGATGGTGTTTGGGCGCTTATAATAAATTCTGGTTCAGTTAGCGTATATTTTTCTGATGGAACAGCAAGTAGATTAAGTAGAACATTTAGCACAAATAAATCTTTATTTGACGGAGAATGGCATCACATTGTAATGATTTTTGATAGAGATGCGTATGCAAATTTATATTGTGATGGATTAGTTTCATCTTCCAACCCACTTGATATTAGTTCGCAGCAAGGGGAAGTCAATGATATATATACTCAAAGACTAGGTGCTTACCCTTCTACTCAATATCCTTTTAAGGGAAATTTCGACGAAGTCAAAATATATAATGCTGTTTTTTCTGCCACTGAAGTCAAAAAGCACTACGCCCAAGGATTGGAGAAGCTCCTAGCCGACCAAGCCATTACCAAAGCAGAGTATGCTCAAAGAATAGAGGAATTTAACCAATCCCTAGTCTCAAACAGGTTCTAACATCGTCTAGCAGGCGGAGCTTGTCAATCCCTTTTCCTTAAACCCCGAACAAGCACTGTCAAGGAAGGACGTGGAGAACATAGTATCAAAAATAGTCGCTTCCAGAGCGATTCTTTGTTAAAATGGAAGAATATATATGCCTTCTAACAAAGCCTTTACCTTGCTTGAACTTCTAGTGGTAATCACCATCATCGGCATACTTTCGAGTGTAGTCATTGTTTCCATGTCCGGCTCCACAGATTCTGCCACCATAGCCAAGGGCAAGGCATACGCTCAGCAGGTACATGCCCTTCTTGGAGCTAACGCAGTAGGAGTATGGAACTTTGACGAAGGGACAGATAACACCTGTTCTGCAACAGAAGATATTTGTGATTATTCAGGGTATGGAAATCATGGGACTATTAATAAGGGAACTAACGGAACCGGAGTGGACTGGGTCGATTCAGATATTGAAGGTTTGGCTCTTCAATTTGATGGAGTAGATGATCGTGTGGGCTGTGGAAATAAAACGAGCTTAAATGTAGCTTCAGGGGATATGACTATAGAATCATGGGTTAATCTGTCAGCTTTAGGAAGAGCTAGCACCATCATATCAAAATGGACTCCTTGGATTCTTTATATAGCTTCTAATAATAAAGTGACTTTTTATGTTAGATACGACGGAACTGACCATAACGTTACTTCTGGTACAGCTCTTACTTCTATTGATAGGTGGTATCATTTAGTCACAGTGTATACAGTCTCTGATTATAAAGTCAGATTTTACATAGATGGAATACTAACCGCTTCTCCTTCTTTCGGCAACGCAATAAGCAGTGATACTGCTTCTTCTGTCCAAATAGGTGCTTATTCTTCCACTTATGCTCCTTTCTCCGGCCTCATCGATGAAGTCCGCATTTATGCTGAAGCTCTTCCTTCAACCGAAACCCAGAAGCACTATGTCCAGGGATTGAATAAGCTTTTAACTAATAATGCCATTTCAGAAGAAGAATATACTCAGAGGATGGATGAATTTAATCAATATTTAGTCTCTAAATGAAGAATAGAGCTTTCACTTTACTGGAATTATTAGTAGTCATCACCATCATTGGCATACTTTCAAGTATCGTCATAGTCTCCATGTCCGGTTCCACGGACTCTGCCACCATAGCTAAAGGCAAGGCTTATGCCCAGCAGATTCATGCTTTATTAGGTCATGAAGCTGTTTTAGATCTCAATTTCAATGAGAATGCCTACAATACCTGTTCTGATGGAGCTGATGTCTGTGATACTTCAGGATACGGGAACAACGGAACCATCTATAATAATGAAGCTACCTTTGTTTCAAGCCCAGTGGACGGACATGCTTTGGATTTTAATGGATCCAGTGATTATATTGATTGTGGGGAAAATACTATTTTTAATATTGCAACCGAGATTACGATTGAAGCTTGGATTAAAACAGATACTGTAACCCCTCAATACCAAGGGATTGTTGGTAAAGGAGACACTTCTGGTGAACGTATTTATTATCTTTATTTATCTAACAACAAGATAAAAGTTTTAACTGATGGTACGGGTGGAGTTGATACATTAGTCACAACAGAAACACTATCTCCTGAAGAATGGATTCATGCCGTTATGGTTTGGAGTGTTCTTCAGGATAAGTTGAAAGTATATCTTAATGGGGTAGAAAAAAGTAAGGATGCGATGACGACTTCTTTGAGAGTTAATGCGAATTCCGTGACAGTCGGAAGAATAGAAACCATTACTTATTTTGATGGCTTGATCGACGAAGTCCGCATTTACTCCGAAGCTCTCCCTTCAACCGAAATCCAAAAGCACTACGTCCAAGGACTGGAGAAACTTCTAGCCGACCAAGTTATTACCCGAGCAGAGTATGATCAAAGAATGAAAGAATTTAACCAATCCTTAGTCCTATATGAAGAATAAGGCCTTTACTTTATTAGAACTATTAGTGGTAATTACCATTATCGGCATACTTTCAAGCATAGTTATAGTTTCAATGTCCGGCTCCACGGACTCAGCCACCATAGCTAAAGGCAAAGCCTATGCTCAGCAAGTGCATGCCCTTCTTGGAGCTAATGCAGTAGGGGTCTGGAACTTTGACGAAGGAACAGGGACTACTTTGACTGACATATCAGGCTACGGGAACGACGGTACTCTCAATAAAGGAGCCAACGGCACGGGCTTGGACTGGGTCGCTTCCGACATTGAAGGGACAGCCCTTCAATTTGACGGAGTGGATGATTATGTGGATGTATCTACTTCAGCAAGTTTAAATATTACTGTTGCGATTACGATTGAAGCGTGGGTTAAACCTGTTTCTGGAGGATCTTATCCGACTATTGTTGGAAAGGGTAATCCTGTATCTTGGAGAGTTATATTCGCTTTAGGGAGCTCAAGAGAGGTATATTTTTATATAAGTGGTGTTTATCAGTGGGTTTATACATCAGGAACAAACTTTTTTGATGGTAATTGGCATCATATAGTTGGTATGTATGATAAAGATGGCGGAGCAAATAACATGAAAATCTATATAGATGGAATAATAGATGGTCAAAGCACTCAAACAGGAATTCCAGATACAGGAAATGCTGTAAGAGTTGGCAAAAGAAGTGATGGTCCCTATCCTTTCAAAGGCCTCATCGACGGAGTCCGCATCTACGCCGAAGCCCTTCCTTCAACCGAAATCCAAAAGCATTACGTCCAAGGACTGGAGAAACTTCTAGCCGACCAAATCATTACTCAAGTAGAATATGACCAAAGAATAGAGGAATTTAATAAGTCTTTAGTTCGATATGAAAAATAGAGCTTTTACACTATTAGAGCTTTTAGTTGTCATTACCATTATCGGCATACTTTCAAGCATAGTTATTGTTTCAATGTCCGGCTCCACGGACTCAGCCACCATAGCTAAAGGCAAAGCCTATGCTCAGCAAGTGCATGCCCTTCTTGGAGCTAATGCAGTAGGGGTCTGGAACTTTGACGAAGGAACAGGGACTA
>Ga0265297_10007576_pt1 | contig 14956 bp, 16 predicted proteins | sample Munlanlwell13791_FD_192502 | JGI IMG/M metagenome (GOLD analysis project Ga0265297, IMG submission 192502) | Leachate microbial communities from a municipal landfill in Southern Ontario, Canada - Leachate well 137-91 | ecosystem: Engineered > Solid waste > Landfill > Unclassified | place... | reverse complement strand
TTTTAGAGACAGCAGCTATTGTCAACCATCAACAAACAATATAATGGAGTTAACTGCTATACTTGAGGGGTTGGTAACTGTTAGCCTAAAATCTACAAAAACTTATAAAAAATATAAAAAAATTACAAGATAAAAGAAGGAATATTTAATTAAATAGTCTTATAGTGGAAAAGTATTTTAATGATAATATAGGATTTGGCTAAAAGTAATGAAAGTTATACGCTCTACAAAATGTTCTTTAAAATTTGCAACTGAAAATAAATTAAATCAGTTAGAAGAAGTTTTAACTGAATATGGGAAAGTTGTAAATATTTTTATTGATTATTTTTGGAATAATTCTGTTAAAATTTCTAAAAAAGATTTACTTAAACCAATAGTAGATATACCTGATACCTGGCTGTCTGCCCGATTAAGAAAAGTGGCAGCAAGAGAAGCTATTGATATGGTCTTCTCTGTTAAAGAAGTTTTCTCATCTAATAAAGATCAACTTAATCTTACTATTAAATCAATACAATCTAAAATTAATTCATTAAAAAAGACTATTAATACTCGACAAAATAGAAAAAAGATTAATAATCTTTATTGCAAATTGAAGAAATTAAATAATAAATATTCAATGATGCAGCCACACAAACCTAAACATTTAGGGAATAGGATGAATGTTTCTTGTACAATAGCAGAGCTTCAATCTTCTAAAAATGCTAAATTTAATGCATGGTTACATCTGTCTTCGATAGGAAATAAGGTTATTATTGATCTCCCCATACAATATCATAAGCATTTTAATGAATTAAATAGTATTGGAAAGCGATTAAATTCTTATATAATAAAAAAAGATTATGTTCAATTTTGTTTTGAAATAGAAACAGGGAAAAAGAAAGATGTTAATATATTAGTTGGAGTTGATACAGGAATTAATGCTTTAGCTTCTCTTTCCAATGGAGAACAATTCGGTAGAGATATTAAAGATTGCATTGATAGAGTTAAAAGATGTAAAGTAGGTAGCAAGGGAAGAAAGAGGGCTTCATATTCTTTGAAACAAAGAATATGTGAAGTAGCTAAAGTTGTGGTTAAAAAAGCTGAACTTATAGTTGTAGAGAAACTTAAAAATTTAAATAACAATAGTAAACTCAAAGGGCGATTGAGTAAAAATATTCGTTCTTCTATTGGTAACTGGAATTACAGATTTTGGCTTAATAGGTTAGAGCAACAGTGTGAGATTAACCGTGTTAGTTTTAGAACCGTCTTGCCTTATTATACAAGTCAGAAATGTAATCAGTGCGGCTATACTGATAGGACAAATCGTTCAGGAGAAATATTCCAATGTCAGAAGTGCGGCTACTCTGGCAATGCAGACGTGTTCGCTGCTTGTAATATTCTAGAACGATTTGTTACAGGAAAATACGGTTCCTGTTACAAACATTTAACTAGCAACTTCTTGTAAGTTTAAATGAACGGTTGAGGTTTTTAGAAGATAATGCATCTGTTTCTGATAGTACAATTATAAATATCATGAGTGACAGTAAATATTGTTTAAATATTTGGGCTGAAAATTGGATTTGTAGTTGGAAAAAAAATAATTGGATAAAGTCAAATAGAGATCCAGTTAAAAATAAAGATATTATACAACATATAGACAATCTTCAAAGTAAATATATTAATATAAATTATATTCATGTTAAGGGGCACAATGGAAATAAATATAATGAAATTGTGGACTCACTTGCTGTTGATGCAAGGAAGTTTGGGGCTGCGGTGCGTTAATAGCAACTGGAGTAAGAGGATTTTTTAATTAAAACTGTTAAAGAATTAAATATACTTTAACTTTTTGGATGTAACTGCATTATGAATTGGTTTAAAAAAATATCTCAAAATAGCGTTCAGTCAGAATACAATATTGGCACACCGAATATAAATGTCAAACCTCTAGAACCTTTAGTTCAGGAGGTTATAAATGAATTGACTATGAAGAGTCCTAATTTATTTTATAATATATCCGATGTTAATATAGATATGGGTGGACAAAATGCACTGGGATGGGTCAGTAACACAACCGCTAATACAATTAACCTGAATATGGCTAGAATAAAGTCGGATATAAAATCCCAAACAGGAGTATCTGATGAAAATAGTGACGAATATAAGGTGTATTTGAAAAAAGCGATAGCAAGCGTATTAATGCATGAACTTGGACACGTTGAGGACTATGACCCTGTTTCGGGAAGCTTTCCTGGAGGGGAAGCAGCAGCAGAACAGTTTGAAAGAAATATCGCTTTATAAAAATGAATTGGTTTAAAAAGGCTCAATTAGAAACCCAATATATTTTTGAAAATGATGTGATAGATTTTCATCATGGGCAAACTGATGCTATTTTAAAAATATTTGACACAGCAAATACGAGAAAAGCTCTTGGAACTATTTCTTATTCTATTTTTAATGATGAAATTTTTGTAAATTTAATTAATGTGCAGGAAAAATATCGTGGAATGGGCATTGCGACAAGAATGCTAAAATATCTCCAATCTGAATTCCCTGAAACAGAATTAAATATGGGAACTATGACAGAGCAGGGGCTTGGTCTGTATAAAAGTATTCCTTTTGAATATGTTGAAAATAAGGAATACACAGAAAAGACAAATAGGCTAAAAAATATAGATTCTAAAATTAAAAGTTTAGAAGACGCTTTCGATAATCTTTATAGAAAAGATAGGTTTTCAGATTTAGACAGGGAAAGGGCAGATGAGATGAATGCCGCCATGAATCATCTTCATGATGAGAAATTTGAGATAGAGGAATATTTAAGGTCAAACTCCCCCGGTAAAAAAATTATTAAAATTTAATTTGCAAAAAAGGATTTTTTGAGAAATTAAATAATAAAGAAAATATATATAAAATTTTTGTTTCAGGTGAAAGAGAATTTTGTATATTAAAAAAATATAGTGCCAATGGTTGGGCTATAGAAAATTTTTAACTTGCTAAATATAGGAGTAAGAAAATGGGAAAGATTATTGGAATCGATCTGGGAACTACGAACAGTGCTGTTTCAGTTCTCGAAGCAGGGAAGCCGAAAGTAATTATTAACAAACAGGGAAGTAGGACAACTCCATCGGTTGTCGCATTTACAAAAAATGGTGAAAAGCTGGTAGGAACACCAGCAAGACATCAACAAGTTACTAACTCTCAGAATACAATTTTTTCGATTAAAAGATTTATGGGGAGGCGTCATTCTGAAGTTTCATCAGAGGAAAAGATTGTTCCCTATAAAGTTACTGGATCAAAAAATGAGCTTGTCAAGGTAAGTATCGATGACAAAAGCTACACCCCACAGCAAATTAGCGCATTTATTTTATCTGAATTAAAGAGCGCTGCGGAGGATTATCTTGGGGAAAAAGTTGATAAGGCAGTAATTACTGTACCGGCATACTTTAACGATGCGCAACGAACTGCAACGAAAGAGGCTGGTAAAATTGCAGGTCTTGAGGTTGAGAGAATAATTAATGAGCCAACGGCGGCTGCTCTATCTTATGGATTTGATGACAAAAAAGAGCAGAAAATTGCGGTTTTTGATTTTGGTGGTGGAACTTTTGATATATCTATTTTGGATATTGGTGAAGGAGTTTTTGAGGTATTGTCAACAAATGGGGATACTCATTTGGGCGGTGATGATATTGACCAAATACTTATAGATTATATTTCAGAGGACTTTCTTAAAATAGAGGGGATAGATGTTCGAAAAGATCCTATGAGTTTGCAGCGTGTTAAAGAGGCTGCAGAGAAAGCAAAATGTGAGCTTTCGTCATCTCTTCAGACGAATATTAACCTTCCATTTATTACGGCTAATGCAGATGGTCCTAAGCATTTAAGCATGGTTATTACTCGTGCTAAGTTTGAACAGATTTGCGATAAGGTTTTTAAAAAATTGGTAAAACCTTGTGAACAAGCCTTGGTTGATTCAAAATTGAAGAAATCTGATATTAGTGCTGTTGTGTTAGTCGGTGGATCTACTAGAATTCCCAAGGTCAGAGATATAATTAAAGAAATTTTTGGTAAGGAATGTGATTGCTCTGTAAATCCTGATGAGGCAGTGTCTTTGGGGGCTGCTATTCAGGGCGGAATACTTTCTGGAGATGTAGATAAAGATATGGTTTTGCTGGATGTAACTCCACTAAGCCTTGGGGTGGAGGTAATGGGAGGAATAATGACGAAGTTGATAGAGCGGAATTCCGCAATTCCCGCGGAGAAAAAGGAAGTATTTTCGACAGCTGCAGATAACCAGTCCGAAGTTACAATACATGTGCTTCAGGGGGAGAGGGAGTTTGCCAGCGACAATAGGTCTTTAGGGAAGTTCAATTTAACAGGAATACCGTTGGCTGCGAGGGGAGTTCCTCAGATAGAAGTTGTATTTAATATTGATGTCAATGGTATTTTGAAAGTTTCAGCTAAAGATTTAGGAACTGGAAAGGAACAGTCTATAGATATTAATGGAACAGGGAACCTTTCCGATGAAGATATTGAAAAGATGAAAGCTGATGCTGAGGCTCATAAAGAAGAAGATGCTAAAAGGAAAGAACATATTACGCTGAAAAATCAGGCTGAGGGACTTGCATATTCTGCCGAAAAGATGATAGAAGAAAGCGGAGATAAGATAAGTTCTGATGACACTGAAAAATTGAAAAAAGAAATTTCTAATCTTAGAGATGCTATATCTAAAGACGATGCTGCTGAGATTGCCTCAGCCATGTCGTCTTTTAGTAAAGCAAATCAAGAAATTACAAAAAAGATGTATGAAAATGTTTCTTCAGAGAGCGTATCGCCTCAGCCAGATGTAAAGGTTGAAGGTAGTGAAGACGTTATTGATGCTGATTTCGAGGAGGTGAAACATGAATAAGAGAACTCAGATAGAAAAGGTTATCAGAGATTATTTAGGAGACTCTCGTGATAGTGAATCTTTTGGGATAGCGTTTCCGTGGGCTATCGGCTATGACCAGTTTTTTAATGATGTTTTTAATAGGCTTGCTCCAGTAGATAATTATCCACCGTACAATGTAATACATAAGGGATGCGGAGAAATTCATATAGAATTAGCTCTAGCCGGATTTGATAAAGAAGATATTTGTGTCTCAAGGACGGGAGACACATTGACTATTAAATCTTCGGATAAGTGGAATTTGCGTATTAGGGATGCTAAAAAGAAGGATGGCGATTGTTGTGTTGATAGCGAGTCGGATAGGGTGGTGTATCTCCATAGGGGGATAGCTGCGAGATCTTTTGCTCTTAGCTTTAAAATATCAAATAAGGTGGATATTATTAGTGTAAAGATGACCAACGGAATACTTTGCGTTGTCATGAAAGAAAACGAAGATAAATTATCTATTGAAGAAATTGAGATAAGTTAATTTAACTATGTGCGATTTTTAGCATCAGAAGTGAGTTAAGGACTTAGACTGCGAGAGTTGGTCGAAGCAATTTTGTCAAAGGAAGTTCTCTAGTTTTTTTAAAATTTAAAGCTAGAGAACTTTTTTTATTTGAGGAGTTAAAAATGTTAAATTTCATTATAGGATTTGTAGTGGGTGTTGCTTTAAGTCCTTTAGCAAAAAAGCTATTTTCTATCATGTTTAAAAAGGCTTCGGATAAAATAGATAATTTAAATTTAGATAAATAATTTTAATTTTGGGGAAATAAGCTATGGGTCGCGAACGCTGGATTCTGAAAAACATTTCAAATCAGACGATTTCTATTGGAGATTTACCTGGTTTGCCTGATTTTTCATCGGGAATGCGTCATATATATTGTCTAGTATATATGATTTTTGTGATTTAGTTGCAGATGGGTCCAATTGGTTTATAGTTGGACATAATTAAATTTAATAGATTGGGTATACAATGAATTGGTATGAAGGTATAAGTAAAAATAATAAAACGATTACTCTTAATAGTGATGAAAAATATATTTTTGATTTTTTAAAATATTTAATAGGCATGATTCCGTCCCTTAGCGGTCTAGAAATGAGGGTCGCTGGAGGCTGGGTTAGAGATAAACTTCTTGCTCAGCCAAGCGATGATATAGATATAGCATTAAGTTTTAGCAAAAAGAGTGATAGAAAGATTACAGGAGAAGATTTTGTTAGGTATATCGAGAAGGCATCGCAGTACGTTACTGATAGCCCGATAATTGATACATGGTTTATTGCTGCAGATGAATCTAAGGCTAAAAATATAGCGCCTGCAGCAATAAAATTAAAAGCTCCATCAGGAAATATTTATAAAATTGAATTTGTTAATTTAAGAACTGAGGAATATGACGAGAATAGCCGTGTACCAAGGGCAGATATAACAAATGACCCTTCTGAGGACGCCCAAAGAAGGGATCTTACCATAAATAGTTTGTTTTATAATATTGGCGATAAAAATATTGAAGATTATGTTGGAGGAGTTGAAGACTTAAAAAATATGAGAATTAAAACTCCTCTAGATCCTAAAAAAACATTTATCGATGATCCATTGAGGATGCTTCGTGTGCTAAGATTTTATAGTAAATATCCTAATGCTAAACTAGACAAAAGTATATTGGACGCATTGAGTGATAATAATGTCCAGTCTTCATACGACAAACTGTCTCCTGAAAGGTCATCGGTTGAATTGCTAAAAATGTTAAAGGGAGACAGAGCCGTCGATGCTTCCAAAATACTATTTGAGACAGGTTTGTACCGAAAGGTATTCAAAATTCCAGAGGACTATTTAGATATAGATATGGACCAGAAAACGCCATATCACAATTTAACATTATTAAATCATACATTGAAGGTTATGAATGGGTTAGATAATATTTCTAAGAGAGAGGATATTCCTAATGATGAACGGGCATATTTGTTGTTATCAGGAATGATGCATGATTTTGGTAAGATGAGTAGAGAAATACAGCAGCCCCACCCTAAAGACCCATCCAGAATGAGGTATATAGGGCATGACCGTGCATCTGCGGATTTTGCAAAAGACATTTTAACTCAAATGGGATTCGCTCCCGAAGTTAAAAGTTTTGTAGATGCTGTTATTCGAAACCATATGTTTTTACATCAATTTAAAGATGGAAAAATAAAAGAAAAATCTATTGGAAAATTTTTATCTAAAGTTGGAGATTATTATAAATATATTATTCACCATGGTGAGGCGGACTCTTTAGGAAGAGATATTGATTCAGATGATGATGTGTCGAGAATCGTTAACCAGTATACTGATTTTCGCAATCAAATTAACAACTATAAAACAGAGATGTCTCAGCCAGACCAGAATATGATAAGCAATCCATTGTTAGATGGAAATGAAATTGATAATATAGTTCAGCAATATGCTCCAGAACTGATTAAAAATAAGGCATTTATTAATATAAAAGACAAAAAAGTTTTTTATATAAAATATTTAATAAACAAACTACTAGAGGCTCAGTGGAGTCGAGAAGTTAGCAATAGGGATCAAGCAGAGAACTTTATACAAAGTGCTGTTAAAAACCTATTAAATTTGTGGAAAAGTCAATCTAAAAAAGGAATTTACAATGAAAACAAATTGGTTTAAAAAGATATCTAAAAAATATTCTAAAAAAGAAACGGAGCCATATAATCCATGGGCAGTTTGTACGGAAAGTGTTGGGAGAGATGATGAGGATAAGTATGAGAAGTGCGTAATGGGTAACTTACCACGGGGCAAGCCACCGTGGTTACCTGTGCCTAAGATTTTATGTCAAGAAAAAAAATAAAAAACTTAATAAGAAATAGACAAATATATAATATATAATATATTATATATAATATATAATATATAATATATAATATATTTAAGTGAATTTTTGTGCAAAAAGGATATTTGTATTTTTTTTAAAAATTAATATATATTGAATTATAGACAATAAAGAATGATAAAAAAAATACAAAGTTGTTTTACTTTTAAAGATAATAGGCATACTATTATCTTTTTTTTTAAAAAATCCGATAAATAAATATATGGTAATACTATATAGAATGGAGGTCTATTGTGAAAGCAAAGAATATGATTTTTAAAAATTTTGCTGAATTTTGGTATTATACTAGGGGTTTGAGTAAAAATCACAGAGAAATAATATTGAAAAATTTACCAAAAAAAGAGAGAGATATGCTTATAGAATCCTATAAGGATGAGGGCTGGGAAGATGTCTTTATAAGGGATATTCTTGACTCTTTTAAGGACACTATTAATAGAGACTATCATGTTGATATTTTAAGATTAAGATGCCGCGCATTAATGGGGGAAAATCTTAAAATTAGTAAAGATGTGTGGCTTGAAATTTATAAATATCTGAGTGCCTTTGACTCAAAACATACTTTTTATTTAATAGGAAACTTATGTGTCACTGAGCTAGATAGCGATACCTTTATTTTAAGTACTAAGGATAGGAGATAATATAATATTTATGTCAAAAAATAAAATTAACAGAAAATCATCTGTGGATAAATCGAAAGAAATTTTAAGGAAAAATGAATCAAAGGCTAAAATTATTGGGTTTAAATGTAATATTAAATTTGAAGCTTTAAATGACCAGCAGAAGCTGGTTTTAGATACTATAGATAAGAATAAAATAACAATTATATATGGTCCTCCCGGAGTTGGCAAAACATATCTTGCTGTATTGTATGGTCTTAAAGCCTTTTTGCAAAGGAAGTATGAGAAACTTGTTTTCACCAGACCCTGTATTGAGGCATTCGGAGAAAAGTTAGGATTTTTACCCGGAGATTATAATGATAAGATTGAACCATATATGCTTCCAATTATCAATACTTTAAAAAATCATTTAGAAGAGGGATTTTTAAAGAAAATGATAGATCATGAAGATATTATGACATTGCCATTTGCTTTTATGCGTGGAATTACAGCGGAGCGAAGTTTTGTTGTCGCTGATGAAATACAAAATACTATTCCTGAACAGGTTAAGCTCTTATTGACTAGAATAGGTAAGGGAACAAAAATAGTTTTAACTGGAGACCTTGGTCAGGTTGATAGGGACAGGGTAAGGGAAAATGGGTTGCAAGATGCAATAGTCAGGCTTAGGGACGTAAAGGATATTGGAATTGTTGAAATGGACATAGATAGCCTAGTAAGAGATCCCATAATAAAATATATTGAGGAAAAATACAAAAATATATAGATTTTTTAAGATCAAATGTTTTGCTTGTGAAGACTGCTGTAGTTGTATATAAATTAAAGGAAAATCGTTAAATTATATCAAAATTATAATTTATATTGGACACAGGTGACTTGTGCCCAATGTTTTAGCGTAGGATAAAACGGAGATTAAAAATGTTTTTTTGGGAAAAATTTGCTAAAAAAGTAGTAAAATATATAAAAAAATCAAGCACAAATGAGGCGATAGATATAAATAATTTGCCGTCAGGGATAGGCTTGGATGAAATCGTTTCAGATTTGGAAAATACAATAGCGACAGAAACGCCTCTTTTAAGGGGTTTTATATCTGTATTGAAACAGCCGTATTTAAATGCAATTCAAAATGGTCTTCCAATAGATCTGTCTAAGTCAATGAATATTAATGCTATTGCAGATGAGGCAATAAGGCAAAAGGTTTTAGATGCCATAGCCACTATAGATAAAAAAGCCTCTGAGGTTAGGAGTAATATATTAAATATTTTATCTAGCCAGGCTATTGAAAAGCAAACTCAGCCTGAAATTGAATATCCACAGGAAACTACAGATTTATCACAACAGATCGATCTGGTTTCACTATTTTTATCTAAAAATAGTGAGTGGATTTTAGCTCAGGCAAATAAGCTTCCTCCCAATATGAGGGAAGAGTTTAGTTCTTTTTTCTCCGACTCCGTGGCAAAAAGAATGAGTTTTTCAGAGGGAAATATCAAGACTAATCCGCTAAAAATCTTTACAAAAAAAAGTGTTGATAAAGAGAGTGGGATAGTATCAGATGGGCAGGATATTTTAAAATCTATATCTCCAGATATACTCCCATACATAGATGAACAGTCTAAATTATTGGGATTAGGTACAGATGAGAATAGCATTGTAAGGATTCTTCTACAAAGTCCATTCAAGAATGATCTTATAAGGTGGCTTGCGGACAATATAGATAATTCTATTGTTAGGAGCTGGGTTTTTAGAGGAGCTCTTGGAGATTTTAAATATAGACTTTTAAAAAATAAAGAAATGTCTTTGGAGGGAATCGCTGCTGGAGTGGGTCAAGACGGAATGCGGGTTAGCGATATTGCTTCAGAGGAAGCTGGACGTGGGGCTAAGCAGATGCAGTCGGAGTTAACTGCTGATGAAAAGACCGCTGCATATATTGAGGCATTTAAATTAGGCGCAGATGAGATAGAAAATGAGGTAGATAATTCTGTTTTAATTTTTAACGAAATATCAGATATTATTTCCAATATTTCGGACCTTAAGGGAGAGTTCGAAGCAGAGTCGGCTGTTATAGAAGAAGATATTAAGTCAGCAAAGAGAAAGGGGGATAAAAGTGCACTACTTTCTGCACAAGCGGAATTGGAAAATCTGAAGGCATCAAATAAATACAGTTTTATTTCGTTATTAGATGGAAGAAAAAAGGCAAAGACACAGTTAAAGGATATAAAAGACTTATCTGAGGTTTTTAGTGAAGTATTTTTTCCTGATATTAAAACTTCGTTTTTCAATAACTTGAAAGATAATGATTTTATAAATTCTTTATATGGCAAGGCGTATGTTAAAGAAAAGGTTAATAATAAAGATGGTGCAAAGGATAAGAGAATTGTAGATGGTCCCCTTGGCGAGGGGGCATACAGCACACTATATATTCAAAACCCAGTTAATGACCAGCAGGTTTTGCCAATACAAATATTTAAAAAAGATCCAAATAGCTCAAAAATTGATGATATTGATTTCGCCCTAAAAGATTTGACAAGAACATATCGTGCCAATTTTGATATAAAAAAGAATCAGGAATTGACAATGGATATGATGGATATTTTTGATTCATTAATGTCTCAGGGGATAGAATTATTTGATACTGAATTAATCAGAGAGAAACTTATTGCAGGGTTGAGAGAAAAGCATACGGATGTTGATTTTGAGGATAAGAAAATAGAAGATTTAATTGATAGATTTATTAGTTTTTATCCTGACTGGGATGCGACTATTGAGGGTAATCTTTCGTGGATATCTGTTGATGAATCTGGAAATAGGTCTAGAGAGGATGCTATTATTAAGAAGACCGATAAGTATCAAATCCTATTAGATGCACTGCTTGAGGTCTTTCCTGATATTTCTTATCCATCTGATGACGGGCGTTCGCCTGGAGAGGTACTTAGAGATTCTGTCTCGGCTATAGGCGGAAAAGAGGAGGTTTATAAGCAAATTGCCTCTAATCTCTTTGGTGGGGATAAATTAAAGCAATCAGAGTATAAAAAAATAGTAAACAAAAAAGAAACAATGGACGCTATTGATAACTTAATACTCGGAGATCTTGATATAAGAGACGCTATAAGATATGAATATATGTCTGCACATTCAAGGGCATATACTTTAAGGTCTGACGATATGGAACAGGCTGTTAATAGGGGAGTTTTTAAGGACTCGTATATGTTGCCTTTAATGTCTGTTGCTAAAGAAAATTTAATGCGAAATAAAGTAGGAGATTTGGTTTCTTCGGGATTACAAGGGGAGGCTCTTGCTTCTGAAGTGGCAAAATATGAATTAGAGATTTCTTCACAGATGAAAAATTTATTTAAAATATTTAGCTTTGATGCTATTCGATATGGGCTCCCATATAGAGGGTATGGGTATGGAAAAAGTTTATTATACAAAGGCTTTGGCGGTCAGCAGGATTCAAATAAAATTTATAGTTTATATTGGAATTTAATTTCCGGTGGGATTCCCGATGAAGTTGAGAATTTAAAGTATGCTTATGTTAATGAGCTTGGGATTCCTGATGATTATAAATTGGAATTGGATGATGGAACTGTGGTTACTAAATCTTTCTTATTAGGTCTCCCTAATAATTCTGATAGGCTTAATATTATAAATATAGTTAAGAAAGATCGGGCAATTGATAATATTGTAAAGGATGATACAATTCCAGATGATCAAAAAGAGTTAATAATAAATGATATTCAAAAATTTGGAACAGATCCTAAATTAGTTGAGAAAAGGAAGTCTGATCTTGCTTCTATAGTGTCGGATCCTAATTTAGATGAGGCATCGAAAAAGCGTAGACTAAACCAGTTTTGGAATAAGATTAAAGAAGAAGACTTGCAAAATTTAGAAACCGATAGGAACAATAAAATAAAAAATGTCGTGAAGTTGTTCCGCACAGAAATCCCAATGAAAAAGAAGTTAGCCGCTATTAATGAGCTTATTTCTATTAAGAAATCTTTTTCTGAAATGAAAATTGAAAAAATTTCATCTATTATAGATAAATTCCATAAATATAGCAGCGAAGATGCTTATTCGGCATTTTTAAATTATAAAAAAATAGTTGAGGGGACCCCTTGTGACGATTAATGTTGTTTGTGAAAAATGTTTTAAGAATAATGCGGATCCAATTATTGAGATAAATTTTTCAGACAAGTGTATATATTATACTTGCCTTTATTGTAAAAACAATAATAAAATGTCGATTAAAAAGGAAGATAAACCGCTTGCTAAGCCGAGAAGATTGTAAAGTATATGTTTTTAATATCTAATAATTCTAAAATGAGTATAGTTATATCAGATTTAAATTTAACTATAGAGCCCAAGCAGGCTTTAGATATAGATTTAATATATGATAGAGGTATTACTGAGAAATCATCAGATTTAAAAACGGCAATTAATAGTAAGACAATAAGAATTATTCAAAAAACATCTACAGAGAAAGTGGTTACAAAGGTAATTGAAAAGAACAGCGTAGAAGTACAGTCAAAAACAATCGATAAGGAAACACTGGATAGTATAAAGGAAAGTGTCAGGCAAGAGGTTGCTTTATCTGTTAATTGCGCAAATACTGATTTGATTAATCAGATTAAAGATGTTATTAGTTCTTTAAATAAAAATAGTGGGAATGTTTATGTTGAAAGAGCAGAGAAGACTGTTCCGTTTGTTTCTGATGGAGTCTCTGAAGATATTCTTACAAAGATACACGCGAAAAATTTAAATAAAATGACGACAAATACAGAGTCGTTTTTAAGCAAGGATAAATCTGCTGACTTAGACAATGTAGACGACCTTGTTTCAGATTTAGAAAATTTTGATATTTAGGATAATATAATGGAAGATAATGATATAACAAAAATTGGAGTAAAAGAATCAAGTGATATTTATGCAGTTGATTGCGGTACGATGTTTTTTCAAGTTGCCAATAAAGCCGGAAATGTTGACATTATTAGGAATGCATTTGTGGAGATATCTGATATAGATGGAATAGACGATATCCTTGACCAGAATGGATGGAAGTATGTTAAGGACGGGCATAATACATATTATGTTATCGGAGAGGATAGCTTAAGGGTTGCTCAGATGTTTCCTGGAAAAGTAGAACTTCGAAGACCGATGAAGGACGGAGTTTTGAATAAAAACGAAGATAAGAAGATGATTGTTTTGGCAGAGATTATTAGGTCTACAATTGGGGACGCTCCAAATGATAAATCCATTATCTGCACATGTGTTTCTTCAGAGTCTGTTGATGCATCTGTGGATAGCACATATCATAAAGCTCGTTTAGCGAGTATGTTCACACGTTTAGGGTGGAAGGTTAAGGTAATCGAAGAGGGTTATGCTGTGGTGCTGTCAGAGTGTCCTGTTATGGATGAGCCGGACGGAACTCAATCCAAATTTAGCGGGATTGGAATGTCCTTCGGGTCCGGAAGATCCAATGCGGTTTTGGCATATAAAGCGCTTCCTATTGTCGGAATGAGTTGTGTTCATTCAGGAGATTGGATATCAGAACAGGTTGCTGACCAACTTGGGATACCTGTGAGCCAGGTGACTGCAATTAAAGAGAAAAAGCTTGATTTTAAAAATTTAAATCTTGATGATGATGTTATTTTTGCCTTAGATGCATTCTATTCAGCGATGATTAAAAATGTTTTTAACAATTTTGCTAAAAAGTTTAAAGAGGTTAAGAGTAACTTTGAAGCCCCAATTGAAGTAGTTATTGCCGGCGGCACATCTATGCCTAATGGCTTTTGTGAAAAGGTTGAATCTGTTATAAGGGGTCTTGACTTACCTTTTGGGATAAAGTCTGTTAGGCATGCGTCCAGCCCCAGGAATGCTGTTGTAAAAGGATGCTTAGCACATGCTATTATTACAAAAAAGAAAATTGACTCCGGAGTGGAGATAAAAGATCTATTTGAGTAGTGGAGTTTTATTATGGGATATTGCACTGAGGTTGATATTAAATTTATAATTGCTCAATCATTGACGACAGGGACATCTGCTACTCCTGCCAGCGGGGATCCAGGCTGGCTCATTAATATTGGCAGGGAATTTAAAAAGAATTTAATTACTACTGAGACGCTGGACCAGTATATTAATTGGGCTGCAGATCAAATAGATGGGATACTGGGGTCAATGTATATTACTCCATTTTGTCAGCAGTCTGACTTCGAGACACACCTAAATGCGGATATTTCAACATATAATTTATACTTAATAGTTGATGCCACTTGCCCGTTGAGTGTTGGGGATAGGGTTGTTTTAATAGATGGAGATATCACAGAAGAACACATTATAGCTTCATCATTGGGAAATGGCGTTTTTGAAACGGAGGATGAGATACTGTACGAGTTCCCTGCCGACACTCGTGTTGTTCGTATTAAATACCCCAGTCCTATTACCTTAATAGCGACGAGGCTGGCAGCTGCAAATATCTATGAAAAATACTTTGCTGCGCAAACAAGCCCTGAAAAATCTGGTTTTGGTGATAATCTTAAAAAATTAGCTAGGGCAGA